>WNFY01002810.1_pt1 | contig 16409 bp, 13 predicted proteins | sample 5400091 | NCBI WGS metagenome assembly WNFY01 (sample SAMN13153364, study PRJNA577476) | soil metagenome | isolation source: 60 cm soil or saprolite under grassland replicate 1 | place: USA:California | collected 2016-06-15
CCGCCCGAGCTGGAGACCCGCATCGCGATCCTGCGCCGCAAGGCCATCCAGGAGGGCCTGAACGCGCCGCCCGAGGTGCTCGAGTACATCGCCAGCCGGATCTCCACCAACATCAGGGAGCTGGAGGGCGCGCTGATCCGGGTGACGGCCTTCGCCAGCCTGAACCGCCAGTCGGTCGACCTCCAGCTGGCCGAGATCGTGCTCAAGGACCTCATCCCCGAGGCCCACGGGCCGCAGATCACCGCGGCGACGATCATGGGCCAGACCGCGTCCTACTTTGGTCTGTCCATCGACGACCTGTGCGGGACGTCCAGGTCGCGGGTCCTCGTCACGGCCCGGCACATCGCCATGTACCTGTGCCGCGAGCTCACCGACCTGTCGCTGCCCAAGATCGGCCAGCAGTTCGGCGGCCGCGACCACACCACCGTCATCAACGCCGACCGGAAGATCCGCTCCCTGATGGCGGAGCGCCGGTCGATCTACACGCAGGTCACCGAGCTAACCAACCGCATCAAGCAGCAGGCGCGCACGGGCTGAAGCGGCGATCGCCCGCTATGCGCACAGTTTGTGGACAACATTGTGGAAGAGTTTCGGAAAACCGGGGGACAACTAGTGGCAAGCCCGTTCGGCACCACCCGGCGGCCACAGGGCTGGTCTCGCCGTCCCCTGGCCAGGCACATCCCCTGTGCGCAGAAAATGACCGCTGACCTGCGGGAAGAAGGGTTCTCCCCAGAATCCACCGTACCTATGACTATGACGGTTCTCTCAATAAGAAAAGAACAACACCAAGTAGGCCCTGTGTGCACTGAGACGAGGAGGAGGCAGTTCCCGTGAAGCTTCAGGTTGAGCGCGATCATCTGGCCGATGCCGTGGCCTGGACCGCGCGTGCCCTGCCGGCCCGTCCGACCGCCCCCGTGCTGGCCGGGATGCGCCTGCACGCGGGGGCCGAACTCACCCTCTCCACGTTCGACTACGAGGTCTCCGCGCAGGCCACCGTGCCGGTGATCACCGACGAGGAAGGCGCGATCCTGGTGTCAGGCCGGCTGCTGGCCGAGATCGTGCGGTCGCTGCCCGCCAGGCCGGTCGACCTGGCCACCGACGGAACCCGCGCCACCCTGAAGTGCGGCAGCGCCACCTTCACCCTGGTCTTGCTGCCGGAGGAGGAATACCCGACGCTGCCCGACATGCCGCCGCTCACCGGTTCGGTGGGCAGCGACGCGCTGGCCTCGGCCATCGCCCAGGTGGCCATCGCGGCCGGGCGCGACGACACGCTGCCCGCGCTGACCGGCATCAGGATCGAGATCTCCGGCGACAGGCTCACCCTGGTCGCCACCGACCGGTACCGGCTGGCAGTCCGCGAGCTGCGCTGGAACCCGACGCAGCCGGACCTCAGCACCGCCGTGCTGGTGCCCGCGCGAGTGCTCGGCGACACCGCCCGGGCCCTCACCTCCGGTGCCGAGGTGTCGATCTCGCTCGGCGGCGACAGCCTGATCGGGTTCGCCGGGGCCGGCCGGCAGACCACCACCCGGCTGCTGTCCGGTGAGTACCCCAAGTACCAGTCGCTGCTGCCGAGCGAGTTCAGCGCGACCGCCGAACTCCCCGCCGCCCCGTTCGCCGAAGCGGTCAAGCGGGTGGCCCTGGTGGCCGAGCGCAACACCCCGGTGCGCCTGGCGTTCAGCGCCGGGCAGCTGGTGCTCGAGGCCGGCGCCTCGGAGGACGCGCAGGCGGTGGAGGTCCTCGAGGCGGCGTACGACGGCGAGGACCTGCAGATCGCCTTCAACCCGCAGTACCTGCTGGACGGCATCGGCGCGATCGACTCGGACATGGCCCGGATCTCGTTCACCTCGCCCACCAAGCCCGCCGTCGTCACGGGCAAGAGCGAGGGTGACCCCGACTACCGCTACGTGCTCATGCCCATCCGTTCGGCCGGTTAGCAAGAGAGCCGTACGCTCGATCTGTGCACCTCACCCGGCTCGCGCTGACCGACTTCAGATCCTATCCCGAGCTCAGCCTCGAGCTCGGGCCGGGCGTGACCATGTTCAGCGGCCCGAACGGGGAAGGCAAGACCAACCTGGTCGAGGCGATCGGCTACCTGGCCACGCTGGGCAGCCACCGGGTGGCCACGGACGCGCCGCTGGTCCGCCGCGGCGCCGACCGGGCCGTCCTGCGCGCCGCGGTGACCGGGGCGCAGGGCAGCACGCTGATAGAGATCGAGCTCAACCCCGGCCGGGCCAACCGGGTCAGGCTGAACCGGGCACCGATGCCGCGGCCGCGGGACGTCCTCGGCGCGCTGCGCACGGTGCTGTTCGCGCCCGAGGACCTGGCCCTGGTCAAGGGTGATCCCGGCGAGCGGCGGCGGTTCCTCGACGAGCTGCTGACCGCCACCGCGCCGCGCTACGGTGGCGTCCGCGCCGACTACGAGCGGGTGCTCAGGCAGCGCACCGCGCTGCTCAAGTCGGCCGGGTCCAAGGGAAACCTGCGCGGTGCGGCCCGCGAGGCGATGACCTCGACCCTGGACGCCTGGGACGCGCAGCTGGCCCGGGCCGGCGCGCCGCTGCTGGCCGGCCGGATGCGCCTGGTCGCCGCGCTGCGGCCGCACCTGACCGCGGCCTACGATGCGGTCTCCGGCGGGCCCGCGGGTGAGGCTTCGGGAATGAATTACCGCAGCTCAGCGTTGGAAAATAGTGATGAGTTCGATGAAATCGGAGCACTGGAGACGGCGCTGCTCAAGGCATTGTCCGGGGTCCGCGCCAGCGAGCTCGACCGAGGCGTCTGCCTGGTCGGCCCGCACCGGGACGAGCTTGAGCTGGCCGTCGGCGGCCTGCCCGCCCGCGGGTACGCCAGCCACGGTGAATCCTGGTCGCTCGCGCTCGCGCTGCGGCTGGCCAGCTTCGCGCTGCTCCGGGAGGGCCACGAGGACCCGGTGCTGATCCTCGACGACGTGTTCGCCGAGCTCGACGCGGGCCGCAGGGACCGGCTGGCCGGGCTGGTGGCCGGGGCCGAGCAGGTCCTGATCACCGCCGCGGTGCCCGCCGACATCCCCGCGGTGCTGGCCGGCAGGCGGTTCACCGTCCGCGCGGGCGTGGTCGCCGGTGACGGCTAGCGCCGCGGACCCGGACCGGTCCCGGCTGGCGGTCGAGGCGCTGACCGTAGCCAGGGCGGACGCGCGGGCCCGCGGTGACCGGCCGGTCGGATTCAATGATCCCGAACGGTCCGGGGTATCCGCCCCCTCCCGGGCGGACTCGCCGGCGCCGGGAGGGGGCGCTTCGACCGGTCGCGGGCGTCCCCGCCGGGACGACCCGCAGCCGCTGGCCAGCGCGATCGGCGGCTTGCTCGACACCGAAGGCTGGCAGCAGCGGGCGGCGATGGGCTCGGTGTTCGGCCGGTGGGCCGAGATCGTCGGCGCGGATCTGGCCGCGCACACCCGGCCGGACAGCTTCGCCGACGGCGAGCTGGCCGTGACGGCCGACTCGACCGCCTGGGCGACCCAGGTCCGGCTGCTCGCCGCGGTGCTCGTCAAGCGGCTCAACACCGAGCTCGGCGACGGGTCGGTCCGCCGGGTCAAGGTCCGCGGGCCGGCCCCGCCCCGGCGCCGCGGCGGATGGCGGGTGCCCGGGAGCAAAGGGCCCGGAGATACATACGGCTAGCCAGGGTTGTATCGGGGGGGTTGGGGGGTCGTCCCCCCGAGCAAGCAGCGACACGTGGGGCAACACGACCCTGGCTGTCGGTACGTACAGGTAAAATGAATTAGCGCAAGGAAGGCCACATCGTGGGGGCTGGGCCGCGCGCTTCACATGCAGGATGGAGTTCGGTTTGTCCTACGATGCAGGCTCGATCACGGTACTCGAGGGCCTTGAGGCCGTCCGCAAGCGCCCCGGAATGTACATCGGCTCGACCGGTGAACGCGGATTGCATCACCTCGTCTACGAGGTTGTGGACAACGCGGTAGACGAGGCGCTGGCCGGTTACTGCGACACCATCGACGTGACGCTGCTGCCCGACAGCGGGGTCCGGGTGCGGGACAACGGGCGTGGCATCCCCGTCGACGAGCACCCGGTCGAGCACCGGCCGGCGGTCGAGGTCGTGATGACCACGCTGCACGCCGGCGGCAAGTTCGACGGCAAGTCCTACGCGGTGTCCGGCGGCCTGCACGGCGTCGGCGTGTCCGTGGTGAACGCCCTGTCGATGATGCTCGAGGTGGAGGTCTGCCGGGACGGGTACGTCTGGACTCAGGGCTACGAGCGCGGCGACCCGATGGGCCCGCTTGTCCGCGGGGCCGCGACCGAGGACTGCGGCACCACGATCACGTTCTGGCCGGACAGCGCGATCTTCGAGACCACCGAGTGGTCCTACGAGACGCTGTCCCGGCGGATGCAGGAGATGGCCTTCCTGAACAAGGACCTGGCCATCACCATCGTGGATGAGCGCCAGGCGGAAACCCGGTCCGCGCGGTACCAGTACGCGGGCGGAATCGCCGACTTCGTTCGGTACATCAACGCCTCGAAGGAGCCGGTGCACGGCACCGTGATCGACTTCGGCGAGGAAGCGGACGGGATCTCGGTCGAGATCGCGATGCAGTGGAGCTCGGCGTACACCGAGTCGGTGCACACCTTTGCCAACACCATCAACACGGCCGAGGGCGGCACCCACGAGGAAGGCTTCCGGGCCGCGCTCACCGCAATCGTCAACAGGTACGCCCGCGAGCAGAAGCTGCTGCGCGAGAAGGACGACAACCTGACCGGCGACGACGTGCGCGAGGGCCTGACCGCGATCGTCTCGGTCAAGCTCGCCGAGCCGCAGTTCGAGGGCCAGACCAAGACCAAGCTGGGCAACACCGAGGCCAAGTCGTTCGTGCAGAAGGCCTGCAACGACCACCTGCGGGACTGGTTCGACCGGAACCCGGGCGAGGCCAAGGAGATCATCAACAAGGCCAGCCAGGCCGCGCGGGCAAGGATCGCCGCACGCCAGGCGCGCGATCTGACCCGGCGCAAGTCGCTGCTGGACTCCACGTCGCTGCCCGGCAAGCTGGCCGACTGCCAGTCCACCGACCCGGCCAAGTCCGAGATCTACGTGGTCGAGGGCGACTCGGCCGGCGGCTCCGCCAAGGGCGGCCGGGATCCGCAATTCCAGGCCATCCTGCCGCTCCGCGGCAAGATCATCAACGTGGAGAAGTCTCGGATCGACCGGGTCCTGAAGAACAACGAGGTCCAGGCGATGATTACCGCGCTGGGCGCCGGCATCTACGACGAGTTCGACATCACCAAGCTCAGGTACCACAAGATCATCCTGATGGCGGACGCCGACGTGGACGGGCAGCACATCCGGACGTTGCTGCTCACGCTGCTGTTCCGGTTCATGAAGCCGCTGGTCGAGGCCGGGCACGTGTACCTGGCGCAGCCGCCTCTGTACAAGATCAAGTGGGAGGGCCGCGGCGTCAAGCCTGGCTACGCGTTCAGCGACCCGGAGCGCGACCGGGTGATCGAGGCCGGCATCGCCGAAGGGCGCAAGGACCCGCGGCCGCGGGACGGGGTGCAGCGGTTCAAGGGTCTCGGCGAGATGAACTCCACCGAGCTGTGGGACACCACGATGGACCCGGCCAACCGGGTGCTGATGCAGGTGACGCTCGACGACGCGGCCCAGGCCGACGAGCTGTTCAGTGTGCTGATGGGCGAGGACGTCGAGGCCCGTCGCTCGTTCATCACCCGGAACGCCAAGGACGTCAAGTTCCTGGACATCTGATCCGCCCGCCCGCCGGCGGCCGGCTGATGTCCCGTTGAAGTTGGGATTGCGAAAGTGACCGAAGTTACCGATGCCCCGCTGGACGGCGGGCACGACCGGACCGAGCCTGTCGACATCCAGGTCGAGATGCAGCGCAGCTACATCGAGTACGCGATGTCGGTCATCGTGGGCCGTGCGCTGCCTGACGTCCGGGACGGGCTCAAGCCGGTCCACGTCCGGATCCTGTACGCGATGCTCGACGGCGGCTATCGTCCAGACCGCGGGTTCTTCAAGTGCTCGCGGGTCGTCGGCGACGTCATGGGCAACTACCATCCGCACGGTGACTCGTCGATCTACGACGCGCTGGTGCGGATGGCGCAGCCGTGGTCGATGCGGATGCCGCTGATCGACAGCCAGGGCAACTTCGGCTCGCCGGGCAACGACCCGCCTGCGGCCATGCGGTACACCGAATGCCGTCTCGCCCCGCTGGCGATGGAGATGCTGCGGGACATCAACGAGGACACCGTCGCTTTCCGGGAGAACTACGACGGGCGCTCGTCTGAGCCCGTCGTGCTGCCGAGCCGGTTCCCCAACCTGCTCATCAACGGGTCCGAGGGCATCGCGGTCGGCATGGCTACCAAGATCCCGCCGCACAACCTGCGCGAGGTGGCCGACGGCGTCGCCTGGTACCTGGACAACTTCGAGGCGTCCGACGAGGAACTCCTCGAGGCGCTGATGGCGCGGATCAAGGGGCCTGACTTCCCGACGAGCGGCCTGATCGTCGGCAGGCGGGGCATCAGCGACGCCTACCGCACCGGGCGCGGCTCGATCGTCATGCGCGCCGTCGTCGAGGTGGAGGAGATCCAGGGCCGGACCTGCCTGGTCGCCACCGAGTTGCCGTTCCAGGTGAACCGCGACAACCTGGCGGAGAAGATCGGTGACCTGGTACGGGACGGCCGCCTGACCGGCATCGCCGACATCCGGGACGAGTCCAGCGACCGCCGGGGCCAGCGACTGGTCATCGTGCTGAAGCGGGACGCCGTGGCCAAGGTCGTGCTGAACAACCTGTACAAGCACACCCAGCTGCAGGACACGTTCGGCGCCAACATGCTGGCCCTGGTCGACGGGGTGCCGCGCACCCTGCGGCTAGACCAGATGATCAGGTACTGGGTGACCCACCAGATCGAGGTCATCGTCCGGCGCACCCGGTTCCGCCTGCGCAAGGCGGCCGAGCGGCTGCACATCGTGGCCGCGCTGCTCAAGGCCATCGACCGGATCGACGAGGTCATCGCGCTGATCCGGGCGAGCGCGTCCGCCGCCGAGGCGCAGCAGGGGCTGATGGGGCTGCTGGAGATCGACGAGATCCAGGCGCGCGCCATCCTGGACATGCAGCTGCGCAAGCTGGCCGCGCTGGAGCGACAGGAACTCGTCAACGAGCGGGACGAGCTAGAAGCCAAGATTGCCGATCTCGAGGACATCCTGGCCTCGCCGGAGCGGCAGCGGTCGATCGTCGGCACCGAGCTGGCCGAGATCGTCCACAAGTTCGGCGACGACCGGCGCACCGAGATCGTCGCCTACGACGGCGAGGTGGCCGACGAGGACCTGATCGCCGAGGAAGACGTCGCGGTCACCATCACGTACGGCGGGTACGCCAAGCGCACCAGGACCGACCTGTACCGTGCCCAGCGGCGGGGCGGTAAGGGGGTCCGCGGCGCGCAGCTGCGCACCGACGACATCGTGGACCACTTCTTCATCACCACGACGCACCACTGGATCCTGTTCTTCACCAACAAGGGCCGGGTCTACCGGGCCAAGGCCTACGAGTTGCCGGACGCCGGCCGCGACGCCCGCGGTCAGCACGTGGCCAACCTGCTCGCCTTCCAGCCGGACGAGCGGATCGCCGAGGTGCTCGCGCTGCGCGACTACCAGATGGCGCCCTACCTGGTGCTCGCCACCCGCGGCGGCCTGGTGAAGAAGTCCAAGCTGACCGCGTTCGAGAACGTCCGGTCGGGCGGCATCATCGCGATCAACCTGCGCGAGGACGACGAGGTCATCGCGGCCCGGCTGGTCTCCCCCGACGATGACCTGCTGCTGGTCAGCAAGGGCGCGCAGGCCATCAGGTTCCACGCCGACGACGACTCGCTGCGGCCGATGGGCCGCGACACCTCGGGCGTCATCGGGATGCGCTTCAGCAACGGCGACGGGCTGCTCGGCATGTACGTGGTCAGGGACGGCGGCGACGTGCTGGTGGCCACCGGCGGCGGGTACGCCAAGCGGACCCCCGCGGACGCCTATCCGGTCCAGGGCCGCGGCGGCCGCGGCGTTGTCACCGCGAAGATCGTCGAGGCCCGCGGCGAGCTGGTCGGTGCGCTGATGGTGCACGCCGGGGACGAGATCTTCGCGATCACCTCCGGCGGCGGCGTGATCAGGACCAGCGCGGACGAGGTCAAGCAGTCGGGCCGGCAGACCATGGGAGTCCGGCTGATGAACCTGGCCGCCGGGGACAGCGTGGTCGGCCTGGCGCTCAACGCGGAGTCGATAGCCGAAGCCGAAGAAGCGGACCTGGCCGATGCCCTGGATCCCGCCGACCTGGATCCCGCAGACCCGGATCCCGCGGGGTCGGATCCCAACGGCGTGGAAGAGGGAGAAGCCGAGTAATCCTGCGGATTGTGTAAGGTCGGCTAGTACGCCAGACTTTCCGGGCGGACGGCAACGATATCGGGGGCACAAGCGTCCCATGAGTACCACGAGTCCGGCAGAATGCCGCCTTCTTCGCATAGGTGGTCATATGGGCGTCGCGTCCGGAGATAACCTCGTGAGGGTCTGGATCAGAGGGAGGACGGCTTGGACAGGCGCACGGACAGGCCAGATGGCTCGGGGGGAGGCTCGCCCACCGTGGTGACTTCGAGAGCTTCCGACGACAACCTCATCGACGACCAGGGCGCCCTGACGAGCGACATCATGGCACCGCCCAGGCAATCACGGAACAAGCAGCCGGCCAAGCCGGCTCCCGCCGCGAGTGACGAGACCGCATCCGACGGTACGGCAGGCGGCGGCGTTTCGCCGAACGGCACGCCGGCCGGCGGGAGAGAGGAAGCTCCCGCCAACGGCACCGCGACGGACAACGCGCGCCCGGCCGTGGACGACACGGTCGTCGACGGCGTCCCCGCGCTGCCCGCCGACACCATCGGATCCTCGCGTGCGGCCCAGCTGGCTGTCGAAGACCCGGCCATCGCCTATTCGCCGACGCCGGCCATGAAGCCGGGGAGTGACGACCCGGTGGCGCCTGGTGCTCCCTCGTCGGCCGGTTCCGCCGCGACGACTGGTTCCGCCGCGCCGCGGGGCGACCGGCCGGCGCCGCCGTCGGTCTCCGCGGCCGCGTTCGCGTGGGAGATGCCTGACCCGCCGGCGCACTCGCCGTCGTCCCCGGCGCGGACGTTCCTGCGGTCGGGTACGTCCGCCGGGAAATCGCCTCCGCCCACGACCGGGCCGCTGCCCGGCGGCAGTGGCAAGGCCGTGGCGGAGAGCCCGGCCGCGTCGCGTGGCGCGGCGGCTAAGGCAACCGCGGCCCAGCCGAAGCGGACGGCGCGGCAGGCTCATCTCACCGTCGCCCGGGTCGAGCCCTGGTCGGTGATGAAGTTCAGCTTCGTCGTCTCGCTGGTCGCCTTCGTCATCTTGTTCGTGGCGGTCAGCGTGCTCTACGGCGCGCTAGCCGGGCTCGGCGTATTCGACTCGCTGCAGCGCGTCGTGTCGGACGTCACGTCGAGCCAGGGTTCGGCGGGCGTGAACGCGAAGGCCTGGTTCTCCGCGTCCCGGGTGCTCGGCTACACCGCCCTGCTCGGGTCGCTCAACATCGTGCTGATCACCGCGATGTCGACGATCGGCGCCGTGGTGTACAACCTGACCTCGCGACTGGTCGGCGGCGTGGAGGTCACCCTCAAGGAAACCGAGTAACGCCTCGGCGGTCACATGCGGTAGCATCGCCGGGACGGCGGGGCGGTCAGGTCCGTGAACCACGGCGCTACCCGTCCCGACGGTACGGTAGGATTGTTCCCGATCCTATTTTCGCAGGTCATGGGGTTATAGCTCAGTCGGTTAGAGCGCGTCCCTGATAAGGACGAGGCCCGTGGTTCAAGTCCACGTAACCCCACACAGCACTCTTTCATCAGCCACGATGCGTAGAAGCCGGATCCTTCCGGCCGGTGCGGCGGCCGCACTAGCCGCGCAGGTTGGCCGGGCAGCTTTGCTAAGCTGCCGTACACCTGCGGAGGGCGGAATTCCGATCCGCTGGTCCGCTCTGATGTCATCGAGGTGGAGGGTTCCTCGCTGTGAAAAAACTCATCGTGCTCGCCGCGCTCGGGCTTGGCGCGTTCGCCGTCTGGCGCAAGGTCCAGTCCGACCGTGCCGAACTCGACCTATGGACCGAGGCCACCGCCGCCGACGAGGACTGACCCGCGCGGTCAGAGCCATGTCCGGCAGCCGGCGAAAGCCGATCCGGCGCAAGGAGGCAAGCAGGTGAGCGATACATCTCCGGTGTCGCTCATTTGCTGTGACGTGGTCGGGGCGGCCGCCGCCGACGGCAGCATCATGGAGCGGGCGTTCGCCGAGGCGATCGCCACCCAGGGGGTTGTCGTCGGCACCGCGGCGTACGTCAGGTCGATGGTGCAGTTCGACCGGACCCGCGGCTGGCCGCCCGCCGACGTCATGCGGAGCCTCTTTCCTAAGAATGAGATCCGGGCCCAGGCCGCCAACCACGCCTTCGAGCGATCGTTCCGGGCGGCGGCGGACCGGTTCGGCGTACTGCCGCTGCCCGGCCTCAACGAGGCGCTGGCCAAGCTCTCCGCGGCCGGCATCAAGATCTGCCTGATGTCGTCCCTGTCCAGGCCCGCGATGAGCCTGATCGTGGAGCGGCTGGACTGGGGCCAGCGCGCCGACCTGGTGCTGTGCGCGGACGACGTGGCCCGGGGTTTCCCCTGGCCCGACCTCATCCTCTCCGCGGTCCTGCGGTTGGGGATCGGCGGCGTACGCGACGTGGTCGCGGTCACGGCCACCGAGGGCGGAGCGCTGTCCGCCCAGCGGGCCGGGGCCCGGCTGATCGTCGGCGTACTCAGCGACATGGACGACGCGAGCAGGCTTCGCCGGGCCGGAGCCACTCACCTGCTATCCGACATCGGGGAGCTTCCCGACCTGGTGGCTTCGCAGGGCGGCGTCACGACGACTGATTAACTTCGCTGGTCACGTGGCAAACTGTGAAGCATGCCGGAACTGCCCGAAGTAGAGTCGCTGGCCGCCTTCCTGCGCGGCCACGCCACGGGCCACACCGTGGCGCGGGCCGACGCGGCCTCATTCTCGGTGCTCAAGACGTTCGACCCGCCTCTCACCGACCTCAGCGGCCAGGTGATCACCGAGGTGGGCCGGCACGGCAAGTTCCTGGACCTCGCCACCGACCGGGGCCTGCACCTGATCATGCACCTGGCCCGGGCCGGCTGGTTGCGCTGGCGCGACGACCTGCCCACGGCGCCCCCGAAGCCGGGTAAGAGCCCGCTGGCCTTCCGGCTCAGGCTGGACGACGGCTCCGGTTTCGACCTGACCGAGCAGGGCTCGCACAAGCGCCTCGCCGTTTACCTGGTCCGCGATCCGGCCGAGGTGCCCGGGGTAGCTACTCTCGGGCCGGACCCGCTGGCCGCCGATTTCACCCGGGACACCCTGGCCAGCCTGCTGGCCGGGCGCCGGATGCAGGTCAAGGGCGTGCTCCGCGACCAGCGGATCATCGCCGGCATCGGCAACGCCTACTCCGACGAGGTGCTGCACGCGGCCAAGATGTCACCCTTCAAGATCGCGACCAGCATGACCCCGGACGACGTGGCCACCCTGTACGACGCGATCAAGACCACGCTGACAGAGGCCGTGGAGCGTTCGGCCGGCCTGGCCGCGGCGGACCTGAAGGGCGAGAAGAAGAGCGGCCTGCGGGTGCACGGGCGGGCCGGCCAGGATTGCCCGGTGTGCGGCGACACGATCAAGGAGGTCTCGTTCGCCGACTCCGCGCTGCAGTACTGCCCGACCTGCCAGACCGGCGGTAAGCCGCTGGCCGACCGCCGCCTGTCCCGCCTGCTCAAGTAGCCGCCGGCGTGGATGCTCCCCGGATCCAATGCCGTTCAGTCGTACGTTCCCGGTGAGGCGTCGCGCGGACGCGAAACTTCCGGTCAGGCGGCCCCGGGCTACCCGACCACGCGGCATCCATGTCGTTCGATCCAGTACGGGTGGTGCCGCAGTGACGGAAGCCCAATCCGATGCCTGGTCCGCGGCCCATGCGACCAACAAGCGAAACGGTATTGTCCCCCGATCGTGCGGCCGTGCCCGCCACGGCGGGGGGAGTCTATGAGCTTCCGCCTCGTCCTGGCCGGGGATGCGCTCTAACCAGTACGCACCGGGTACCCTGGTCGGAAGGCATCCGGGGCTATAGCTCAGCTGGAAGAGCGTCTGGTTTGCATCCAGAAGGTCAGGGGTTCGAGTCCCCTTAGCTCCACCGCAGGTCAGGAGCCTATCCGGATCACGAAAGCGGCTCTTGTCGATCTTGGTGCAGCAGCAAAGTGCAGCAATGAGGTCAAGTGGCTGTCTCGTCCAGCCATTGCCCTAGCTTGCGCAGAGCTTCGCGAGTGGCTGCCGAGGGTACCTCGGTGTAGATCTCCATCGTGATGGCGATCTTGCTGTGCCGCAGGATCTGCATGGCTACACGGGGATGGACGTCCAGCGCTGCCAGCAATGAACCGCATGTCTTCCGGGTACTATGCCTGGTGATCTTGGGTACATCGGCCTTGCCGATGCGGCGGTCGAAGCTGCGGTCAAAGTTACTGGGCTCGACCGGTGTACCGTGACGGCTGGTGAAAACTAGGCCAGTGTCAATCCATGCATCGCCAGCACGTTGACGGTCGGCTGACTGTCGTTCACTCCGGAGCTTCAGCGCGATGACGCACAAATCAGGAAGCGGCAGAGGCGCTTCGGATGATTCGGTCTTGACCTGACGACGGATGAGCTTGCCAGTGACCCGCTGGAGCTGCTCGGCCACGTAAAGCTCGGCCGTCTCAAGATCGATCCGATCCCAGGTGAGCCCGAGAACTTCGCCTTTGCGCAGGCCAAGGACGAGGATGAGGACATAGGCCGTGTACAGAGCGTCTTCGTCTTGACGAGCTGACTCCAGGAACCGGCGTGCCTCGTCTACAGTCCACACACGGCGCTTGTATTTCCTTGGCGCTGGCAGGCGGATCGCGGTCACGGGGTTACGGGTGATGATCTCTTCCTCGATGGCGCAGGTAAGAGCAGCGCGAAGTGTGTCGCGAGCGTCCTTACGGCTTCGCGGGGCCAGGATTTCCTGACAGCAATTGCCGATCGCACAGCAGCGCCGCCTAGATTCTGGTCGGGCAGCGTCTTTGCCCTGGGCGCAGCACTGACAGGTGTTGCTGAGCTTGTTGAGCCATTGCCTTATGTCCTTGACCTGAAGCTTGTCTAGCCGTTTATGACCAAGGTGAGGAACAATGTGCAGACGTACGAACAGCTCATACGTCTGATATGTCTTTGGCGCGAGATTCGGTTGGACGATCTCTCTCAGCCAATATGAGAGGAAGTCGCTGAGCTTGGATACGTCGGAGCTGACCGGTCCGCGGCTTGCCTCCTCCCTGAGCTTGAGCCATGCCCGCTGGGTTGCCTCATAGGTCTTGCCCTTGACGTACTTGCGGTAGCGGGTTCCGTCTGGTCTGGTGCACCAGACGTAGCCCCGGTAGCCGTCCTTGACAGGGTAGATGGAGCCTTCGCCGTTGTGGCGTCTGGTCATGCGCTCATCTCCTTGACCCTGTGCTGAATGTATTCGTCGACCCATTCGGGGAGAATGCGCCTGTTCCCTCCGTCCTTGACCGAGCGGATCTGCCCGGACAGGACTAGATGTTTGGTCTTGGTCAGGCCGTAACCGAGCATGACGGCGACCTGCTCGGTGCTGTACCACTTAGGCACGATCACCTCGCTAGGGGATTTGACGTTGTTTTGCAACGGCGTCTCCTGTCGGTAAGGCTATATGCTGCTGTTTTGACGCTTAAGCGTCATTGATTCACGGTTCTCTTATGCGGCCTGGCGGCTGTTCGCGGTCCTGCCGTATTCGTCGGCGAGCTGGTCGCGTCCGGCCTGGCGGCGTTTGCGGGCCTGGTCGGCGGCGGTGTTAGCGAGCAGCGCGTCACCGGTGGTCTTCCAGCCGGTTCCGGCGTAGGTGAAGGTCCCGACGACGAGGATGGTTTCCTCGTCGGTGTGGTCGGCGGTGCGGATGGGGCCGTGGTCGGGTCCGGTGTCCTGGCTGCGCCGGTAGCGGACACGGGCCTGGCGGAGGTCGGCGAAGCGGACGGAGTAGCGGCGGCCTTTGGTCAGGAAGTGGCCGCCGAAGCCGAGCATGTGCGCCCAGCGGCGCAGCCGGGTGTAGTCCGGGTGCTGGCCGATCGTCCAGCAGGCGCTGATGAGCCGTTCGGAGTGGGTGCCGTCCGGGCTGGCGTACAGGCCGAGCGTTTCCGGGGTGATACGCGCAGAGGCGTGGCCGGTGACCTCGGTGCCCTTGGTGGAGTATTTGGCCAGGTACGCGGCGACGGCCAGGTCGGTGACAGCGCCGGTGCCGGTCAGGGTGATGATGCGGATATCGAGCTGGGTGCCCCAGGTGATGAGCCAGCCTTCGGGCTGGGCCGGGTGCGGGTCAGTGCGGAAGCTGATGCCGGTGACGGCCTGGCGGACGGCCTCGTCGAGGTCGGCGATGGTGAGGCAGGACGGCGGGGGGAGTATCTGGTCCGGGTGGTAGGGGTCATAGCCGTCCAGACGGAGCAGGGCGTGGAAGTGGACCGCGCCGCGGGCCTGGTATTCGGCGGCCTTGCCGTGCGCGACGCGAACCGGATCGACCGGACGGTACCTGCCTTCCCCGCAGGGAACCCAGATCGGGGGGACGCCCCGGCGGCGGGCGAGCTGGCCCAGGCGGCGTTCGATGGCCTGCTTGGTGCGCCGCCACAGCTCACCGGCCTGGTTGTTCCACACCACATGGGCGGGGTAGTCGTAGCAGTCCGGGCACAGCGGCTGGCCGAGCCGGGGGTCACCGCGGCCGTGCCGGGCAAAGCAGAACGCGGGGCGGCCGTGCGCACAGGTGGCAGTGTCGCGGCGGGCGTGGCAGGGCTGGGGCCTGCACCGGCACCGGGACCGGTCGGCGCACGTGTGCTCATGGACCGGGCGGGAGTGGACCGGGCCGAACGACGGGGCGGTGAAAGTGGCGAACACGGCGGGATGCCCGGCAACCGCAGGAGTGACGCCCTTGCCGCCGGTCAGCCCGGCCCGGATGATCTGGAAGGCGTCACGCCGGTAGGTCTCGGCGCAGCCGGGGCAGACAGTGGCACGGCGGTTCCCGCACGCCTTGTAGATCGACCAGTCCGGCATGCCTATCGTGGGGATGGTGCGCAGCAGCTCGCCGGTCACGGCGTCGATGTGCTTGATGTCACCGCGCAGCCGGACCGGGCGGGTACATCCGGCGGCGTGCCAGACATGATCGAGCCAGGCGTCATACCCGGCGTGGTGCATCCGGGCGAAGACGCGCTCGTCGGTGAACTGGAAGTGCAGGACGCAGGCCGGGCAGGAGCAGGATTCCCGGTAAGGATGCGTTGACCTGCTGGCGCGGGGTCCGGTGTTCGCCCCCGTGCCCGGAGCCGTGCGGGTTCCGGGCATGAGGGCCAGCATCGAGCCGGATCGGGTCACGGGCAGTCTCCCTCGGTGGTACTGCTGTCATCCGTGACGGGGGAAAGGATGTTGCCCCAGCGTTGCTGGGCTCCCTGGCGGGTGATGCCGAGCCGCATGGCGATGTCGGCCCAGGAGTAGCCGAAGCCGCGGAGCCCGGTGATGGCCTGACGGGTGGCGTTCTCGAGGTGGTCTGCGAGGGCGGCCATGGTGGTGATGGCCTCGATGTCGCCAGCCGCCACACGGCGGCTGTAGGCGGCTATGGCGCGGCGGAGGAACGCGGCGTACTCGTCGTTCTCCACGACCCGGTAGGGCCGTTTCGGTGTCAATGGCTTCTTGACGCAGGAGGCGCAGGTGGCGGGGCGGGTGGCGTAAGTCATGGCTGCCGTCCCCGGTGCGCTCAGCGGTGGCCCGAGCGTCGCTGATGTCGTGCACGATGTGCCGGGCGGTGTCGATGTCGGCGGCGGTGTAGCCGGTCCGGACTCCGGAGATGGATTTGCCGGTGGCCTCGGCTAGGTCGGCGAGCCGGTAGGGGCGGGGGGTGGTCAGCTCGCGGGCGTAGGCGAGCAGGATGCGGATGTCGCGGTCGGCCTGGTCGCGGCGGTCGCGGGCGGCGCGCAGGGCGGCCAGCACCGGATCACAGTCTTGCCAGGCGGTGTTCACCGGGCGCAGGTGGCGTGCGGGTGTGGTCATGAGCGGGGTCACCTTCCGGTGCAGTCGAGGCATTCGCCGAGCGATCGGGGGATGTAGTAGGGCTTTTCAGCCCGGCAGGCGGGGCAGGTGCGCCGGGCGCGCAGCGCCTTGGCGATCGCGGCGAGCTGGGCGGGAGTGGCCTGCCGTCTAGGCAAGGCCAGGTCGGCCCGGTACAGGTAGGCCACGCGCAGCCCGCGCCGCCACAGGATCTGGGCGATCGGGGCCTGCCCGCCGGGGCGCAGCCCTTTGGCGCG
>WNFY01003264.1_pt1 | contig 16407 bp, 19 predicted proteins | sample 5400091 | NCBI WGS metagenome assembly WNFY01 (sample SAMN13153364, study PRJNA577476) | soil metagenome | isolation source: 60 cm soil or saprolite under grassland replicate 1 | place: USA:California | collected 2016-06-15
TCGGCTGGGGCGAGCAGCTCGACATCCGCCCCATCACCACGGGCCTGGGGGAGGGCTCCGCCGGGCAGGTGGCGGGCTACCTCGCCAAGTACGCGACCAAGGCGACCGAGAGCCTGGCCGGCGTGGCGTTGGACCGGCCGATCCGCTCGACACGAGACCTTGTCCGCCGCGCGCTGCCCGAGCACGTTCGGCGCCTGGTGGAGGCGGCGTGGCGGCTCGGCGCCCGCCCAGGGCTGGCGGGGCTGCGGCTGCGGGCGTGGGCGCACCAGCTCGGCTACGGCGGGCACTGCACGACCAAGAGCCGCCGCTACTCGACCACCTTCACCGCGCTGCGCCGCGCCCGACACGAGCACGCACGACGGCGACCCTTCGGCGGTGAGCCGCTGGACGCGTGGGGCCGCCCGGAACACCAAGGGGCCGCCGTGCAGGTGGCGAGCTGGACCTACCAGGGCCGTGGCTACACCACCCTGGCGGATGCCTGGCTCGCGCGGTCCATGCTGGAGGACACGCGCGAGCAACGGCGCATCGCCCGCGAGGAGCTTGCATGGCTCCAGCAGCGGGCGGCGGCGGTGAGTCATGGCTGAGCGGGTACAGATGGACTGGGCCAGCGACGCGGCTATCGACGCGCGCATTCGCGCCATCGTCGAGCGCTCCGTCCGCGACCAGGGCCTTGACCTCGAAGTCCGCGACCCGGCCGCACTGCATACGGTCGCGGTGCTGATTCTCGCCGTCAGAGGTGAGGGTGGCGAGCGCGAGAGCGCGGCTTCCTGACGGCGGACGGCGCCCGCCGTCTCGGATCGTAGGCAATCCATCATTGCCTATTACCTGCCTAGCAAGTGCCCTTCCGGCCTGGCGTGCCGTGCTGGAGGGTGCCTACGCACGGCCCCGGCAATCGCCACGGAAGGATGCACGATAACGTTGCTCGATCCCGTCTGCCGCGACCTACTGGGCGCGATCGGAGCTGCCCTCGATGTTGGCGACCGCCCCAAGGACCCACTTGAAGCCGTCGCCTGGCAGGACCGAGCGCTCGACCGTGCTCGGATGGTCTCTGCCCTCCTTGAGACCTTGCTCGCCTATGAAGAGGACCAGACAGGCAGGGCTCGCTTGATTGCTCGCGAGCTGCGCCAGGCCATCAGCGAGAGGTAGCTGGGCGGGTGCGATTACACCTTCCAGACTGGGCCGTAGGGCGGGGCAACCCGATCCGGGTCCGGCCCTCGGCCCCGCCGCGTCGCTGGCCCGACAATGATCCGGTGGAACAGTGCCCGCAGTACGGCGCGCTGCTGCTCCACGGTCCACTTGGGCCACGCCTCCAGGATCCAATGCCGTTAAGGTAAGGCGTTTGGGCAGGCCAGGACGGGTCTGGGCGGTCCTGCATGACGGATGATCTTGTCGGTGGGTCGTTTGACCCGGTAGGAGTTGTGGCGAGCGCGTTTGACCACGCGCTGGCAGGTAGCGAGGTGGCGCCAGTCCCGAGCCGCGATCATCTTCAATACCATCTTTTCGAGGTGGAGTGCATTGATCGAGACCCGGCCACAGCCCTTGAAGCCTGGCTTCGTCGGGTCGCACGCATAGATAGTGCGGCCGTGCGAGCCCATGGTGCGCATGGGGATCTCGCACAGCCCGCAGACCGCCAGGCCGGCGAGCGGCCAACGCAGCGGATGACCGCCACGGCCGCGCGCCGGGTCGTTCAAGAGCGCCCGAACAGCCTCCCACTGCTCGCGGGGCAGGATCGCCGGCCAGACCGCATCGCGGATGACTTCGCCCTTATAGGCGCGGAGGCCCGCGATCCGCGGATTGACCAAGATCCGCTTGAGACGCCGGGTGTAAAAGGCACCGGAGCCGTCCGCAGCGGTGATCCCACGTCGCGACAGGTCTCTCGCGATCGAGTTCAGCGTTTCGCCAGCAAGGACGCGGCTGGCAGCCTCCCTAATCACCGTGGCCTCGTTTTCATTGACCTCAAGGCCGCCCTCGCGGTACCCGAATGGCCGCCACCCGCCCGGCGTGGGCAGTCCACGGCTGGCAGTCTGCTCCCGCTGTGCCGCTACCCGCAGGCCGATCGTCTGGGATTCCAGGCGCGCGAAGGTGACGAGCATGCGGGCGCTCATCTCGCCGGCCGGCGTGCTGGTGTCGATCGGCTCCAGCACGCTGGCGAGGATCGCGCCGTGCCGCTCGCAGGTGGCCAAAACCCGCTCGAAGTCACCGTGGTCGCGGCAGAGGCGGTCGAGCTTGAAGAACACGAGGGCATCGATTTCGCCGGTCTCGATCGCCGCCAGCGCTTGCTCGAAGTCCTTTCGCTTGGGCGGTGCTTTCTGGCCGGGCGCACGGTAGGCGCCAACGTCCACGTCGGCAAAAACCCTGACTACCTTCCAGCCCTTGGCGACACAGAACGCAGTGGCGCGCTCCTGCTGCCGCTCGGTCGCATCGTCTGTGAGATCCACGTCGGACTTGGCCAACGACAAGCGGACATACAGGCCAGCGCGGCGTCTCATCTTATCTCTCCTACGCATTGGCGCTTAATAGGAGTATACAAGCATATCGACGAGGTGATGGGATAAGCGGCGATCCTGCTGGCCGGGATCTGGAGCGCCACCGCCACCATGGAGGTGCGCTTCCGCGCTCCCGTGCCCTACGACGCCACCCTCGAGCTGGTGGCCGGGATCACCGGGACGCGGAGCCGTCGCGTCCGCGCCTGGGCGCGGCTGCACCTGCCCGACGGCTCGGTCGGCGTGGAGAGCACGGGCCTCCTGGTGCCCCTGCCGCCGGAGACGGTTGCGCGCGCCCGCCAGCTCTACGGCCCGCTCGCGTGACCGTGACCGGGCCCTGCTGCCGGCGGTCAACCGGCCAGCGAGGCCCGGAGCGTCGTTTTCACGACCTTGCCAAGCGCGTTTCGCGGAAGCGCCTCGATGAAGTGGACCCTGGAGGGGACCTTGTAGGGCGCGAGCCGCTCGGCCGCCCAGCTCCGCACGAGGTCCGCTGTCAGCTCCGCGCCGCTGCGCGCCACGACGGTCGCCGTGACCCGCTCCCCCCACTCCGGGTCGGGCAGGCCGACGACCGCGCACTCGGCGATGTCCGGGTTCGCGAGCAGGACGTCCTCGATCTCGAGCGCGGACACCTTGAAGCCGCCGGTCTTGATGATGTCGACGCTCTGGCGTCCGAGGATGCGGTACCGCCCGTCCTCCACGACCGCCACGTCGCCCGTGCGGAACCATCCGTCCCGGAACGCGGCCCGGGTCGCGCCGGGGTCGTTCCAGTACTCCAGGAACACCCCCGGCCCGCGGACCTCGATCTCCCCGGGCGTTCCGTCCGGGACGGTCGAGCCGGCCTCGTCGACCACACGGACGTCGACGCCGGGCAGCGGCCGGCCGACCGAGCCGGGCAGGCGCTCGCCGGTGAGCGGGTTCGACAGCGCCATCCCGATCTCGGTCATCCCGTAGCGCTCCAGCAGCGTGTGCCCGCTGATCTCGCGCCACCGCTCGAAGAGGTCGACCGGCAGTGCCGCCGAGCCGCTGACCATCAGCCGCATACTGCGCAGCCCGTCCGACATCGCCTGGCGCCGGCCCGGCGGGGCCTGGTGCCACGCCGCGATGAGCTTGACGTAGATGGTCGGCACAGCCATGAAGACGGTGACGTCGCCAGAGGCCAGCCGTTGCCAGGTCGCTTCCGGGTCGAACCGACGGAGCAGCTCGCAGCACGCGCCGTTCCACAGCGCCGTGGTCAGCACGTTGACGACCCCGTGGATGTGATGCAGCGGCAGCACCGACAGGATGCGGTCGGCCCCGCTCCAGCCCCACGCCTGGGTCAGCGTCGAGACCTGGGCCCGCAGCGTTCGGTGGGTCCAGACGGCGCCCTTCGGCCGACCGGTGGTCCCGCTGGTGTAGAAGATGGCCGCCCGACGGCTCGCGCCGACCGCCGGCAGGGACCGGTCCTGCCCCGCTGCCGCGGCGATCCGGTCGGTCGCCATCAACCGCAGGCCCCGGGACCTGGCGATCCCCTCCACGCGCGGCAGGAGGTCGGGGTCGGCCACGACGACGGACGCCCCGGAGTGGCGCAGGCAGTGCTCGAGCTCGGCTTCCGGGTGCGAGACCGCCAGCGGGACGGCGATCCCGCCGGCCCGCCAGATCCCCCACTGGGTCGTCACGTACGGGTACCCGGGCCAGCACAGGTAGGCGACGCGCGCCTCGCGGAGATCCGGGTCCCGCCCGAGCAGCGCCGTCGCGACCGTGCGCGAATCGGCCAGCAGCCGTTGGTAGGTGAAGGCCGCCCGCTCGTCGCCGACCGCGACCCGCGCCGCGTTTTGGCTGGCCCGTTCGACCAGTTCCAGGTCTTCAGCCATGCCCGCCACGGTACCGCGTGCCCGGATGCGCGCGGTCTGGGCGGGTGACGCGTCAGGAAACGGTGGCCGCCCGGCCTACGGCTGCTCGAAGGGGCGCAACGGCTCCAGCACGCTGACCTGCACCGGCGCCGCGGCCTTGACGAAGCGCTCGGAGTCGCCGGGGGAGCCGACGACGAAGCCGTAGTGCATGGGCACCGCGAGGTCGGGCGAGATGGCGCGCGCGAGCCCGCCGGCCTCGTCGGCGTCCATGGTGTAGGGGTCGCCGCCGATCGGCAGGAAGGTCACGTTGGCCCGCACGGAGTCGAGCTCGGGCAGGTGGTCGGTGTCGCCGGCGTGGTAGTAGTCGTGCCCGCCGAGGGTCAGGACGTAGCCGACCCAGTTGTTGGCCTTGGGGTGGGCCTCGAGCCGGTGCTCGACGATGTTGTAGGCGGGAACCGCCTGGATCCTGACCCCGGCCACCTCGACGGCGTCGCCTGGCGCGACCGGCGTCACGTCGCCGCGCAGCTCGCCCGCGATGTCGCGCGGGGCGACCAGCTTGGTGCCGTCCTTGCGCAGCGAATCGATGTCGTCGGGCACGAAGTGGTCGGCGTGGGCGTGGGTGATCAGGATGAGGTCGGCCGGTGGCCCCTCGGGCTCCCACGGGTCGATGTACACGACCCGGCCGTCGCCCTCCCACCGGTACCCGGACTGCTTGAACCAGGTGAACCCCTCCAGCATGGGTTGCCTCCTCCTCGGCCTGTTGACGGCGGTGAAAACAAGCGGGATCTGGCTGCCCGACAGGATAGGCTTGTCGCGCGCGGGGGGCGAGGGCAAGGGCTCGGGGAGGAGGCGTCGGTGGGGCTGCGGCTGGGGTTGAGCATCGGCTACTGGGGCATGGGCAACGACGCCGCACGGCAGCTCGCCCTGGCCCGCGAGGCCGAGCGGCTCGGCTGGGACTCGGTCTGGGCGGCCGAGGCCTACGGCTCCGACGCGGCCACCGTGCTGGCCTGGCTCGCCGGGCAGACCAGCACGGTCGGGCTGGGCTCGGCCGTGTTCCAGGTGCCCGCCCGCAGCGCCGCGATGACCGCGATGACCGCCGCCACGCTCGACCGGCTCTCGGGCGGGCGCTTCCGGCTCGGCCTCGGGGTCTCCGGCCCGCAGGTGGCCGAGGGCTGGCACGGCCAGCGCTATGCCAGGCCGCTGGACCGCACCCGCGACTACGTGGCGGTCGTGCGGATGGCCCTGGCGCGGGAGCGGGTCGCCTACCGGGGCGACACCCTCGAGCTGCCGCTGCCCTCCAGCCAGGGCAAGGCGCTCAAGCTCACGGTGGCGCCGGTGCAGCGGCCGCTGCCGGTCTACCTGGCGGCGATCGGGCCGAGGAACATCGCGCTCGCCGGCGAGATCGCCGACGGCTGGCTCGGCTTCCTGTTCGACCCGGCGCACGCCGGCGAGATCCGCGGCGCGCTGGCGCAGGGCGCCGCCCGAGCCGGCCGCGAGCTGGACGGCTTCGACCTGGCCGTCACCGTGCAGGCGCGCATCGACGACGACCTCGACGCCGCCCGCGACGCCATGCGGCCGATGGTCGCGCTGTACGTCGGCGGGATGGGCTCGCGGGAGCGCAACTTCTACAACGACCTGGTGCGCCGCTACGGCTTCGAGCAGGCGGCCGCCACCGTGCAGGACCACTACCTGGACGGCCGGCCGGACCGCGCCGCCGCCGCCCTGCCGCCCGAGCTGATCGACGCGCTCACGCTGTGCGGACCGGCCGGCCGCGTGCGCGAGCGGCTCGACGCCTACCGCGAGGCAGGCGTGACCACCCTGATCGCCGGCCCCATGGCCGCGACCCCCGAGGACGCCATCGACCAGCTCCGCCGCCTCGCCGAGCTGGCCGCCTGAGGCCGGGCGCGTTGCGTGGTGCGGTGGCCTTGGGAGGGTAGGAACAGCGGCCGGCGCCTGCCCGCCTCAGCCGGCTGACGGGCCCGGGCCCCGCGCGGGCAGGCCCAGGGCCGCGCGCAGGAAGGTGAGCTGGAACCGGAGCAGGTTCTCGGCCACCACCTCCTGCGGGGTCATGTGGGTCACGCCCGACAGCGGCAGCACGTTGTGGGGGCGGCCCGACGCCAGCAGCAGGCTGGAGAGCCGCAGGGTGTGCGCCGCGACCACGTTGTCGTCGGCGAGGCCGTGGATGAGCAGCAGCGGCCGGTTCAGGCCGGCGGCGTCCGCCAGCAGGGAGCTGCGCCGGTAGGTACCCGCCGAACGACCAGCCCCGGATGGCGACCCTGCCGAGGTCCAGCTCCGGGTGGTCGCCGGCGACCGCGTGCAGCGCCTCGACCTGGTCCTCCAGCACCGGCCCGGCGAGGTCCAGGTCGTCCCCTGCCAGCGAGCGCAGGAACGCGACCCGGCCCCCACCGGCCGCCACCGAGAAGCCGCGAGGCTCCCCGAGGGTGAACCCGCGGGTGCGGGCGTGCTGGCGGGGGAACGACGGCGGCCCGGACACCGGCCTCAGACGACCGCCAGCAGCAGCACCACCGCCGCGGCGGCGCACACCACCGCGACCGCGATCCACAGCGACGCCTGCAGCCAGGTGGGCCGCGAGTCGGCGAACACCAGGAACCCGACCGTGAACGCCAGGTAGGAGAGCCATTGCAGGCGCGGCCGGGCCAGGCCCACCACGGCCATGACGATCACCGCCAGCGAGACGAACAGCGCGGTCTTCGGGTGCAGGACCATCGACCGCTTGAACACCCGGCCGCGCCGGTCCACGTCGCCGGCGCGCAGCTTCCGGAGCGGGGCACCCTGGCCGCCCGGCGGACGGCCGCTGCGCGGCTTGGTCGGCGGGCGCTTGCCCGGCTGGGGCGGGCGGTCGCCGTTCTTGGGCGCTGGCTCCCAGCCCGATTCCCGGCGGGCGCGGTCGACCGCCCGCCGCTTCCGCGCCCGCTCACGGTCCTTGCGTGCCACCTTGGTCGCTTACCTCCCGAAACGCCGCTGCCGCTGCGCGTACGACCGCAAGGCACGCAGGAAATCGACCTTGCGGAAGTCCGGCCAGTAGGTGTCGGCAAAGTAGTACTCAGCATGGGCAGATTGCCACAGCAGGAAACCCGACAGCCGGATCTCGCCCGACGTGCGGATGATCAGGTCCGGGTCGGCCACCCCGGCGGTGTACAGGTGCCTGGCGATCTCGTCCGGCGTCACCAGGCCGGCCGCCTCCCGCAGGTCCAGGCCCTTGTCGGCGTACTCGGTCAGCAGGCGGTGGACCGCGTCGGCGATCTCCTCGCGCCCGCTGTAGCCGACCGCCACGTGCAGCACCCCGCCGGTGTGGGCCCGCGAGACGTCCGAGGCCTCCTCCAGCGCCGTGCGCGTCCGCTCGGGCAGGGCGCCGAGCTGGCCCACCGGCACGATCCGGTAGCCGTCGGGGCCCGCCTCGCGGGCGAGCTGCCTGACCTTGCCCTCGATGATCCCCAGCAGTCCGGCCAGCTCCGCGGGATGGCGCCGCAGCAGGTTCTCGGTCGACAGCAGCCACAGCGTCACCACGGGGATGCCCAGCTCACGGCTCCACCCGAGCAGGTGGTCGATCTGGTCGGCGCCGCGGCGGTGGCCGGTCATGGTGTCCATGCCGAGCTGCCTGGCCCAGCGCCGGTTGCCGTCCAGGATCACCCCGATGTGCCGGGGCAGCCCGCCCCGCCGGCGCAGGTCGGCCGCAAGCCGACGCTCGTAGAGGCGGTACAGCGGCGCAGACGGGCCCACCAGCAGCTCCCAGCGATCCGGCATCGAATGGGACCGGGCGGCACGAGCGCTCCTACCCGGCAGGGGGTAGCTTACGTCCCATGGGGACCTACCGCCGGGCCGACGATTCGGGAGGACGCGTGGGCGAGACCGAGAACGACGACGGCTTCTACACCTGCGAGCGGTGCGGCAAGGTGAAGCCGGTCAGCTCCGCCTCCGCCTGCGCCTGCGGCGGCAGCGGCGGCGGCCAGGGCCGCCCGGTGGAGGGCGAGGACTGGGACCCGGAGCCGACCCGCAGCAGCCGCCCGCGCCTGTCCCTGGTCCGCCGGCCCGAGCAGGGCGAGTAGCGGCCCGTGCCGCGGCGTGGCCCGTGGCACCCCGCCACCCACCTGGCCCTGCTGCACGCCGCTCCCGGCTTCACCGTACTGGCCGTCGGCCTCGCCTTCGGCGTGGTCGCCGGCCGCCACCATCTCGACCCCGGCCGCCTGGCCCTGCTCGCCGGGCTCCTGGCGACCAACCAGTACGCGGCCGGGGCGCTCAACGACGCCGTCGACGTCGAGGCGGACGCCGCCGCCTGCCGCACGGGCAAGCCGATCCCGGCAGGAGCCGTCTCGCGCCGTGCGGTGGTGCTGCTCGCGCTGGCCAGCGGCGTCGCCTCGCTGGGCTTCGCGCTGGCGCTCGGCCCGGCCACGCTCGCGCTCGCCGCCGTCGGGCTCGCCTGCGCCTGGAGCTACGACCTCTGGCTCAAGGGCACCGCCGCCAGCGTGCTGCCGTTCGCCGTCGCCCTGCCGCTGGTGCCGCTGTTCGGCTACGGCGCGGCCCGGCGCTTCCCGGCGGTGCTGTGGTGGGCCTGGCCCATCGGCGCGCTCGCCGCGGTCGCCGTGCACCTGGCCGACTCGCTGCCGGACGTGGAGTCGGACCGGGCGGCCGGCGTCCACGGGCTCGCCCCGCGCCTTGGCGTGCGCTCCGCGGCCGCGCTGGTCGCCGCGGCCTACCTGCTCGCCGGCGCGGTCGCGCTCGCCAGCGGGCTGGCCGCGGGAGAGCCGCGGGTGGTGCTGGGCGGGGTGGCCGCCGCGGCGGCGCTCGGGCTCGGCGCGCTCCTGGCCGGTACCGGCGCCGGCGGCGGCCGGCAGCGCCGCCGCGTCGCCTACCGGCTGCTGCTCGCCGGCCTGGTCGCCCTCGCGCTCGGTTGGGCCGGCGCTGTCCGGCCATGAGCCAATTGTCCGACCGCAACGCCGCCACCTGTGGGTACCCGGTTTTAATGCGGACGGTCCCACGGGTTACCCTTTTGCGGTTGCCACACTACTGGGCTACTCAGTGAGCCCGCCGTACCGCGCACCACGGAGGTCGTGCATGGTGCTCCCTGCCCTTGATGGCAAGACCCGCTGCCGCTGGGCCGCCACCGACCCGGTTCTTGCCGCGTACCACGACGAGGAGTGGGGCGAGCCGCCGCTCGGGGAAGCGGGCTGGTTCGAACGGCTCAGCCTCGAGGTGTTCCAGGCCGGACTGTCGTGGCGCACGGTCCTGGCCAAGCGCGAGGGCTTCCGCCGCGCCTTCCGCGACTTCGAGCCGAAGCTCGTCGCCGGCTTCACCAGCAAGGACGTGGCCGGGATCCTGCGCGACCCAGGCATCGTCCGCAACCGTGCCAAGGTCCTGGCCACGGTCGAGAACGCCAGGACCGTGCTGGCGCTCGCCCACGACCACGGCTCCTTCGCCGACTGGGTCAGGGCCCAGCCCTCCGAGCTCGACCGGCAGCTGCGCATCTACCGCCAGACCTTCCAGTTCGCCGGCCCCCAGGTGGTCGAGGCGTTCCTGCAGAGCGTCGGCCGCGTCGAGGTCCCCCACGAGGCGGGGTGCTGGCGGCTGAGCCTGTAGGCTCGCCGGCGGACCGGCCCGGGAGCCTGCCGCGCGAGCGGCGCTCCGGCGACCAGCAGGTCGCAGGTCATCGGCGGGCTCCCGTCCAGGACGGCGCTGTCACAGGCCGCGCGCAAACTAGGTTTCCTGGACGATAAGAGAGGACACGCCGACCCTACGGTGATCATGGAGGAGCCGACTGTGCAGACGCAGGACTGGGTGCAGCGGGGCGCGATCCGCGCCGAGCTGGAGGCGGCGGAGCTGCGCACCCTCGCGCCCTGGGCGGCCAAGTCGTCGGAGTCGGCCGGGCGCGGCCGCCCGGAGCCGGACGACCCCGTGCGCACCTGCTGGATGCGCGACCTGGACCGGATCACCTTCTCCCGGGCGATGATGCGCGCCCACGGCAAGACGCAGTCGTTCATCCCCGCGTTCTCGGGCGAGGGGCCGGCGGGCGGCCGCCACGGCGGGCCCTACATCGGCGACCACTACGTCACCCGCGCCACCCACGTGCAGCAGACGGCGCGCATCGCCGCCGCCATCGCACAGGCGCTCGCCCTCAACGTCCCGCTCGCCACGGCCATCGCGGTCGGCCACGACCTCGGCCACGCCTGCTTCGGCCACGGCGGCGAGTCGGCCCTCCAGGAGCTCGCGCCCGGCGGCTTCAACCACGCCGAGCAGGGGGTGCGCCTGCTCACGCTGCTGGAGCCGCGCAACCTCACCGCCGAGGTGCTCGACGGCATCGGCCACCACTCCTGGAAGCTCGACCCGCCCTCGACCCTCGAGGGGACCTGTGTGCGCGTGGCCGACCGCATCGCCTACCTCACCGCCGACCTCGCCGACTCGCTGCGGGCCGGGGTGCTCTCCAGCCTCGACGACCTGCCGGCCGGTGTCCGCCGCGCGCTCGGCGAGACACCCTCGGACATGATCGGGACCCTGGTCGAGGACGTCATCCGCCACTCGCGCGGCCGGCCGCTGGTCGCCCAGGGCGAGCTGTGCGCCGAGGCCATGGCCGTCCTGCGCGAGTTCATGTTCGACCGGGTGTACCTGCGTCCCGAGGCGAGCGAGCAGACACAGCGGGCGAAGCGTTTGCTCACAGATCTCCACGGTTATTACTTGGAGCATCCGGACGCGATGCCGATGGGGGCCAGCCTCGCCGGCGACCCGGTCGAGCAGCAGGCGGTCGATGCGATCGCGGGGATGACCGACCGCTATGCCCTCGCCGCCTGGAAGGCCGCTTTCGCACCGGAGCTCTGAGCTTTCAGTCCGGATGATCGGCGCACTGTCGGGTTGCTGACTGCCTTCGGCCCGGCGGAGCTGCTTTATGGAGAGCGGTGAAGAAGGCAAGGACTGCTACCCTGGAGGCGAGCGAGGGCGATGAGTGGGAGCATCGGCATGGACCTTGAGCCAGGCCAGCGGCGAGCCTCGCTGCGGGCCTCCGACGCCGACCGAGAGCAGGTCGTCTCCGCCCTGAAACAGCACCACACCGACGGGCGACTGACCGTCGAGGAGTTCACCGAGCGCATGCAGCGCGCCTACACGGCCAAGACGTTCGGCGAGCTCGACGTGCTGACCGGGGACCTTCCCCCGCTGCTGCCGCCGCTGCCGGCGGAGCCCCGGCCGGACCCCGTCGGCGTGGCCAGGCGCCGCTTCCGCCGGCACCTGCTGAGCTACGCATGGGTCAACGGCTTCATGATCGCGCTGTGGGCGATCGGGAGCCTCGTCGCCGGCGGTGCGCTGTTCTTCTGGCCGGTCTGGACCCTGCTGGGGTGGGGTCTGGCGCTGGGCACGCACGCCATCCGGGCCTTCGGGCCGCAGGACGGCGAGGGCGCCGACGACGGCTGGGGTGGCGACCCCGGCGGCGGGCTCTTGGACCGCCGCGGGCACAGCCGCCACCGCGACGACCGCCGCCGGCACCGCTCCCGGTCGCACGTCTACTGGTAGGGACCCTGGGCCGACCGGCAGGCCGACCGCGTTCCGGGGGGCGCCGGCCCTGTGGACGCACGGCGAACCTGTGTCCGGGGCGCCGCGTACAATGCCGGCAAGCCCCCTGACCGGCCCCCTTCCCCGGCTGTCGCTCAAGGCCCCGGTCCGGTGAGGCTGTAAACAGCAGAGCAGCGCGCTCCAGCAGCGCGTCGAGGTGGGGGACAGCCGTGGCCGGCCGTATTCGTGACGAGTCGATCGCCGAGGTGCGCGCGGCGACCGACATCGCCGTCCTGGTCGGCGAGTACGTCGCCCTCCGGCCCGCCGGCGGCACCCGCATGAAGGGCCTGTGCCCGTTCCACCAGGAGAAGACCCCGTCCTTCACGGTCGACTCCAGCCGCGGCCACTTCCACTGCTTCGGTTGCGGGGAGGGCGGCGACGCCATCGACTTCCTGCAGCGGCACGGGTCGCTCTCGTTCATCGAGGCGGTCGAGCGGCTCGCCGGGCGGGCCGGGACCGAGCTGCGCTACGAGGGCCGCTCCGCGGGGGAGCGCGGCAGCCTGGGGCGCAAGAGCCGCCTGGTGGCCGCCCACGCCGAGGCGGTCGACTTCTACCACCGGACGCTGCTCTCCTCGCCCGACGCCGGCCCCGCCCGCGACTACCTCCGCTCGCGCGGGTTCGACCGGGCCACGGCCGAGCGCTTCCGGCTCGGCTGGGCCCCCGCCGGCTCGTGGGAGGCGCTGGTCACGCACTTGCGCGGCAGGGGCTTCCGGCCCGAGGAGCTGATCGAGGCGGGGCTCGCCCGCACCGGCAGCCGCGGCCTGCGCGACGCGTTCCACGCCCGCGTGCTGTTCCCGGTCTTCGACGTCGGCGGCGACCCCGTGGCCTTTGGCGGCCGCCTGCTCGAGGACGGCGGGGACCGCCAGCCGAAGTACGTCAACACCGCGGAGACGCCCATCTGGTTCAAGGGGCGGGCCCTGTACGCGCTCAACTGGGCCAAGGCGGCGATCGTGCAGGCCGGCTTCGCCGTGGTGGTCGAGGGCTACACCGACGTGATCGCGTGCCACCGGGCCGGCGTGCCACAGGCCGTGGCCACCTGCGGCACGGCCCTGCGCGCCGAGCACTTCAAGCTGCTCAGCCGCTTCACCGAAAAGGTGGTCCTGGCCTTCGACGCGGACACCGCCGGCTCCAAGGCGGCCGAGCGGGGGATCGGCGAGCTGGTCGCCGCGCCCGAGGCGTCGCTGTCGGCCCACGTGCTCACCATGCCCACCGGCCTCGACCCGGCCGATTTCGTGGCCAGGCGCGGCGGTGGGGCCCTGCGCGACCTTCTGGAGGAGGCCCAGCCGCTGGTGCGCTGGTGGCTGGACTGGAAGCTCGCCCAGTTCGACCTGCGCCACCCCGAGGGCAAGGCGCGCGCCGCCCGCGAGCTGCTGCCGGTCCTGCGCACTATCCCGGACTCGCTGCAGCGGACCGAGTACGCGCGCTCGGTGGTGCAGCGCCTGCACCTGGACGAGCGCGAATACCTGGCCATGGTCGCCGGCCAGCGGCCCACCGCCGCCGCGGCGCCGGCCAAGGTGCCGCCGCGCTCGCGCAGCCCGCAGGCCCGGGTCGAGTGCGAGGCGCTCAAGTTCGCCCTCCAGCACCCGGAGTGGGCCGGGACGGACGCCGCGCGGTGGGGGGACGACTGGTTCACGACGCCGGCGACGAAGTGCTCGTTCGCCGCGCTCAGCAAGGCAGGCGCCGGCGCGCCGCTCGAGGCCGTCCTCGAGGCAGCCGCCAACGAGACCGAGCGCCGCTTCCTGCGCGGGCTTGCCATTGAGGCGTTCGCGGCGGAAGAGAACCGGGCGTACGCTGACGAAGTCTTCCGGCGGCTCGAGGAGTTCCGCCTGACCCGTGTCATCGATCAGCTCAAGGGGACGTTGCAGCGGATGAACCCAGTGGAGCGACCCGACGAGTACACTCGCTTCTTTGAAGAGCTGATCGCCATCGAGGCCCGACGGCGGGCCCTGCGGGAGCCGCGGCCCGGAGGCGACGACACGGCTCCAATGCGCACCACGTGGAGAGGGGATGTGACGCCCCTGCACGCGCGGCACGACACGAGAGGTACTTGACCAGATGGCCATGGCCAAGGAAGCCCAGATCGACGAGGTGCGCGAGCTCGTCGCCAAGGGGAAGGAACGCGGCTTCCTCACCAACGAAGAGGTGATCGAGGCGCTGGCGCCGGTCGACGTGTCGGCCGAGCAGATGGACAACATCCTCCAGCACCTCCAGGACGAGAACATCGAGGTCGTCGAGATGGTCGACGAGCTCGATGCCGAGGAGTTCGCCCGGGAGGCCCGCTCGGCGCGGGACGAGGAGCTCGCCCTCAAGGCGCCGACCAACGACCCCGTCCGCATGTACCTGAAGGAGATCGGCAAGGTGCCGCTCCTCACCGCGGAGCAGGAGGTCATCCTCGCCAAGGCGATCGAGGAGGGCGAGGCGGCCACCGCCGACCTCTACAAGCCGCTCGCCGGCGGGAAGAAGCTCCCCACCAGCCGCATGCGCGAGCTGCAGCGCGTCGAGCGACAGGGTCAGCTCGCCAAGAAGAAGCTGATCGAGGCCAACCTCCGGCTGGTGGTGTCGATCGCCAAGCGCTACGTCGGCCGCGGCATGCTCTTCCTCGACCTCATCCAGGAGGGCAACCTCGGTCTGATCAGGGCGGTCGAGAAGTTCGACTACACCAAGGGCTACAAGTTCTCGACCTACGCCACCTGGTGGATCCGCCAGGCGATCACCCGCGCGATCGCCGACCAGGCCCGCACCATCCGCATCCCGGTGCACATGGTCGAGACGATCAACAAGCTGATCCGCATCCAGCGCCAGCTCCTCCAGGACCTCGGGCGCGAGCCCACCCCCGAGGAGATCGGCCGCGAGATGGAGTTCTCGCCCGAGAAGGTCCGCGAGATCCTCAAGGTCAGCCAGGAGCCGGTCAGCCTGGAAACGCCCATCGGCGAGGAGGAGGACTCCCACCTCGGCGACTTCATCGAGGACTCCGACGCGGTCGTGCCGGTGGACGCGGCCAGCTTCATCCTGCTGCAGGAGCAGCTCGACTCGGTGCTGCACACGCTGTCCGAGCGCGAGAAGAAGGTCATCCAGCTCCGCTTCGGCCTCACCGACGGCCACCCCCGCACCCTGGAGGAGGTCGGCCGCGAGTTCGGCGTCACCCGCGAGCGGATCCGGCAGATCGAATCCAAGACCCTCTCCAAGCTGCGCCACCCCTCACGCAGCCAGAAGCTCCGCGACTACCTCGAGTAGCCCACTCCTCGGATAGCCGCCGGCCCGGCCGGCGGGCCGGCGGACGCCGGCGCGCGCCCTAGCCGGGACGCCCGCTGCGCGTGGTGGCGGGCGGCGCGCCGGCGGCGGGCTTGTCCTCGCCGCCGTCGCCGGCCCCGGCGTCGTCGCTGCCGGACACGAAGCCCCGCGCCTTGCTCGCCTGCTCGGCCAGAGTGCTCCCGACCTGCTCGACCTTGCGGCCGGCGGCGTTCGAGACCCGCTCCTTGCCCACGTTCACGGTCCTGCCCAGCTCGTCGGTGAGCCGCTGGACCCCCGGGTTGTCCAGGAACGCCCGCGTCGCCTCCACGATCTGCTGGTACCGCTCCCGCCCGGCCTTCGCCCCGAGCACGTACCCGGCACCGAAGCCGATCACCAAGCCCGCCCTGAACCTCATGGCTACCTCCCTTGGAATGGTCGCCCGCCATCGTGTCTACCCCGCCCGACCATGTAAAACCCTCGGGCTGGCAGCCGCTTGGCTGTAGCGCGTGAGGACGCGCGCTGGGGCACGGGGCGCATGGGGACTCTACGTCCTCCTCCCGAAACGAGGATGAACCCCAAGCCTCCGCTCGTGTACCATCACGCCCGGTCGCCCGGACGTCCCGAGCGGGCAGGCCAGCCCCATCCGGCGTAGCTCAATCGGCAGAGCGGGGCCCTGTTAAGGCCACGGTTGCAGGTTCGAGTCCTGCCGCCGGAGCGGACCAGAGGTACAACCCGATGATCGCCCTGGCCCACCAGCGCGGCCAGGGCGATCTCTATCTGGACAGAATGCTCTTTTTGGTCATAGCTGACCGCAAGGTGCAGGCTCTCCAGCAGCGCGCGCAGCCGCCTGGCGGGCAGCGCGCGCAGGTCGTCGCCGTACAGCGGCAGCCTGGCCAGCAGCTCACGCACGACGGCGGGGTCGGGAGGCGGCGGGGGCGTCTCGCCGTCGAGCTTGGCCAGCGCCGCCTGGCGCTCGGCGAGGTCGCGGCGGAGCTCGCCGATGCGCTCCACGATCGGCGGTCGCGCCTCCGGGGCGGTCTGCTCGTCCTCCAGCGCCAGGACCTGCCGGCGGAGCCGCGCCTGGAGGTCGGCGGTCTCGCGCTCCAGCTCGGCCGCGCGGGCGCGGCGGGGTCGGGGGCATCGGTGGCGGTGAGCGCGCGCTCCCAGTAGCTGGCGCGGCCTGGGCCGTAGACGGCGGTGGCCAGGAAGCCGGTCACGCCGTCCAGCAGGGCCGTCTCGGCGACGTAGATGCCGGCGGGGTGGCCGGCTGCGGGCGGGCGGCCGCGGAGCCGGGCCGGCTGGCACTGGTA
>WNFY01002812.1_pt1 | contig 16402 bp, 10 predicted proteins | sample 5400091 | NCBI WGS metagenome assembly WNFY01 (sample SAMN13153364, study PRJNA577476) | soil metagenome | isolation source: 60 cm soil or saprolite under grassland replicate 1 | place: USA:California | collected 2016-06-15
TGGGCTGGGGAAATTTTGAATGGGATCTGCCCACGGGTTTACCGCTAGCAAAATAAATCGCCCGAACAGAGAAAAATTACTTGCCATGACAATTGATTCTGATACGAACAAACACGGCGCGTCGCGAGGAACGATAAGCCGCAATTGTGAGAACGCTTGGAGCCATTCTGTGTACTCTGCTTTGGAGCGGCTTTTTCGCTCCGCACTCCGGGGCTACGGTTCACTATTCCAACGGCTCGGCGGCGAGTGTACAGGCTTTGCATAACGCGGCGTTGGACGGGGATACGATCACGCTGCCTGCCGGAACTTTTAGCTGGACTTCGCGTGTCACAATTACAAAGGGTGTTACGCTGAAAGGCGCTACGACGATAGCTGGCTCTCCCTCGAACCCCACAGTCATCGACGCAACAGTTATTCTGGATAATATTCCAAGAAGCGGCTCTGGCGCGGGTATTATATCGGCGCAACTGAATGCGAACCAATCTTTTCGACTTACCGGGATAAGTTTCAGGCACGGGAGCAGCACCGCTTACGGAAGCAACGGAGCCGTTCGAGTAACCAGCAACGGCACCCAGCCGAATAGATCGGTGAGAATCGATCATTGCCACTTCGACCATCTCTATTGGAGCCACGCCATCTGGATTTACGGTTGGATTTACGGCGTCGATGACCACAATGTGTTCGACTGCAATCCGGCGAATCTATCGCATTTGATCTGGCATAACACCTGGGGCGGACGGATAAATGGCAACGGCTCGTGGGCGGATTTTCCATACTATGGCAGCGACAAATTTTGGTTCATCGAGGACAACACGATTCGCGGGAATGGACCCGCGACCAGCGGCAACATTGATGTCATGAATGGCGGCAGGTATGTCGCGCGGCACAACGCGTTCTTTAACGCAGCGCCTAATAGTCATGGAACCGAAGGAGGCCCGCAACGCGGCGCTCGCGCGCGCGAGGTTTACGATAACGCTTTCAACTGGACAATTGGTTGGGGCGGCCACATGCAAAGGTCTGGTGGCTCCATTTGGCACGACAACGCTTGGACTGGCGTCGCCAGCAATAGGTCCACACACACCGCGCTGACCTTATTTCGAGAGATTGGAGCGATTGGGAACGATCTTGGTTTTTGGGGAGTTGCCGGCGGCAATAATCGATGGGACGTGAACGATCCTCATGGCCTTTACGAGAGCGGGGTTGCTTCAGCTACTTTGGCCAGCGGCAGGTTGCAAGATTCAAGCAAGAACTGGACTCCTAACCAATGGGCTGGCTACAGCGTCACGAACACGAACCCGGCTTCCGCATGTTATCTCCACAGTTCTCACATTCTTTCGAACACATCGAATACAATCACCTATTATTTTTATCCATCCGGCGATAGAGGCGCGCCGCTGGTCTTCGGCGCCGGTCATCGCTACCAGATTCATCGCGTCCTTACCGCATTGGATCAAAATGGCAGAGGCAAGGGGGACTTGATCAGTGCTGCCTCTCCGCCAGCCTGGCCTAACGAAGCGCTGGAGCCATGCTTTTCATGGAACAATGTCCACTCGCCGACCGGTCACGCCTACGGTTTTGGCAGCAAATATCCAACTGAAATTGCTAACCGGGATTACTACAACCTCGGAGCCGGATTCCCCGGGGATTCCACGCCGGCAAAAGTCTCTTCGACTTACACCGCAGCGCTCAATGGTGCCGATTATGTCGGTCCGTTTGTTTATCCGCATCCTTTGGTGAGCAGCGCTTCTGTGCCAACTGACGTTAACGGCGACGGCAAACCGGATTACCTGCTTTACAATCCCACCACGCGGCAGACGGTGATATGGTATCTTAACAACGATGTTCTCATCGGCCACGCTTACGGCCCCGTGCTGTGGTCCGGCTGGAGCTTGGTGGGGGTTGCGGATTTTAACGGCGACGGCAAACCGGATTACCTGCTTTACAATCCCACCACGCGGCAGACGGTGATATGGTATCTTAACAACGATGTTCTCATCGGCCACGCTTACGGCCCCGTGCTGTGGTCTGGCTGGAGCTTGGTGGGGGTTGCGGATTTTAACGGCGACGGCAAACCGGATTACCTGCTTTACGATCCCACCACGCGGCAGACGGTGATATGGTATCTTAACAACGATGTTCTCATCGGCCACGCTTACGGCCCCACGCTGTCGTCCGCCTGGAGCTTGGTGGGGCCGTGAGCGATTACTAGCCGTTACGCGCCAGCTGATCGTCAATCTTTCAAACGATGATTCGCACGTCTCGAAGAGGCGCCGCAATTGACCGCGTCGATCGGGACGACTGAACGACCCCGTCAAATTTACCTTGCCTCCCAACAATTTTGTAGAGTAAACAACCTTGCATGACGCAGCACAGAAGAAACATCTGGGACAATCGGCAATTGTCGGATACTAGGAGAGCTCGTCGCGCAGACGCGTTGAGCCCGTCTTCTGGCCTCGCCGCCTTCCTGGTTTTTGCCGCGCTGGCCTGTGGCGGTTGTCAGACCACGCTACCGCCTTTGCCGAATCCGCCAGGCCCTAAAACCGCGGTAAGGCTCTCTCCCGGAGATACAATCAAAGTCACCTTTGCCGAGGAGACCGATCTGGATCAAACGCAGAAAATTCGCAGAGACGGCAAGGTGAGTCTGCCGCTCATCGGCGAAGTGACGGCTGCGGGCAAGAGGGTTATCGATTTTCAGCACGATCTTGTCAGCCGCTACGAGGGGCGCCTCGACAATCCCGAAGTGCTTGTCACATTGGAGAGCGGGACGGCGAGCGTGATCGTGTCCGGATTTGCCAACAAACCGGGCAAAATCGATTTTGATCGCCCGAAGACGGTGTTCCAAGCAATTATGGAAGCGGGTGGCGTGAGCGACTATGGAAGCCTGAGCAATATTCATTTGACTCGCATAATCAACGGAGAACAGCGCACCGAGACCATTAATCTTCGGCCGACCATTCACGGCAACCCTACAAGACCAAAATATGTGCAAGATGGGGACGTGATCTACATCTCGCGCAGCTGGTTTTAGTTTGAAGTGCCAGCGGGGCGCGACTTGCAAACAGACATGATTTTGCCATGTCGAATTCGCCAGCCCCGTAACCGCGTTAATTGGCTATCTCTCGCGCTCCTGTTCGCCGCTTGTTTGCTGGCGCCAGTCACTGGAGCAATGGGTCAATACGCGGGGTCAGGAGGCGCCGGCGGAAGCGGGGGGCCATCTGTTCCATTTGAAATCACAGCGGGCGTGGACATCGGCTACGACGACCACGTTATCGGGGGCAATGCTACAACGAGCTCAAGCAGCCCAAGCTCATTGTTCGCGAGAGAAAACCTTGTCCTCTCTTACGATCGCCACACCGACCGGACAGAGATTAAATTGCTTGGTGTGGGACGTTTTGCCCAGTTTTTCGATGCGGGTACAGACGATAAAGACGGAAACGTCACTTTGTCGCTTGCGCATAAGATCTCGACACGGCTTTCATTCACCGCCGATGTTTACGCCGCTTATCAGACGGAGCCGGATTTCGGCTTCAACGTTGGCCCCGAGAATGTGCGCGCCAATCACTTCTCCACAAGCGACATCTTCTCGCTTACCTATCACTGGCTGCCGCGAGTTGCCATGGTAACAAGCTACACGTTCCAGCGCGTTAAGTACGCTGGGTCCAGCCAAGCCAACCAGGACCGGCTCCAGAATACGCTTGCCGAGCGGCTTCAATTTAGCTTAACGCGCCGGACGAACTTGATTGGGGAATATCGTTTTGAAATCGTAGATTACGACACCGCCCCGCGCGATTCCATCACTCACTTTGCCCTCGCTGGTATCGATCACAATTTCACCGAGCACTTAAGCATTAATCTGCTTGGGGGTGAATCATTTCGCTCGTTCAAAGACGACGGGGACACAATTAACCCGTACGTTGAAGGGAAGCTCGCTTATGTGAGCAGCAACCATTCGCTGAGCTGGACCACAAGCTATCGAATCGAACAGCCCAGTGCGGCGAACGCGTTGACCCGCACGACGATTCGAACCGGCCCCAACCTGACGTACGATTTATCTTCGCGGGTCCACTCGACGACAGCAGTTTATTATCATCATGATGAGAATGAAGGGGGTTCATCCGGAACCACCTCGGTAGGGTCGCAGGATTCCCTCGAGTTTTCTCTCGGCCTGCGTTATACGATCGATAAGCATTTCGCCCTGCACGTTGACTACAGGCATACCATGCAGAGTTCACTGGAATCGACACCGGGTTACTCGCGGAATCGCTATTCCGCCGGATTGACGTACACGTACTGAGGATCTGCAGCCCGGGACAGCTCGGCACAGGGAGCTCCCGGGATAAGAATCGCCAACTATCTTCTGACCCCAGCCTGAGAACTACCTTGGATATGAGCTCTTCACCCAACAGAGCTGCTGCTCGCGAAATCATGGTTCCTGCCCGAACAGAGGACGTCTCCGAATCTACTTCGACGAGGCAAAAACAGAAATGGCGGTTTTGGAGCGGCACGTGTTTTGCGATTGTGCTGCTGGCAGGCTTCGGCCGGCCCCTGCTGGTGCTGATAAATTACGCAGCCTGGAACGAACTGCGTTCCTATATCTTGTTGGTGCCATTCGTTTCTGCTTACCTGGTTTACATCCGCCGCAATCAATTGCCGAAACAGTACGCTACGGATTTCCCGCTTGCGATTGTGTCCCTGGCCGCCGGTCTGGGCGTTTTGGTATTCGCGTACTGGTTGGATTTCGCAGGGCGAGCGCCAGCCGATAACGACCGGCTCGCTCTGTTGACTCTATCGTTCCTTTGCTGCCTTGCGGCAGGAGGTTTTTTCTTTTTTGGACGTGCTTGGATGCGAGCAGCAGCTTTTCCCCTGGCCTACCTCATTTTCATGGTGCCGATGCCGGACGCGATGGCGGATGCACTCGAGACGGCCTCGAAGTCTGCCTCGGCGGAAGTGGCCAATCTTCTTTTCCACCTCAGCGGCACGCCTTTTCTCCGGGCGGGCGCTTTTTTCCAACTGCCGAACATCACGATCGAAGTTGCACAGGAATGCAGCGGCATTCGATCGAGCTGGGTGCTTTTCATGACCAGCATTCTTGCCGCCAATTTATTCCTAAAGACCCGGTGGCGGCGTTTTGCGCTTGTCGCCTTCGTCATTCCTCTCGGCATTTTACGGAACGGATTTCGCATCCTGGTAATCGGGCTTCTCTGTGTGAATGTGGGCCCACAGATGATTCACAGCCTAATCCACCGCCGTGGTGGACCTCTCTTTTTCGGGCTTTCGCTGATTCCATTTCTTGTGGTGTTGTGGTGGCTGCGCAAGGGTGACGTCCGACGCCGACAGCCGAAATAGTGCTGAGCTTCAGTTTTTTTCCCCAATGCGGAAGTATTTGGGAACTTTGCCCTCCCGTTTCCGTAGAAGAGCTTAGGCACGGTGTAGGTGGGCTTTGACTCAAATTTCGCTACGGTTCGTGCCCGAAACGCGTGTCTTACTGAACGAATGAGGATCTGATTTTGGCAATTGTGAGCCCGAACTCCGTACTGGCTTTAGCCGCCGGTTCATTTAGTGCTGCCCTGGCCATGGCCGCGGTTTGCCGAAAGCGCCGTTCGCTTGCGACCTGGTGTTTCTCGGCCGGGATGCTGACTTTCGCGCTGGAAAGTTTGTTCGGCGCGATATGGCACGACGCACTCGTTCCTGAAAAGGCAGCCTTTTGGGGAACTCTTACTCTGGTAGCGAAGTCATTTCTGCCCGGGTTTTGGCTTTGTTTTAGCCTCACGTATTCGCGTGGTAAATCTCGCGAACTCCCAGCGAGGTCCCGATTTCTCATCCTGACCGCGTTTTTGGTCCCGGTGGGCGTGTCGCTGATCTTCCTAGAATTGGCGCAGATTCTTCCCCACAGCGCATCAGGCGGAAATTGGTGGCTCAGCTCTCAGGCGGCGGCCAAAACTCTGAATGGCTTTCTGCTGATCGCCGCGGTGCTGGTGCTTGTGAATCTCGAAAGGACCTTCCGATCGGCTGTCGGAACAATGCAGTGGAGGATCAAGTTTATGGTTCTTGGCCTCGGGATTGTTTTCGGAGCGAGGATTTACACCCAAAGCCAGGCGCTGCTCTTTTCCGGAAACATTATCGCCTTAACCGACATCGATGCAGCGGCGCTGCTGATTGGGTGCACATTGATCGCGGTCGCTTTTATTAGGAGCGGTTTCGGCGAAATCGATGTTTATCTTTCCCACGCTGTTCTGCGCACGTCGCTGACAGTCGTGCTCGCGGGGGCGTACCTTTTTATTGTCGGCGTGCTTGCCCAGGTCGCAGCGCGAACCGGCGGATCGACAACTTTCCAGGTCCAAGCGTTCGTCGTGCTGTTGGGCTTTGCCCTCCTGGCGGTGCTATTGCTCTCCAATCGGATCCGGCAAAATATCCAGTGTTTGGTTAGCCGCCATTTTAAAAGGCCGCAGTATGATTTCCGCCAGATATGGACGCGCTTTACCCAATCCATGTCGAGCGTGGTAGATCAGTCCGGCCTGTGCGCCGCAGCCGCAAAATTAATCTCTGAAACCTTTAACGCCTTGTCGGTCACCATCTGGCTTTTTGACGAACATGACCGGTTCGCGTTCGCAGCATCCACCTCGAGATCAGAACGCGAGGTCAACGATGCGATTCCAAACTTGGGCAGCTTGGAGCCACATCTGAGGAATATTCAAGGAGTTTCCAAGCCTTTTGATTTGGAAAAAGCGAAAGGCGATTGTGCGGAGGGCTTGAGGCAGATCAGTTCGAGTCAGTTTCGCACCGGAGGAAATCGGGTTTGTACGCCTTTATGGACGGGAGATCGCTGCATAGGCGTGGCTATCCTGGCAGATCGCGTCGGTGGCGTTCCCTACACCGTCGAGGAATTCGATCTGCTGAAATGTATGGGGGATCAGATCGCGGTGGCTCTCCAGAACCTCCGCCTTACTGAAGAAATTATGCGGGGGAAGGAATTGGAGGCCTTTCAAGCCATCTCCGCATTCTTCGTTCATGACCTGAAAAACGCGGCCTCAACCTTGAGTCTGACGCTTCAGAATTTGCCTGTACATTTTGACGATCCCGTTTTTCGACAAGACGCCTTGCGCGGGATCGGTGAGACAGCGAACCGCATTAACCAGCTTATCAGCCGTGTCGGCGCCTTGCGACCTCTCGAACTCAAACCGGTGGAACTTGACCTTAATCTGCTTGTTGCTGACGCGCTTGAAGTCCTAAAGGGTGCGCCGGAAATAAATGTTCTGAAGGATCTACACCTGCAGCCAAAACTCAAGGTGGATCGGGACCAATTCGGCAGCGTAATCACCAATTTGCTTCTCAATGCCCGCGATGCACTCGAACCTGGAGGCGAGGTGAGAATTGAAACGAGCCAAACGGGTGGCTGGGCGATTCTTTCCGTCGCTGACAATGGCTGTGGGATGAGCCCAATATTCCTAAGGGCGTCCCTTTTCCGTCCATTCCAGACAACAAAGAAGAAGGGACTAGGCATCGGCATGTTTCAATCCAAGATGATTGTCGAAGCGCATCGGGGGAAGATTCAGGTAGAAAGTGAACCCGGCGCCGGCACAACTATCCGGGTAATGTTGCCTCTGAACGGCCAAGCAACATGAAACCCAAATTGCTCATTGTCGATGACGACGAAGCGATCCGGACCCAGATGAAATGGGCGCTGAGCCAGGATTACGAAGTTTATTTCGCTGAGGACCGAAGAGGAGCGCTTGAAGCCTTTGAGACCAACTCCCCGGCGGTGACATTGCTTGACCTGGGCCTCCCACCTCGCCCCAATGAGTGCGACGAAGGATTAGCAGTGTTGTCCGACTTACTCGCCGTCGATAGTACGGCCAAAATCATCATCATTTCCGGGCAGAGCGAAAAACAGAACGCCATCGAGGCGGTTGGCGCGGGCGCCTACGACTTCTTGTGCAAGCCTGTGGAAATGGAGGAATTGAAGCTGCTCCTTCAGCGATGCATCCACGTGGTGGAACTCGAGAAAGAGTACCGCGAGTTACAACAGAGCCAGCTTTCCGATGTGTTTGAAGATATGCTCGGCACAAGTCCACAAATGCAGGCAGTCTTCGCTTTCATTCGCAAGGTAGCCGGGACAAATGCTCCGGTGCTCTTGCTCGGAGAAAGCGGCACTGGCAAGGAAATGGCGGCAGCGGCTATTCATCGCCGCAGCGCGCGCAAGGACGGCCCTTTTGTCGCGATCAATTGCAACGCCATTCCTGAAAACCTTTTGGAGAGTGAGCTCTTTGGTCACGAAAAAGGCGCCTTTACCGGTGCTCACATTCAGCGCAAAGGGATGATGGAAACAGCCGGTGGCGGTACCCTGTTTTTGGACGAGATTGGCGAACTTCCTCCAGCCATTCAGGTGAAGCTCCTCCGATTTCTTCAGGAACAGCGTTTTCAGCGGGTAGGCGGCAGGCAGGAAATTCAAATCGATACACGTATTGTCACCGCGACCAACGCCGATCTAAAACAGATGATCGAGAACGGAAAGTTTCGCGAGGATTTATATTTTCGCCTTGCCGTTGTCACTATCCGCTTGCTGCCACTACGTGAGCGAGGGGAAGACATCCTGTTCCTGGCCCGCGAGTTTCTGCAACGGTCTGCCGCCCAAAGCGGTCGTACAAAGCTGGTTTTCTCGCCTGCCGCCCTGCGTGCAATGAGCCGTTATTCATGGCCTGGGAATGTGCGCGAACTGCAAAACCGCGTGAAACGGGGCGCCATCATGGCCAGCGGATCGCGAGTGACCGCAAAAGATCTTGAGTTGGATCAGGACCAGGACGTGGTACCCTCATCAGCAACGACTCTTAGGCAAGCGCGCGAGCACGTCGAACGCGAACTGGTTCAGCAAGCGCTTAAGAGAAATTCCGGTAGAATCACTTCCGCAGCCGCCGAGCTCGGGATTAGCCGGCCAACTCTTTATGAACTAATGGAAAAACTTGGCATTGCCAAAGAGCGCGCAAACTCAAATATCAACTAAGGTCAAAACCATCGAACAAATGCAAACATCGAAAATCTCAAAATTCTCATCCAGAATCGTGACGCTTATTTTAGCAGCCACGCTCATTGCCGGCTGCTCCAAGGAAGCCAAGAAAGCGCGCCTTCTTGCCGAGGCCGATAATTATTTTAGAGCGGGCAATTACGACAAAGCCAAGCTGAGCTACCTCAACGTCGTGCAGCTGGATCCGCAAAACGCGCTCGCATTTGAAAGAATCGGAGCAATGTGGCAGGACGATGCCGTGCCCTTGCGCGCCGGTGCATTTCTGGCAAAGGCGAGCGAGTTGGATCCGAAGAACACCGAAAATCGAATACGGCTGGCCCGCTGTTATTTGGCGATGGGACGGTTCGCCAATGCACAAAAAGAAGCACTCAAACTGCTTGAACAAGTCCCGGACAACGGCGATGCCATTGTCGCGTTGACTGAAGCAGCGCGAAGCAAAGAAGGCATCGAGGCAGCCGGCGAACAGCTTCAGAAATTCCCGCGAAAGAACGACGTTTCTTTCCACCTCGCTTCAGCGAATCTGTTTCTTAACAAGGGCGACTTTACCGCGGCAGGCGACGCGCTCCGCCAGGCTCTTACTCTCGATCCCAAATTGTCCGCCGCGCATATGGCGATGGGAGATTTGTATCTGCTCGTGAAAGACCAGAAACAAGCCCGCGAAGAATTCAAGAAGGCGGCAGACCTTGCGCCTGTTCGATCAATTGAGCGCTTGAAATACGCCGCCTTCGAGTCCGCCACTGGAGATACCGAAGAAGTGAGAAGGATTTCTACCGAGATGACCAGGCAGGCGCCGGACTATCTCCCGGGCTGGACTTTACTGGCCGAACTTGCCTTAAAAGACAAGAAATACGATGAGGCCCTCTCGCTTCTTGAAAATGTTTTTGGCCGCGACGCGGAGAACATTGATGGCCGCAGAATGGAAAGCGATGTCCTGCTGGCAAAGGGCGACACAAAAAAAGCGGTCGAACTTTTGGAGGGACTCGACCAAGCCCATCCGGACGCCCCCCTCATCAAATACCAATTAGCACGCGCATATCTCAAAAATAATAACATGAATCAGGCAAAGGTGGCGCTGGATCAGGCCATCTCAATTAGTCCGAATTATACCGATGCCATCTTGCTGCTCGCCGGGATCAATCTTCGCGCCGGTCACGGCGAAATGGTGATCGAGCCGATGACCAATTTGTGGAGAAGAAATCCGGATCTAAAGAGCGCCGCATTGCTCCTGGCCGCAGCTTATGGCTCGCTTGATCGGTACGACGATGCCGCCATTGTCATCGGCGAACAAGCGAAGCTCGCGCCGCAGGATCCACAACTCCAGATGACGCTCGGCCTGACTTTCCGCCAAGCGAAAAGAAATGACCAAGCCCGCCAGGCATTTGAAAAAGCCGCCGAGCTCGCGCCGGATACCCTGTGGCCGGTCGATCAACTCGTCGAGCTGGACTTGCTGGACAAGCATTTCGACGCTGCCCGGCAGAGGATACGGCGCCAGTTCCAAAAAACGCCCGATTCGCCGAACGCCCATTTTTTTGAAGGCAAAATCCTGGCCGCAGAAGGAAAATGGGACTCAGCCGAGGCAGAACTTCAAAAGACGCTCCAGCTCGATCCCAACTTTTCGAGCGCCTACGATTTGCTGGTCCGGACTTATCTTGCGACGAAGAAACTTCCGCAGGCCGCCAGCCAATTGCAGGTGCAGGTGTCGAAGGACCCCAACAATTCGGCGGCCCTTATGACGCTGGCGCTGGTTTACGAGCGGATGAACGATTTCCCAAAGGCGCGTGACGCGTATGAGAAGCTTCTCTCCATCAACCCCAACTTTGTTCCCGCGTTAAATAACCTCGCTTATCTCTATACCGAGCGGCTGAATAATCTCGACAAGGCTTACGACCTGGCGCGTAAGGCCCATGAGCTGCTAGGGCAGGACGCTTCGGTCGGCGACACCTTTGGCTGGGTTCTTTACAAACGCGGCGACTATCAGCAAGCCCTGACGATTCTGCAGGAGGCCGCTGAAAAAGCTCCCGACAGTCCGGAGATTCAATTTCACCTGGGCATGACCGCCAATATGATGGGCCAGACAGATGTAGCCAGGGTCGCCCTCCAAAAAGCCGCGGGCGCGGCCAAAGATTTCCCCGGCAAGGATGAGGGCAAACGTCGCCTCGCCTTGCTCGGGAGCGGCACGGGTGCCTCCCCGGAATTGTCGATCTCACAACTCGAGGCGATGACCAAGGAGCAGCCTAACGATGTCATCTCCCAAATGCGTTTGGGGGAAGCTTACGAAAAACAGGGCGCGTCGGACAAGGCCGCCGCGGCTTATGAGCAAGCTTTAAAGCTTAACCCAAAATTGCTGTCATCTGCTCTGAAGCTAGCTCAACTTTATGCCGGACCTTTGCAGCAGCGTGATAAAGCGCTGGAGTTTGCTAAAAAAGCAAGGGAGCTCGCCCCGAATGACGCAGAGGCGGCTGGCCTGCTCGGGCGCATCGCGTTGAAAGCTGATAATTTCAGCTGGGCCTACAGTCTTCTCCAGGAAAGCGCCCGCCAGCGCCGTAACGATCCCGACATTCTGCATGACCTCGCCCTGACCGCTTACGCTTTAGGAAAAGCGCCCGAGGCCCGCCAAACAATGCAACGTTGTTTGGATGCGGCGCCGAGCGCCGCGCAATCCGAAGATGCGAAACGGTTTTTGGCGATGACGGCTCTCGATCACCTATCGCCGGAGGTTGTTGCAGCTGAGCCGGAAGTTCAGAAAATCCTGAAGACGGAGCCGGATTATGTACCGGCCCTGATGGCGCAAGCCGCGATTCAATTGCAACGCAACGACGTGAAAACGGCAATGGGCATCTATTTGCAAGTTCTACGCCAGTATCCAGACTTTGCGCCGGCACAGAAACGGCTGGCCGCCATCTACGCCGACAATCCAGACGACCTGGCAAAGGCCTATGATCTGGCAATGAAAGCCCGGAAAACACTTTCAGACGACCCCGAGCTTGCACGAACACTGGCCGAACTAAATTTCAAGCGGAAGGAATTTGCCTACGCGATTCAGTTGTTTCAACAGAGCGCGGCGAGCCAGCCTCTGCCTCCAAAAGATCTTTACTATCTTGGGATGGCACAGCTGCAAACTAAGCAAGATCCAAAGGGGCGCGAAGCCCTGGAGCGCGCACTGGCCGCTGGTCTGCAAGATCCATTGGCGCAAGAGGCAAGGCAGCGGCTCGCGGAATTGCAGTCTAGGTGATCAACCACCCTTGTTGGGTTCACTGCGATCACCACGAGTCTAACGCAGGGAATTGACGATTTCGTTTCGAGGAACGTGTTCTGTGGCAACAGAACCGTTAAGGTTGCGCAGAAGCCATGTAGCTCTGTTGAAAAGCTCGCGAACGGCGGACACGGGCGTCCAGCGGCCGCTTCAGGCGGCGGGGCATCCTGCCTGGTCTGGAGCGTCGCAGGCGCCCCCGTTCATAGGATGCGATTCGCCCCTTAAAATGAAGCTTCGCTAGAAGCGGCATGGGCACGAACATGTCACTCTGAATCGAGCTCTACGAAGATGTTTGTAAACGTGATGCGCCTACGGCGCTTAAGCAGAATAGCTTCTCAACAGTGCTGCGACGGAGGGCACAGCGGCGGCCTCAAGCGGTGGGAAGGCTTCGCGCATTTCGACTATGGCGATATCACGTCGGAAATTCTTACTTTATGGGGTTATACGATAACTACCTGGACAATAGAAGGTTATACGAATACCCCCTGCCGCGCCTCTCTCGATTGTCCGATTCCCTTTACAATCGTGTGCATCTGCGAGACGATCAAACGAGACAAAATGTTGCATTGTAAGCTGCTCGAAGTTAGCTGATTAGGTGGTATTTCCTCGTGGCAGTTTGATCTGTGGCACGGTTGTTGCTTTCTAAACTTCTGTCAGTTGGAAAACCAAAATTAACTAGAAACAATAGAAACAGAGAAACAATATGAAAATGAGAAAATTAGCATTTATGGCGGCAATCGCCTTGGCATTCGGAGCTTTGGCAGGGCTGCCCAGCACTGCTCAAGCCCTTGACTTTGGTGACGCTTTTGATTTGGGCAGTATAACACCGCCCGAACCAGCCAGCCCCTCGGACGAAGAGGGTTATGTCAACACGTTGATTGCCCAGGCCCTTGGCAGCACCACTACGATCGGCGCATACACCTACACGCGCACCTTTGCAAGTTGCGGGACCTGTCCCGCAGCCGTGTTTAATTCCAGAGATAACAGTGGCGGTAATACCGTAGATCTTGGCGCCGGCGGTTTTACATACTTGCTTGGGAAGTACGATGGCCCAAATGGAGGTGATGAAGTTTGGAATGTCCAGGGTTTGACCGGGATTCAGACGATTCCTCTTACCGGTTTCGGAAATTACGGCCTTTCCCATTGGTCGCTCTTCGGTGGCGGTGGACAGGTCCCGGACGGCGGCACCACGGTAATGTTGCTCGGCGCGGCCCTCGGTGGGCTTGGTATGGCGCGGCGTTTCCTAATGGGTTAACCAATCTAAAAGGTTTTCCCGACACAAAAGTGGCCGTTCATTGAACGGCCACTTTTTTTGCTTGTATGCCGACACGCGGCAGGAGCCTCATATCCACCGTCTTCTGATAACCATCGCGTCCGGGGCGAGTTGCTTTTCGTGGTGTCCGCTTGGTTTAACCAGCTTTTACCTTTCCCGATCCAGGCCAAAGACTACCAACAAATCCACAAGCAACTGAGATATAAACCTCTGTTAAAACGTGCTTAGACTGACGGTCTGAGCTACTCTAGTTTCACGGTTCGGTGTTTGGCCTGGATCCTCAGGCGATCCAAAGTTTCTATCCTGCCGCACTTGCAAAAGCCAAAAAAACTTCGTCAGGGATGGAGGCTTCGCCACGAATCCGAGTGCGGCTAGACTCTCTTCGTCTTGGTAACCGAATCGTCGGAATACTTTACGAGCGTCGGAATACCTTACGATTCCGGCCCGGTAAAGGCATATATTCGCGACATCGCATTATCATGTTAACTCGTTAGTAAATAGATGCTTATGATATTTCAACAGCGATGCTTTCATTGTTGGCACAGGGTTTGCTTTCTTACTTTGCAACATGAAATCCACTATGAAAATAAACATCTTTCCCTCAAACAAACTCGCACTGCTTTCTGTGGCCGTTTGCGCCGCAATACTTGCATTCAGCCACAATGCCAGCGCTAACAGGATCGCTGGGGGGGTCAATACTCCTACTACAAGCCTTACCTTCAATGACGCCTTTGATTTGGGCACAGTCGTATCGGGCGAACCAGCCAACCCCCCGGCCGAAGAAAATTATGTCAACACCCTGATTGCTCAGGCGCTTGGTAGCACGACTACGATCGACGGGCACACCTACATCCGCACCAATGCTAGTTGCGGGACGTGTCCCGCAGCCGTGTTTGCTTTCAAAGATGAAAGTGGCAACAACGTTGTGGATCTTGGCGCCGGCGGTTTTACATACTTGCTTGCGAAGTACGACGGCCCCAACGGAGGTGATGAAGTTTGGAATGTCCAGGGTTTGACCGGGATTCAGACGATTCCTCTTAATGGATTGCCCCGATATGGCCTCTCCCATTGGTCGCTCTTCGGTGGCGGTGGACAGGTCCCGGACGGCGGTGCCACGGTAATGTTGCTCGGAGCTGCTCTCGGTGGCCTTGGTGTGGCGCGGCGCTACCTGATGAGTTAATCAATCGAGCGTTTGGACCTCGCTAAAAAGCTTGAATAAAAAGTGGCCGTTCGTTGAACGGCCACTTTCCTTGTACGCCAGACACCGCAAGCGGGCTTTGTATCCACGTCTTCTGACACTTCACTTCTGGCCGGTTGGCTTCTTGGACGTCATCCGATCAGCTTTACTTTCATGATTCCGGCCGAGAACAATCAGCACTCTGTTTGGATATACCAAGACTTGGCAACCCGAATTTTAGTGTCCACGCTTGACTAGATCCCAGACGACCCAAAGTTTCCTCCCGGCGGGCAGCACGCCTGCGATCACTCAAGCCCGGTCAGCTTTGGCGGGCTGTGGCAGGGAAATTGGAGCGCGCGACATTGAGCCGCAGTTCCGTTCGCCCGTGGTTGTTAGGCTATCTCTTCTTCGGAATCGTCGGTATATCTTACGATCCCGGTAGGCGGGCTCCAATTCCGCTTCTTAAAATCCATTGATCAGCAAAAAAAGCCAGCGGGCCCCGCTTTCCGCCTCATTGTCGAGAACTACGCACCCGCAAAACCCAAAGTGCAAGCGTGGTCAAAAGCGTCACCACCGCTTCCATGTTCACTTTGCGCCCACTCCCAGTCCCGGGCCTCAATCTGGTGGAATGCTGATTTGGCAAGAGCGCATTCGGCGCGGCAGCTTAGCACCTGCCGGCTCTGATCCGTTGTGGCGCTGAAAGTGCCGGAATATCTTATTCTGCGTCGGAAATCCTTACGATTTCAGCCGAGTTGTGCAAACCGGCAGTGGTAGGAGCCGTTTCCGACCTCGCTAAAAAGTTTGGATAAAAAAGTGGCCGTTCGTTGAACGGCCACTTTTAGCTTGTACGCCAGGCGTTGCCCACTTCAGAGGGTTTAGTAGCACATCGTTGTCATAGGATCGATAACAACTCCAACAACGGATGGGCCAGGGCGAAGGAATCGCCTGGGTCGTTCGGCATTTCTTTCCGAGAAGCGATGCGAAGCGGACAATCGGCGAATTCTTTCCGCGACTGTGCCTAGTCTATCAGCGCGACACTCTTGTCAGATTGTAAATAACCGCGCAAGCCATTACGCCACCCGATAATCCGACGTTAGGCGGCGAGCAATCTTGCTGTCGAAATCTCCATTTCAAGGGGTCGCCCAAGAAACTCAAGCAGAACGCGAACCCGTTCTCTCGCAGACAACAAACGAGTAACCACACCCTCTAGTCCTTGAAAAGGCCCTTCCGTAATTTGAACCGGTTGGCCAATCTTGATGGAGGAATCGACAGTCACGACTTCTTCCAAGCCCACTCTCGATTGAAGCGCGACGATAATAGGTTCCGGCAAGGTTGCCAACCGATCCCCAAAGCGCACGATCCCTCGGATCCCATGAGAACTTTCAACGGCGCGATGTTGCGTCGAATAGGTAAATTTTGCGAACAGATAGCCAGGAAACATGGCCTCTACGAACCAGACTGGCCCCCTCTTGGTCATCCTTCGGAACCGCAATCGAGGCGAGAAACACTCGATGCCAAACTGACGCCGGAGCGCGGTGGCGGCCAAATGCTCTCGTTTTGGCTGCGTCTTTAAACAGAACCAGACCGGCTCAGGAACGAGCGCTAGTGACGCGGATGATTGGGTCACACTCCCAACTACGGAATTGGCAATTGCAAGTTCCGAAAAATCGTAAAGTTTTC
>WNFY01007955.1_pt1 | contig 16394 bp, 19 predicted proteins | sample 5400091 | NCBI WGS metagenome assembly WNFY01 (sample SAMN13153364, study PRJNA577476) | soil metagenome | isolation source: 60 cm soil or saprolite under grassland replicate 1 | place: USA:California | collected 2016-06-15
GCCGGCCTCGCCCGGCGCTGCCGGGCGGGCCTGGCAGATCGCCTCGTTCACCTCCGTGACCTGGCCCACCAGGCCCCGGAACCGCTCGTACTCCGCGACTTCCCGCCGGGCCTTGTCCAGCTCCGGCCCCGGCTTGAGGTGCACCGCCCGGGTCCGCCCTTCCGCCGTCCGGGTCAGGTTCCACTGCGGCCCGTGCCCGGGATGGTCCGGGGCGGCGCACACGCAGTTCGGCTTGCCGCACTTGCGCCGCACCTGGTTCAGCGATCCCCGCCGGAAGTCCCCGACCCGTGCCAGCTCCCGGTACAGCTCCGCCCGCCGGCGTTCGAGTTCCGCCAGCTCATCAGCGCCCTCTGGCACGTCGCCTCCTAGTCTGAGTGTTTAATAACACTCAGACTAGGCCAGCAGCCAGCTACAACCCAGAACCCCTACGAAATTGACGCGCACCCTGACCAGTTCGGCCGTCTCCTCGATTGTCTCCGGGCGGTCGTAGTCTGATCCGCCCCGGCCGGTGAGGCTGCTGCGCCCGGTACAGATCACGGTCGCGCCGGCCTCGCCGAGCGCCGCAGCGATCCCGCGCCCGGCGCCCCGCGTAGCCCCCGCAACCAGCGCAACGCGGCCCCGCAGCGCCTCCGGATCTGGTGACCATCGCATCCCGCCAGTCTCACACGGCCACCCGCGGGCCACGGGGAAGCAAGAACGTGTTCTCACCCGGCGCGGCACCCAATGGTCCACCTACCGGCAGTCGCCTGGTCCCACCACCGTGGCAGGCGACGCAGTCCGATGCCCGCGCCGCCGTTCCTGAATCCGGACTCGCCGGTCCTGCGGCTGATCGTCACCAGCGCGGTCGGGGCCCTCAGGTCCGGCCGGGCGACCGCTGAGCAGGCAGGCCTGCACGCCGCTGTCCACGGCTGGCATGAAGGCCGCATCCAGGGCGAAGGCGCCGGCCCCGGATGCGACTACCGCGGACTGCCCAAGCAGGCTACTCGCGGCTGGCTCAGCCCAGACGCCAGCTAACATCCCGGCTGGCTTGGGCTGCCATCCAGCCCGTTGCGGGTTCTGGGTCATCGGCTGGGACGGTAACCTATCCTCCTTAGGTGACCGGGAAGATGAGAGGCAGGCGCTGATGTCCAAGGGTGCCAGGAACAGGCAGCGGGCCCAGGAGAAGGTCGCCCAGATGCGGGCCCAGCAGCGCCGTGCCGAGCGGCGCCGCAACCTGATCACCATCGGCGCCATCGTGGTCGCTGTCGGCGCGGTGATCGGGATTGTCATCGCCGCGCTCCCCTCCAGCGGCAGCAGTAAGGAGGTCATCCCGCCGACGGTGAGTGGCGGAACGCCGGTGGTCCAGCCCGCCGCGCTGGCGGTGCCGAACACCTCCGGCATCCGCGGCGTGGTCGCCTACGACACCACGGGCTGGCCCTCCAGCAGCCACAACGGGCTGGCCGCCCGCGCGCTGGGGCACACCCATGTTCCCGGGCCGGTGAGGTACTCGGTCATCCCACCGGTGGGCGGTGCCCACGACGCGACCTGGATGAACTGCGGCATCTACGACAAGCCCGTGCCGAGCGAGCACGCGGTGCACAACCTGGAACATGGCGCGGTGTGGATCACCTACCAGCCGTCGCTGCCGAAGAGCGACGTGGATGCGCTGCGCGCCTTCGTGGAAGGCCAGAGCGTCCTGTCGCCCGGCGGCCAGTCCGGCTCCCGGTACATCGACCTGACCCCCTACCCGGGACTGCCCGCCCCGGTCGTGGTCTCCTCGTGGGGATTCCAGCTGCGGCTCACCTCGCCCACCGACCCGCGGCTGCAGGCGTTTGTCAGCAAGTTCCGCGTGTCCAGGACCTACACGCCCGAGTACGGCGCGCCGTGCACCGGCGGCGTCGGCACCCCTTTGCAAAAGTAGCGCCGCTGGCTGGCAGTGTGACGCTGGCATCTGGCCGCTGGTGAACAGCAGGAGGTGCGAGAACCTGCGAGCAGGTACTGGTTCGCATCCACGTGCACTTGGCCATCTGCGGCAACGGCTCACAGTGCCAGGTCCCGGCGGGACCCGGCACGGAGCACACCGCGGGGCGCGTTCGTCTCCGGGAGATGCCTTTCTGGCTGCACACCCAAACCGCAGACGGCGTCATCCGCCTGGAGTCACCACCGCCCCGGCGGCGACCAGCCCGGTCGAGGTGCGCGCCGGCGGGCATGGCGAGGCGGTCGGGTGCGGGCGCCGGCCCTGGCCCTGCGCCATAGCATGCACGCCGAACTCGGCATCCGCTGACGCCGCGGCAGTGGCCCCAGCAGGGCCGGGACCGCTGAGCCGCGGCGACGCTGCCTCCCCTGCCATGGCCACCAGCCGACCGCATCTGTACCGCGCTAGAACGGGCGATATCATCGCCATATGGCGATGCAAGAGGGTCTGATCACGGCGTCTCGGGCGGGGCTGGGCCCGGCGGCAGCGCTGTTTCGGTCGCTGGGTGACCCGGCCCGGCTGGCGATCGTCCGCCGCCTGGCCAGCGGGGCGGCCCGGGTGACCGACCTGACGGGCGAGCTGGGCCTGGCCCAGTCCACGGTGTCGAAGCACCTGGCCTGCCTGCGCGACTGCGGCCTGGTCAGTGTGCAGGCGGTGGGGCGGGCGTCAGTGTACTCGCTGGCCGTCCCCGCGCTGCTGGAGGTGCTGGCCGCGGCGGAGAAGGTGCTGGCCGTGACCGGGGACGCAGTCGCCCTCTGCCCGGTTTACGGGCAGCCCCGGTGACCGCAGCCGCGGGCAGCCGGGCGCGGCTGCGGCGCCGCGGGTTCCGGCTGGAATACGCCTCCATGGCCTGGATGACCGCCGAGGCCGCGGTCGCCATCACCGCAGGGATCCTCGCGTCGTCGATCGCCTTGACCGGGTTCGGCCTGGACTCGGTCATCGAGTTGTTCGCCGCCGCCGTCGTGGTCTGGCAGCTCCGCGGCGAGATCGCCGGCCAGGAGCGGGAAACGAGGGCGGTGCGGCTGATCGGGATAACGTTCTTCGCCCTCGCCGCCTACCTCACGATCGAGGGCATCCGTGACCTGGTCACCGGTGCCCAGCCGCAGGAGTCGGTGCCCGGGCTCGCGATAGCCGCCGCCGCGTTGCTGGTCATGCCGGGGCTGGCGGTGGCCAAGCGCCGCACCGGGCGCGCCCTGGACAACCGGACCCTGATCGCCGACTCCGCCGAAACCGCGTTCTGCGCCGCTACCTCCGCTGCCACGCTGGCCGGTGTCGGGCTGAATGCCTGGCTCGGCTGGTGGCAGGCCGACCCTATTGCCGCCCTCGTCATCGCGGCCCTCGCCGTCAAGGAAGGTCTCGAAGCCTGGGAAGGTCACGGCTAAAGGCGCGTGGCCTCCGTTCCGAGCCCCAGACGGCCCGCCCAGGCCGCTCGTGAGGCGGGCTGCGGCCCGCGGACCGCGGCGTGGCCGGGTCAGGACAGGGCGGGCTTGCGGGCGGCGATGCGCTCGACGATGCCGAGCTTGAACCGCTCCTGGCGCTCGATGGCGAAGCCTTCGGCGCGGACCTGGTCCAGCGGGCGGCGCAGGAAGTGCTCCCCGCCCGTGGGCACGGTGACGGTTTCCAGCAGCCGCTGGATGGCGCGGACGCTCCTGGCTGACCCGGCGATGTGGTCGGCCAGGAGCAGCAGGCCGCCGGGGCGCAGCACCCGGTGCATCTCGCTGACCGCGCGCTGGTGGCCGGGGATGGCGCACAGCGAGAAGGTACACACCACGGTGTCGAACGAGGCGTCGCCGAACGGCAGCGCCCCCGCGTCCGCCTCACGCAGGCCGACTTCCCGGCCCAGCTGCCGGGCCCGGTCTGCGGCGATCTTCAGCATCGCGGGGCTGATGTCGATGCCGGTCAGCGTGGCCGCTGCGGGGTAGAGGGGCAGGTTGAGGCCGGTGCCGATGCCGACTTCGAGGGTGTCCCCGGCGGCCTGAGAGCAGACCCAGGCCCGGCTGTCGCCGAACAGGACCCGGTCGAAAAACCGCATCTGCTTGTCGTAGGAGGCAGAGTGCTTGTCCCAGTAGCGCTGCCAACGCTCCCGCCTGGCCTGGTCCGTGGTCATTGCGCAGCTCCTTCCTTTCTCTTCCAGCATTCTGGATGGGCTGGCCGGCCGGTAAAGGTCAGCGACGGGCGGTCACCAGCCAGCCGGCCAGCTACGGCGTAACCCTGGCGGCGCCCTTGTGGCGGCTCTGTGGTCCGGCGAGCGAGAACGAGCCTGCTGGCCCGGCCCGGCAAGCCCGGGGCCGCGCATGTGGGCGGCGATGGCAGCAAACGGGCGGGAGCCTTGCACCGGGAGCGTGCTCGCGGCGAGGCGGGGCCGCAGCCGCGCCCACTGTCCAGCACAGAGCCGCCCTGCCGGATCGCCGCCGCCTCCAGCAGGCGCGCCAGGAACCGTCGCTGTCTCGCTTGAGGCGGGCTGGCTCGGCTCGGCGGCGAAACGCTCCCGGTCTGGGCCGTTCCAGCCTCGGCCTGCACCCTGCTCACCATCACCCATCTCCCAATATCTACTATCAATCGATAGTACGAGTGAAGGATAGTACATTTGCCTGCTGGTTGCTGCGACTGCGATTGCCGACTAGCAGGCCGATGCGGCGCAGGTGACGGGGCGGGATGAGCAGCGACGCCGGCCGGCCGCGCTGCGTGGGCCGCGGGCCTCATCATGCGCGCGGTGCGGCCGGGCAAGCGCCTTCATGGTGGCGGACGTGCACGTGCTGATGCCTGACCTCACCGGCATCACGGTCATGCCGGTGCCCGGCCGGTTACCGGGCCAGGTACCGGGCGACCAGTGCGATCCCGTGGCCCCAGGCCGCCAGCGTGCCGGGGGGAAGGTAGCTCTTGCCGTTTCTCTCGCCGGCCATAGGTGTGGCGACGAACCGCTCGATGCCGCTAGCGGCGATGAAGTAATCCACCGAGGTGTGCACGATGTCGGCGTCAGGGCCCGGTGCCTGCACCTGGATGTTGTAGGCGCGCCACACCTTTTGCAGGGCCGCGGCCGGGCCGGTGACGAAGTGCCAGCCGGGGATCGTGACGAGCTGATGCTCGCGGGAGAAGGTGAGCACGTCAGCCACCCGCGCGTGGTAGGGGTTGACGTTGACCGCGGCGAAGACCACCTTGCCCGCGGCCGGCCCGAGGTCGTGGTAGGCGTCGGCGAACTCCTGGGCGACCAGCGGGCAGGTGCTGACGCAGTGGGTGTCCATGAAGGTCAGCACCACCACCTTGCCCCGGAACTGGGACAGCTGGGTTGGCTTCCCGTTCTGGTCGGTGAGCCTGAACTCCGGTGCCGGGCTCGCGGGCACCGGTGAAAGGGCCATCAGGTCGGCCAGGCGGGTCGAGACGCTGGGCGGGATTCCCGACGGGCGCAGCTGCGCCGGTGCCGCCTGCTGGTGGTGGCGGATCACGATGACCAGCACGGTGATTGCCGCTGCCGCGGCCACCACGGCCGCGGCAGCGAGCACAGCCGCAAGCCGCCTGCCCGACCCGGCCCGGCGCGGCGTACCGGCGGCTTGCTCGCCCGCCGCCGACCCGCCGGGGCGTGCTGGGCTTTGTCCTGCCACCTCGCCTCACCTTTCCCAGGGCCGGCTGCGGCCGGGGCCTGGGCCGCCGGCGCCTCGCCAGGTCCATCACCGCTGGGGCGGTCGCGTGCTTGCGGTTCCTCCGCGTGCCGGCGGGCCTGTGACCGGCCCATGATATACCTAAACTTCTTAGGTGTCTGGGTACCCGGAGGCGTCTTGCCCGGATCGCGCATCGCCGGCGCCAGCAGCCGCGCACGCGGCCACGGCAGGCCGCCCGGCGCCAGGCGGCCGGCCTGCACGAAACGGGGCGACGATGACCATTCCTCACAATGGCGGCACCGGCCCGGGGCGGCTCGGGGTGCGGCGCTGGGCTGGCCGGCTGCGCCGCATGCCGCCCAGCGCCAAGATCGCCCTTGGCGCGGCCGCCGTGCTGCTCGCGCTGGCCGCCGGGATCTCCGCCGCGGTCAGCGCTCCTGGTCATGCAGCCCGCGCCCTGCCGCTGGCGAAGAACTTCACCCTCCCCGCCCTGGGCCACCCCGGCCAGAGCGTGTCGCTGGCTCAGTTCGCCGACCGCCCGGTCATCGTGAACTTCTTCGCCTCCTGGTGCGTGCCGTGCAAGAAGGAGACCCCGCTGCTCGCCCGGTTCTACCGCGCCGGGCACGGCCGCGTCGCCATCCTCGGCGTCGATTCCAACGATCAGACCAGCGCCGCGCTGAGGTTCACACGCGCCGCCGGGGTGAGCTACCCGGTGGGCTTCGACCCGCACGCGGCGGCGGACAGCACCTACGGCGTGGTCGCGATCCCGCAGACCTTCTTCCTCAACGCCGGGCACCGCATCGCCAAACGGGTCTTCGGGGCGGTCACGATGACCGATCTCACCCGGGGAACCGCATTGATCAGCGGCCGGACCTGACACGGCCCGCAGCGGCGGCCGATCCCGGCAGGCGGCAGGGCTGACACCGATCGCTGCGGGCGCGTCGCCAGCGGCCCGCCAGGCGGTGCGGCGTTCGGCGCCAGCGGGGTGATGCCGCAGAGGAGGCCGGCAGGGTGTGCGGCCAGGCCGCCGGCAGGGGCCCGCCGGTGGCCTGGTCACCTAAGGACGGTAGGTTGTGATGTCACCGGGTGAGCCAGCGGACGCACGGAGGCCGGGACATCGTGAGCGGCGGTATCGAGCACCTTGTGCTGTCCGGGCCGCTAGTCCTGGCTGCGCCGGTGGCGCTGGCGGCCGGCGCGGTCACTTTCATCTCGCCGTGCTGCCTGCCGCTGGTACCCGGCTACCTGTCCTATGTGACGGGGATGTCCGGGGCTGATGCGCAGCGGTCCGCTGCCGGGGCAGCCATGCGGGCACAACCAGGCCGCGCGCCAGCTGCGGGCGTGCCCGCCGGGCCGGGTGCGGTGGCCACGGTTGCCTCCCCGCCGGCCGCGCCCGCCGGTGCTGCCGCTGCCACGCGAGCTGCACGGGGCCGGACGGTGGCCGGGACGGCGCTGTTCGTGCTCGGGTTCTCGGCGCTGTTCGCCAGCTACGGGGCCGCGTTCGGCGGGCTCGGCGAGCTGCTGCTGGCCCGCCAGCAGATCCTGATCCAGGTGCTGGGCGGGCTGACGATCCTGCTCGGCCTGCTGTTTGCCGGGGCCTTCGACAAGCTGCCGCTGGCCGGGCGGGTGCTGCGGCCCTCGGTGCGGCCGCGGGCCGGGCTGGCCGGGGCGCCGCTGCTGGGGGTGCTGTTCGGGCTCGGCTGGACGCCGTGCATCGGCCCCACCCTGGCCGCGGTGCTGACCCTGGCGGTAACCACCGGGTCGGCGGCCCGCGGGGCGTTCCTGGCGTTCGTCTACGGCCTGGGGATCGGCATCCCGTTCCTCATCGTCGCCGCGGTGTTCCAGCGCGGGATGCGGCTGTTTTCCTTCGCCCGCCGGCACGCCGGGCTGGTCACCCGGGCCGGCGGCGCGCTGCTGGTCATCGTCGGCGTGCTGCAGGTGACCGGCGCGTGGACGGCCCTGATGACCTGGCTGAAGATCCACTGGATCGGCGGCTACCAGCTGCCCCTGTAACCGGTCGGCCCGGCGGTTCACCAGAGGTCCGCCGACCGCGCCGACGAGGCCGCCACGTCGGGTCAGGTCGGTCAAGTGGCCCGGGTAGCAGCAGTTCTGGTCCCCGCACTTGCGGACGCCTGAGCCAGGCCGGATGCCGCTTGTTCCACATGCTGAGGCCGATAGCGCGGGACCAGCCCCGTAATGGCGCGGCCACCTCAGCGGGATGCGCCCACAGCCACCGCGCCGCTGCAGTTGAGCGGGCCAGCAAGGTAGAAGGAACTGGGATTCCCTGATTGGCGAGGCGATATCGCGGACAGGTACTCATTCCTGTCGCGGCCCCGCCGGGGTACGGGTCAGCGCTGGGACAGACCCGACAGGCGCCGCAGGTACTCGTCCTCGTCGATCTCGCCCGCGGCGTAGCGGCGGCGCAGAATCTGCTGCGGCGCGTCGCCGGGAAGCTCCGCGCGCTCAGGGCCGCGCCCGCGCTGGCCCAGTTCGCGGGCTGCCCACACAGCGCCGGCGGCCACCAGCGCCACGATCACCACGCCGGCCACGGCCCACAGGGCCATCCACGCGCCCATGCCTGCCATCATCCCGCCCATGGCGATCGCCTCCCGCCACGCCACCAGTCCGCAGATCCATAAAACCTAAACAACTTAGTTCTCCGGCGCGTTCCCGGCCCGGATCCCGCTGCCGGGGCCAGGCCAGGTGAGGCCAGGCCTTGCCCGCGCCAGCCTCGCTGTGTGAGCGCCCGGGCCAGATACGGCACCTGCCGCCGCTGGCCTGGGCGCAGCCGGGGAGCACGCGGGGCAGGCCGTGTTCTGGCAGGAGGGCACCAGCAGTCTCTGCCACCGCGCTGCCAGGTCCGGGGCCCGCCGGCCGTGCCCGGCGGCACCGGCGTCTTGTGGCGGCTGGGCTGGCCGCCGGTTCCGCGCGGTGAGGCCGGCCCGGGAAGCCTCAGCCCGCCCGGCCTGTCAGGAGCCGGGTTTGCCCTTCTCCGGGTAGGCGAAGCCGCGCGTGATCAGGTGATCGGCGTCGGTGAGGGTCTCGGCCACGAGCTGGCCGGACGGGGTGACGGTGAGCGCGGCCCAGGTGCCCTGGGCCGGGTAGCCGAGCAGCAGCCGGCTGTTCCCGCCGCCAGCGGGGGCCTGCACCGCGACCGGGGCGATCCCGCTCTTGTAGGGCTCGGCGCTGAGGAAGAACCGCCCGCTGATCGTGTACTGGTGGGGGGTGCCCAGGCCCCGGGCGGTGTCGCTGGTGACGCGCTCGGTCAGGGTCAGCCGGGGGGTGGCGCGCAGGGCGGCGACGACCCGCCGCAGCAGCCGGGCACCGGGGTCGGGGGGCCAGGGAACGCCCATGGACACGGTGCCGCCGGCCGCCCCCGGCGCGGAGACCCGCAGCGTGAGCAGGTTTTCCCCGCTGGCCCACCGGGCCGGGGCGACGACACAGCCTGGGCCGCAGCCGCGCACCGGCAGCGCCTGCGGCCTGTGGTGCGGGCTGGCCAGGGTGACCGACGCGGTGCCGCCACCGCTGCCGCCGGCGGTTCCCGCCGTCTCGCTGCCGGTCTGGGGCGGGGAGAGCTGGATAACCAGCTGCCCGGCGCTGGCGGTGGCGTAGATGCCGACCTGCCCGGCCCGGTCGGCGACCGCGGCCACCGGGCCGCTGGCCGGCGGGGGGAACGGCAGCGGCTGGCTGCCGGCAGCGGGGGCGGGCAGCGCGACCAGCAGCCCGGCGGCGGCACCACCAGCGCGAACAGCCAGGCTGCGGCCTTGGCGTACAGGCCCACCAGCGCGCGCACGGCCGCCGGGCCGGCCCGCCAGGCGATCGCGGCGCGGACCGTGTTGAACAGCATGCCCGCCCACAGGGCCGCCGCCAGCAGGTGCGCCATGGTCAGCACGGCGCCCCAGCCGGAGACGATGGCCTGCGGGTGGGCGCGCAGCCCTTCCGCGGCCACCACTCCCAGCAGCGGCACCACGGCCAGGACCGCCCGCCGCAGCGCCAGCGCCACCGCCGCGGCGGCGAACGCGGCGATCTCCGTCACGGCGATCTTCCCCGGGCCGCTGGCCACCAGCCGGGTCAGTGAGAAGTGCGCCAGCCCCGCCGCGATGCTGCCCCCGCCGAGCTGCAGGACCGCCAGCACCAGCGCCGCGGCCAGGCCCAGCAGGCAGGCGCGCAGCGCCCACGGCGGCGGCAGCGGGCCGGGCCGGGGACCGGCATACCGGCGGGCCAGCGCGCGGGCGGCCAGCCCGCCCAGCGCGGCCGCCAGCGCCGCGAACAGCACCCAGCGGGCCACCGCCAGCGGCCACAGCCCGGGCGTGGACGGCTGCGCCGCCGCGGTGGTAGCGAGCGACTCCGGGGCCGGGCCGACGGCGAAGGTGAACGAGCTGCTGACCGGGTCCCCGTCGGCGGAGATCACCTGCCAGGCCACCGTGTACACCCCGTCGCCCAGCGGGCTGGCCACCGGCACGGTGACCACGCTCCGCCCCCGGCTTTGCCGGGGCGGGCCGAGCCCGGTCTTCTGCCCGCCGGCGGCGGTGAGCGTCACCGGCGGCCCGGCCAGGGTGACCGGCTCGTTGAACGTCAGCGTGATCGCCTTGGGTGACACCGGGACCGCCGAATCGGCGGCCGGAGAGGTGAACAGCAGCGTGGCGTGCGCTGACGCGGCCGGTGCCAGGGCGGTAAGCGTGAGGAACGCGGCGGCCAGCCCTCCGGCCAGCGCGCTCAGGCGCCGGGCGATGCGATGCCCCGCGCGGGCGGAGTGGCTCATCCCAGGCTGGTGCGGTCGCTGTCCCGCCGCGCGGGCACCAGCGGCTCACCGGGGCCCCCGCCCGTGCCCTCGTCACCCGCGCGAACACCGGGTCCGCGGGCGTGGTGTTTGAGCAGTTCGATCTCGCGGCGCAGCCGGTCGATCTCGGCCGCACGGCCAGCACCGGCCTGGCCTGGCTCCCCCGGGTCGCGCGCGCACGCGCCCCCCTGCCGCATACCGCGCATCATCACAAGCATCGACAACGGGCAGGCCAGCCCGGCCAGCACCGGCAGCGCGACCCAGCCCACACGCGGGTGGAAGACCAGCAGCCCGGCCGCGAGCCCGCCCAGCCCGATCCAGACCCGCTTATCGAAACAGCACCTCATCATCGGGCAACTCCCTGGCCCTGCATTCGGCGGGTGCCGGTCACCGCCCGGTACCCATCATGCCTGCTGCGGTGCCGCCCATCATCTCGCCGTACATCCTGGTCGTGCCCGGTGAGCCCTCATCATCTGGTCATGCAGGCGGCCCCCCGTTCCCGGGGGTGGCCGCGCGCATCATCCGCTCGCACGCTGTGAATCATCGTCTCCCTCCAGCTTCCTCGGGCCGTTTCGGTGCGCCGCCGGGCAGTGGCATTCTCACTGCGGGCCGGAAGGCCGGGCGCGGGCGGTGCCGGGCTGGGTGTCCGCGGCGTCCCGGTGCGCGGCCCGCAGCTGGTCCACCTCGGCGCGCAGCGCGGCGATCTCCTGGTCCTGGGTGCCTGGCTGGGCGGTCGCGCTCTGTTGCTGGCCCGCTTGCGCGGGCTTGCGCATCATGAACCACATCAGGGCCGCGCAGGGGATCATGCAGCCCAGCGCCGGAAGCAGGTACAGCAGCTTGTCCATGTGTGAACCTCCAGGTCAGGTGTGCTGGCGGGCCAGGGCGCGGCGGAGCTTGCGCTCCGAAAGCCGCCCGTAGCCGAACGGCCGGCCATCGAGCAGGATGCCGGGCGCGAACATCACCCGGGCTCTGCCGGCGAGGTCGCGGCCCTGGGGGCTGGCCAGGTCGATCTCGGTGACCTCGATCGGGTGGTCCTCGCCGACCCGGGCGAGCACCTTCTTGGCGTGCTCGCACAGCGCGCAGTCCGCCTGGCTGAGCAGTGTGACCCGGGTCATCGCGACGGGTGCTCGCCGGCCTTGATGTCGGCCAGCAGGGCCGAGGTGGGCAGGAACATGGTGTACTTGGGCGGCCCGCCGTAGTCGGCCCGCCAGCGGATGAGTCCATTGGGGCCGACGAGGATGAAGGTGTGCCCGTCCCGGGAGGTGCCCATCATCCCGTACTGGTTGGCGTGGTAGGCATGGGAGACGGCCAGGCCCGGGTCGGAGGCCACCGGGATGGACAGGTGCATGTCGCGGACCTTCTGAGTGATCGCACCGACCGGGTCACTGGTGATCGAGACCACATTGCTGATCCCGGCGGCCCGCAGCTGGGCGGCGTGGTGCTGCAGGTCGGCGATCTGGTCCCAGCACGGCTGGCAGGTCAGGCCCTCCTGGAAGAACAGCAGCACGCTCTTGCCCCGGTATTGCGACAGGCTGACCTGCCCGCCGGTGCTGGCCGCGAGGGTGAATCCAGGCGCGGCCTGGCCCTTGCCGGGGCTGCCCACCTGGTAGGGGTAGGCGCCCGCCCCGGAATGCGACGCCCCGGTGAAGATGAAGAACAGCCCGGCGACCACCCCGGCCGCCACGGCGACGATGCCGGCCCGGACGCCGATCTTGCGGCGCAGCGCGCCGCGCCGCTGCGCCGTGCGCGCGGCGGCCACCTTCGCCTTCCGCTCGGCTGCCAGCGCCGCCTTGCGCGGCGCGGCCGTCGTCGCCTCAAGCTGGCCGGCGGGACGGCCGTTGCCAGGGCGCGCCGGCCTGCCTGGCCGCTGGCCGTCGGCCTGGCCGCGCTGCTGCACGCCTTGCGTGATCGGCCTGCGCTGCCGTTGCCTGGTCCTGGACCTACCGCTCATGGGTGACGGCCTCCTGCCGCTCGCCGGTATGGGCCTCTGCCTGGCCCGCGATGGCGTCAGCCGGCCCGGCCACCGCCACCGCAGGGTGATCCGCGGCGCCGCCAGCGGCATGCCCGGTGGCGGGCCGGGCGGCGGCCCGGTGCCGGGCATGGCGGGCCTGCCAGGCCAGCCCGGCGGCCAGGGCGGCCAGAGTCACGAGCACGGCCCAGCCCGGTAGCCAGGACAGCGCGCGGGCGGTGACCGAGCTGGCGTGCTGCAGCCAGGCGGTCATGCTCTCCCGCCACCCCGTGCTGCCCATCGACGGGCCGGTCACCGCGGTCACCAGGGTCACGATCCCCATCCCGGCCAGCACGATCCCCGACGCGGCGGTGCCCAGCGGCGTCCGCCTGGCGAACCGGCCGAACCCCAGCCGCACCTGCCGGCCGTGCAGCAGCCACGACGACCCCCAGTCCCGGCCCTCCCACACCAGCGCCAGCACCGCCAGCGGCGCCACCATCCCGGCCACGTAGGTGAAGCTGACCGCCAGCGCCGCGCCGAACGAGGCGGCCGACCCGGTCAGCACCACCACCCCGGCCAGCACCGGGGCGCAGCACGCCGACGCGATCCCGGAGAACAAGCCCAGTAGATAGGCGGCGCCGTAGCCGTGCCCGGACGGGGAGCGCAGCGCCGGCATCGGCAGCACCGGCTTCCACCCCGCGAGCACCGCTGCCCCGCCGGCCAGCATCGCCGCCCCGCCGATGGTGAAGATGAGCAGGTGGTGGGCGGGCAGCGCCGCCGAGATCGCCGAGGCGCCCAGCCCGATCGGCACGATCAGCGTCGCCACCCCGGCCGCGAACGCTCCGGTCGCGGCGGCGATCCCGGTGCGCCGGGCGAACCCGGTGGCGAGGTAGGCGGGCAGCATCACCGATACGCAGCACGGCGCCAGCAGCGCCACCACCCCGCCCAGGAACGAGACCAGCAGCACAGTGCCGAACAGAACCTGATGCATGCCCCTCCTCCCAGCCCGGCCGCGAGCACGGCATGGTCACCTTACACCTAAACACCTTAGGTCATTGAGTGAGCCGCTGGCCGCTGGGTGATGGGCTTCCGGTTGCCCGGGTCGCGCTGCCGCCTCCGGGCCTTGCGCACTCTTCATATTTACCTAATCACCTAAGGTGTTTAGGTGACATGCACGATCGCGGGTTCCGGGGGCGGGGCGCGTGGCGGCTGCGACGTGACCGGCGGCCGGCCGGCACTGGAGGAGACACAGGTGGCGGGCACGAGGAACAACAGGGCGCGGCGGCCAAAGCCCGGGACGCCGGGGCCGGCCCGGGATGTGCGCGGGCCCGGGACGGCCGGGGCGGATATCCGGGTGCCGCGCGCGGCGGGGCCCTCGGCGGCTGCCGGCCGGATCTCGGCGTGGGCTGATGGCATGCTGCAGGAGGTCCTGACGCCGACGTTCTGGCTCGACCCGGGGGAGCATGGGGGCCCGTTCCGGGTGACGGTCTGGTTCTCCGGCCGCCGGGCCGGGGTGACCGGTAAGCCGAAGCCCGGCGATACCTTCACCCGCGAGATCACCGCCGGGCCGATCCTGCCGGGAAGCGGCCCGGTGGCGGTCAGCGCGGAGGTGCGCGGCATCAGCCCTGGCGAGTGGGCCGTGACCGCCCGGCCGGTCACCCGCGCTGGGAGCCGCACGGCCCGGCCGCACGCTCCGGGCCCGGGCGCCGGCCCACCCGGCGGGCGGGGGGTGCCGTGGCCGCGGCGGATCACGGTCCCGGACGGCAAGCCGGTGACGGCCCGGACGGCGGTGCTGCCGTTCACGAAGGTTCCCGGGATCATCCGGTTCGCTTACGCCGGCCTGGTGACGCTGGGGGTGGCCGCCGGGCTGGCCGTGCAGGCGGCGCTGCTCGCCCGGGCGAACCTGGCCTGGGCCGGCGCGCTGGTGTACTCGCTGTACGCGGTGGCGGCCGGGGTGGCCGGGGCCAAGGCCTGGTTCATCGCGGTGCACCGCGGCCGCACGTTTGACGGCTGGTGCATCCAGGGATTCGTTGCCGGCGCCGCCGCGCTCGCCGCCGCCGCGCCGCTGGCCGGGCCGGGCATCCCGGCCGGGGCCTACTACGCGGCGGCGGCCCCTGGGCTGCTGATCGGCATGGGCATCGGCCGGCCCGGGTGTTTCTGGGCTGGGTGCTGCACCGGCCGGCCGACCGCTTCCCGGTGGGGGGTATGGTCCTCGGATCGCCGCGTCGGCTGCCGCCGGGTCCCGGTGCAGCCGCTGGAAGCGGCATTGGCGCTGGGCTGCGGGCTGGCGGCACTGGCCGTGGTGCTGCTGCTCGGCCTGGCCCGCTCCGGGCCGGTAGCCGTGGCCGCGCTGGCCGCCTACACGCTCGGCCGGCAGTTCGTGCTCGGCCTGCGCGCCGATCCGCCCCGCCGTTCGCCGCGCAGCGGCCGGGTGACCGCGGCCGCCGCGGCGGCGGTGCTGGCCGCCAGCATCGCCGTGCTGGCTCTCGGGCCAGCCTGATGTTCGCATGCCCGGGTGCCAGGCCGTGCGGCGGCCTGGCCTTCGTGTTGCCGCACTGCGCCGGGGACTCATCCCGCCTGTGATCCTCAGCTCATCGCAGGCCACGCCACGCCATGCCGTTCAGGTTGCGGCGATGCCGGACCCCAGAGATGCAGGGTGTTCAGCCGGAGCCGCCGCAGCCGTCCAGGTCGCCGATGAGCGCGGCGAGCCGGGCCGCGGGCCAGTGCCGCTGGGAGATCAGGTAGTCGCTGAGGCCCTGGAACGCGTCCCAGCGCCAGCAGTGGCAGCAGCACGGCCCGCGCTCGGGGGCCAGCCGCATCGCGGCCTGGTAAACGCTGCGCTGCGCGGCGGTCAGCCGGACCGCCTCCTGGTAGCGGGTCAGCCGCTGCGCCAGCCCGGCCGGGATGTCGTAGGGGTCGGGCGGGATCTGCGGTATCCCCGCATACCGGCGCAGCGCCGCGACCTGGCGCTGGTACCGGGACAGGCTCATGGGAGCGCAGCACGAGCCCTGCAGCCGTCGGCCCGGCGGGTAACGCATCAGCTCACCGGGCATCAGCGAGCACCGGTTCGACTGCTGGTGGGCCAGCAGCCTGAATTTCGCTGCCGTCCCGGCACCGGGCCCGCCCGCTGCCATCGTTGGCGCGGGATCAGGCACAGCCTCGGTGATGACCAGCGCAGCCGCCGTGGCACCCGCCGCTGCCAGCGCGGCAGCGGCAGCGATCAGCCGCCACACCCTGCGGGCTTGCGCGCCGGCTGCTGGCCGGCGGCTTGTCCCTGCCCTGCCGGAACGGTATTGCACCTAAGCATCTTAGGGCTTCGGGCTGGTGCCTGCCGGGCCGGGCTGAGGCGAGCGGCACGCGGCCCGCACGGGTCAGTATCCGGCGACGCTGGCCACCGCGCTTTCGAGCTGGGGGTAGGTGGTGGCGCCGAACCATGCCCACGCGACCCGGCCGCGGGCGTCGAGGATGTAGGTGGACGGCGTGGCCACGGGTGCCGCGGCGCCGAACCGGGCGCCGATCAGCTCATCGGGGTCGCTGATGCTCGGGTAGGGGATGTGGTAGGAGCGCTCGAATGCCAGGCCCGCCGCGGGTCCTTCGCGAATGTCGATGCCGGCGAAGTGCACGCCGAGCCGGCGCGCGTCTTCGGCCACCCGGCGCAGGACCGGGGCTTCCTTCCGGCATGGCACGCACCACGAGCCCCAGAAGTTGATCACTACGGGTGCGCCGCGCCAGCGGGCGATGTTCAGGTGGCCCCCGGTCAGGGTGGTGCCGGAGATGTCCGGTGGCGCGGGGCGCCCGGCGGCGGGGATGACCTGGCCGACGGCGGGCAGCCCGCCATGGCGGGAGCCGAGAAGGCCGCGCAAGCCAGCGATCGCGGCGGCGGCGAGAATCACGGCGGCTGCGAGAATCACGGCGGCGCCGGCGGCTGCCACCGGCAGCCAGGCGCGGGGTCTGGCCCGGGGCGCGGCCTGCACCCGCGCCCTCGGCCACCGCGTGCTGATACGGGGCACGGAACCAGCTCCTACAGGCGGTAGTCAATGGACGGCCAGCGTATACCTAAGCACCTTAGGTATTTAAGCCAGGTGCGCCTGACGGCATGAAAAGCGCATGGCCCGGCACGCA
>WNFY01002814.1_pt1 | contig 16393 bp, 15 predicted proteins | sample 5400091 | NCBI WGS metagenome assembly WNFY01 (sample SAMN13153364, study PRJNA577476) | soil metagenome | isolation source: 60 cm soil or saprolite under grassland replicate 1 | place: USA:California | collected 2016-06-15
GGATCGCGCTCCGGCGGCCCGGCGCTGCCCTTGATCACGGTGATCCGCGGCTCCCAGCTCTCGTCGTAGACCTTGCGCCCGCGCCAGTGCGCCTGCCACTTCGGATTTCCCGCTTCGCCACCCAGCCCCGGCGTTTCCTTCTGATCGTAGTAGGTGAGGCCGCGGACGGTGTTGCCATCGCGATCGATGGCGATGAAGCCGAACAGCGTGCCCCACATGCCCACGCCCTCGATCGGGATCACCACCTGCTCGATCCGCTCGCGGTTCATCACGAAATAGGCGGTGCCGTACGTCGGCACCCGCGGCACTTGCGCGGCGTTGGGCGGGGCGACGCGGCTCATTTGCGGATCGTTGCGCGCGCGCCGCTGGTCGTAGGTCTTTTCGTCGATCTTGCCTTGCGGGAGGAGGTCGCCCGTCGCGAGATCGACGAGCCGTACCTTGATGCGCGCATCGAAGATCCGAAGGAGCTCTTCGTCGGAGAGATTGTCGTCGGGGCTGACCAGGCCGGCGGCGAGCAGCACGTTCTTCTGCTGATAGAGGCGTGCGTTGATCTGCTGCCGCTCGCGCAAGGCCACCGCCGATACGGCGACGAGCAGTGCGCACACGACGCAGACCGCCGTGGCGAACAGGATCGTGTAACGGGTGGAATCAGTCCGCGGCACGGCGTTTCTGTCTTCGACGGATGTTGGCCTTGACCAGCGACCAGTCGATCAACGGCGCGACCACGTTCATGAACAGGATCACGAGCATGATCGACTCGGGATACGCGGGATTGACGGTGCGCACCAGCACGACGAAGAGGCCGATCAGCACGCCGTAGATCCACTTGCCGCGCTCGGTGAACGGCGAGGTCACGGGATCGGTCGCCATGAACACCGTGCCGAACGCCCAGCCGCCCGCGACCATGTGCCACCAGAACGGAATCGCGAAATACGGATGTGCCGGCGTCGCGAGCGCATTGAACACGAGCGCCATGGCGATCGTTCCGGCGGCGACGCCTGCCATCGTCCGCCACGAGCCGATGCCTGTCGCAATCAGGAGAGCGGCGCCGACGAGACACGCGAGCGCAGAGGTCTCGCCCATCGAGCCGGGCTCGAATCCGAGGAATGCCTTCAACCACGGATAATGGAGATCGGCGAGCGGGCCGCCGATCTGCCGCATTTGCGCAAGCAGCGTCGCACCCGAAAATCCGTCGACCGCGAAGTCCGCTGGCACCGCTGTCCACACCGTGTCGCCCGACATGTCCGCCGGATAGGCGAAGAACAGAAAGGCGCGTGCCGCGAGCGCGGGATTGATGAAGTTCATCCCGGTCCCGCCGAAGACTTCCTTGGCGATGACGACCCCGAAGGTGATCCCGAGTGCTGCCTGCCACAGCGGCGTCGTCGGCGGCAGGATCAGCGGGAACAGGATCCCGGTGACGAAGAAGCCTTCGTTGAGCTCGAGCCGGCGCACGACCGCAAACAGGACTTCCCAGGCGAGGCCCACGACCATCGTCACGATGTAGAGCGGCAGGAAGTAGAGGGCGCCGTGGATGACACATGCGGTGATGCTGTCGGGCGAGTAGCCGACGCCGAGCGCGCGCATCACGTCGTGGCGCCAGCCCGGCAGCGTCGCAACGCGCGCGGGATCGAGCGCCAGATTGGCCTGCAGACCCGTGTTGTACAGCGCCATGAGCACGCACGGCAGCACGGCGATCACCACGAGGAACATCATCCGCTTCAGGTCCATCGCGTCGCGGACGTGCGCGCCGCCGCGGGTGACGGATGATGGTGTGTAGAAGAACGTGTCCGCCGCTTCCCAGAGCGGTGCGAGACGTTCCAGGCGACTTCCCTTGGCGAAATGCCGGCCGACACGGTCGAGGAATGCGCGCATCATTTTGCCGGCGTCGCCCCCGCGGAGGCGGGGGCCCAGTGTCTTTGGTTTTGCCAACAAAAAGCAACGTCGCTGGGTTCCCGCCTTCGCGGGAACGACGTGAGAAGGAAGTTCGCTTTGCGCCCGAACGGCATCTTGCGAATCGACACCTATCCCTCCTTCTCGATCCGCTCGAGCATCGTGCGCAGGAGCGGCCCGTATTCGTACTTGCCCGGGCAGACGAATGTGCAGAGTGCGAGATCCTCCTCGTCCAGCTCGAGAACGCCGAGCGCTTCGGCTTGCTCGACGTCGCCGGTGATGAGCGCGCGCAGCAGGAACGTGGCGGGCAGGTCGAGCGGCAGCACGCGCTCGTAACCGCCGATGGGCACCATTGCGCGCGGACCGCCGTTGGTCGCCGTGGTCAGCGGCAGCAACCCGCGCTTGCGCCAATGTCCGAGCACGACGCGCCACAGCGAAAACTTGTCGGCACCCGGCGCGATCCAGCCGAAGAGCTCGCGCTCGCGTCCTTCGGGTAGCACGGAAATCTGCTGGTGATAGCGGCCGAGCCAGCCGTCGACCTCCCCCGTTGCAACGCGACCGTCGAGCACCGAGCCGGAGATGACCCGCTGCTCGCCCGGCGCGATCTCGCCGCGTACAAGGTCATCCGTTGCTGCACCGAGTCGCGTACGCAGCAGCCGCGGACGAACGACGCCCGGACCGGCGAGTGCGATGACACGATCGACATCGAGGTCTCCCGTGACGACGAGACGGCCGATGGCGGCGACGTCCTGGTAGCCGATGTGCCACGCGATCCGATTTGGATCGACAGGATCGACGAGATGGATGTGCGTCCCGGGCACTCCTGCCGGATGCGGGCCCGCGAATTCTTCGACGGTGATGCCAGCCGGCATTGGGAGCGTGGTCGCCGCTCCCGCAGCCCGACAGAGATAGGTCCGGTCCGGTGCGAGTTTCGCGACGGCGGCGAGCCCCGCCTCGAAGTCGGTGAGCCGTTCCTGCAGCACGACGCCCACGTCCGGAGCGTGTGGATGCGTGTCGATCGCCGTGACGAAAATCGCGCGCGGCTTCGTGTCCGGCGCAGGTACCTTGGAGAACGGCCGTGTGCGAAACGCGGTCCACGAGCCGGATTCGACCAGCAGCGCGCGCAGTGCGTCGGCGGACAGCTCCGCCACGGGTTTGCCCGTGTAACTCGCGAACTCGACCTGCTGCGTGCGCCCATCGTCGGGATCGATGTCGATGACGATCGAGCGCAATGCGCGGCGCTCACCGCGATGCACGGCGGCGATGGTCCCCGCGGCGGGTGCAGTGAACGCAACGCCGGGCGTCCGCTTGTCCTCGAGCAACACGGTGCCGCGCAGCACGCGATCGCCCGTCTGCACGCGCAGGGTTGGTTTGATGCCGACGTAATCGGCCGCGACAAGCGCCACGCGGGTTGCGGCCCGGGCGGCCGCGATCCGCTGCACCGGTGCGCCGGCGAGCGGGATGTCGAGACCTCGGGTGATCGCGTGCAACGCCATGTCGATCCTCGGGCCGTCCCGTTGGCGCACCTTAGAAGAGATTCGCCTACATGAGACCGATCACCCAGCCCGGAAGCACCGACAGCACGATCACGGCGACGAGGCAGACCAGGCCGGCGGAGAGCGCTAGACCCCGGGATGCGCGCACGTCCGCGGCGCCTTCGGTCGGGCTCATGAACATGTATTGAATGACTCGCAGATAGAAATAGATTCCGAGATAGCTGCCGACGAGGCCCAGCACCGCATACGTCGTGTAGCCCGCTGCCATCACGTTCTTGAAGATGAGGAACTTCGCGACAAAGCCCGGGAACGGCGGAATGCCGGCGAGCGAGAGCATCGCGATGCCGATCATCACCGCGGCGTACGGCCGCCGTTGATAGAGGCCCTTCAGGTTATCCAGGCGATCGCGTGCAGTGTCGTCGACTGCGGACGGCAGCGACGCGAATGCGAGCAGGTTCATCACGCCATAGGCGAGGAGATAGAACACGACGGCCTGGAAGCGGCCGGGCCCGTCGCCGAGGAACGCGTAGAACAGGTAACCTGCGTGCGCGATCGACGAGTAGGCGATCATCCGCCGGAAGCTCTGTTGCCGCATCGCGGTCAGGTTGCCCCAAACGATCGAGACGAGCGGCAGCAGCGCAAGCAGATCGGCCACCGGTCGGGTGACGGGCGTCGTGCCGAACAGGCGCAGCGCCGCCAGCAATGCACCGGCTTTGATGATCGTCGCCATGTACGCCGTCACGGGGATGCTTGCGCCTTCGTAGGCGTCCGGCGCCCAGGTATGGAACGGCACGATCGCCGCCTTGACGAAGAACGACAGCAGCACCAGCGTGACCGCCGCCACCGTCATCGGATTGGGGCGGTCGAGCGCGGCCGCGAAACCGTCGAGCGCGAGCGAGCCGCTGCCGCCGTACAGGAGCGAAACTCCCATGAGGAACATCGCCGTCGCAGTCCCGCCCAGCACCAGATACTTCAGCGCCGCCTCGGCGGATTCCGGCCGCCGGAACGCGAGCAGCACCAGCACGTACACCGGAATCGACATCAGTTCGAGGCCGAGGAACAGAGTGAGGAAGCTCTGCGCCGAGAGCAGCAGGCAGAAGCCGTAAAGCGAGGACAGCAGCAATGGATAGAACGGACCGTCGCCAAAATCGTCGCGCGATACGAGCAACACCGGCACCGCGAGTGCGAGGACGATCGCCTTGGCGAGCCCCGTCGCCGGATCGACCGAGAATTGCCCGGCAAACGGCGTTGCATTGTAGCCGCTGACGGAGAGCCAAGCCGCGGCCGCGGCTGCCGCAGCCACGGCGACAAGTGAAACGGCAAGCGCGCCGCGCGGATGTGTCCACGCGGTCTCGATGCCGATCAGCACCAGGATACCCGCGAGCAACAGATGCTCCGGCAGCATTGCGGTAAAGACGTCGATCCAGCTCATTCCTTGGCTCCGGACACAGGCATGGTGCCGGCGACCTGCTCCATCCGCGAGGTGCCGGCCAGTTGCTGGAATTCCTTCGCGGCAAGCTCGGTCTTGCGCATCGGCCCGTCGGGAAAGAGCCCGAGTGCGAAGATCGCGATCACAATCGAGGCGAGGATGGCTTTTTCGCGCAAATCGAGGTCGACGAGCGGCATGTGCGGCGCCTTCGCTTCGCCGTACAGGAAGCTTTGCGCGAGACGCAGCATGTACAGCGCGCCCAGCACCACGCCGGTGACGGCGGAGGCACTCATGATGACCGGATAGACGTCGCCGTTGAGGAAATGCGGCCAGGCCGCGTTGAACGTTCCGAGCAAGACCAGGAATTCACCGGTGAACCCGCTGGTCGTCGGCAGCCCGACGGAGGCGAGCGTCAGGATCATGAAAAAGACCGAATACACCGGCAGGAGGCGAGCCAGCCCGCCGTAGGCTGCGAGATCGCGCGTGTGGCAGCGCTCGTAGATCATGCCGACCATCAGGAAGAGTCCGGCGGCAACGAGCCCGTGGCTCACCATCTGGATCACCGCGCCCTGGATGCCGAGGAGATCGAGGCTCGCGAGCCCCAGCATCACGTAGCCCAGGTGGCTGATCGACGAGTAGGCGATGATCTTCTTGATGTCGTTCTGCACGAGCGCGAGGCAGGCGCCGTAGACGATGCTGACCACCGCGAGCGTCATGATCACCGGCGTCAATGCGCGCGTCGCGTCGGGGAAGAGCGGGAAGCCCAGCTTCATGAAGCCGTACGTTCCCATCTTCAGGAGCACGCCGGCGAGGATCACCGAGCCCGCGGTCGGCGCCTCGACGTGCGCGTCCGGGAGCCACGTGTGCAGCGGCACGATCGGCACCTTGATCGCAAACGACAGCCCGAAGGCGGAAAGCAGCGCGATCTGGACCGACAGCGGGAGCTGCGAGCGATACAGATCGGCGAACGCGAACGAGGTGATGCCCGTCGTCTCCTTGAGCGACAGCACGAGATAGATCACGGCGGCCAGCATCAGAATGCTGCCGAACGCCGTGTAGAGGACGAACTTGAGCGTCGCGTAGATGCGCCGCTGTCCGCCCCAGATGCCGATGATGAGGAACATCGGGATCAGCATCGTTTCCCAGAACAGATAGAACAGGAACAGGTCCTGCGCGACGAACGTCCCCAGCATCGCGAACTGGATCAGCAGCACCATCGCGTAGAAGAGCTTCACGTCCTTGGTGATCGCGGTGAACGCGCCGGCAACGACCAGGGGGCCCAGGAACGCCGTCAGCAGCACCAGCAGCACGTTGTAGCCGTCGAGGCCGATCCGGTAATAGACGCCCCAATCCGCGATCCAGGGGACCTCCGAAGCGAACTGGAGTCCCGCAGTCTCGGCATCGAAGCGGACGTAGAGCAGCGCCGTGACGGCGAGCTGGACGACCGTTACCCAGAACGTGACCCGGCGGATCGAGCCTTCCGCGTGCGAGGGAATCACTGCGAGCAGCACCATTCCCAGCACCGGCAGGTAAAGGACGACGTTGAGGAGCAGCGCGTCATCCATGAAGGAAGCTCCACAGCAACGAAATCACGATCCCGCCGACGACGAAGAGCGCGTACAAGTGCACGTTGCCGGTCTGGACCCGTCCCAGCACCCCGGCCGTCCTTTGCGCGAGGCGTGCGAGACCGTCGAGCGTCCCATCGAGCAGCAGGCGATCGCCGAGACGCAGGAAGACGCGATCCGAGATCCAGTTGAGTGGCCGCCCAAGGAGCCGGTCGTAGAGCTCGTCGACGAAATATTTGCCGGCCAGGAGCGCGCGTAGCAGCGTGAACCGCGGCGCGACGCGGATCGCTCGCGCGGCGTTGTGGCCGAAGAAGAGCGCGGCGCCGCCGAGTCCCGCGAGCGCGATCGCGATCGAGATCCAGAGCAGTGGCATCTCGAGTCCCTCGGCCGCTTCCCGTGGCTCGGGCAGCACCGGCAACGCCGAGAGGAAGTGCGGGACGTCGAAGTACCCGCCGATCGCCGAGAAGACCGCCAGCGCGATCAGCACGCCGGTCATCGACCATGGCGATTCGTGCACGTGGTGCTCGACCTCCTTCGCCATACGCGGCGCGCCGAAGAACGTGAGCCACAGCAGGCGGAACATGTAGAACGCGGTCATCAGCGCCGTCGCGGCCATCACCGCCCACAGAATCGGTGACCCGCCGCGGCTGCTGCCGAACGCGAACCACAGGATCTCGTCCTTCGACCAGAAGCCGGCGAGCGGCGGAATCCCGGCGATCGCGGCAGTAGCCACCGCAAACGTGACGAACGTGATCGGGATCTTCTTCGCGAGCCCGCCCATCTTGCGGATGTCCTGTTCGCCACCGAGCGCGTGAATGACGCTCCCGGCACCCAGGAACAGGCACGCCTTGAAGAACGCATGCGTGTAGACGTGGAAGATGCCGACGCCGTAGGCGCCCACGCCCAGCGCGACGAACATGAAGCCGAGCTGCGAGACGGTCGAATAGGCGAGCACCTTCTTGATGTCGTTCTGCGCGAGGGCGATCGTTGCGGCGAAGAATGCCGTCGCGGCACCGATCACCGTGATCACGTGCGAGGCGTCGGGCGCCACAGCATAGAGACCCGACAAGCGGGCGACCAGGTATACGCCGGCGGTCACCATCGTTGCCGCATGGATCAGCGCCGACACCGGGGTCGGGCCCGCCATCGCGTCGGGAAGCCAGACGTGCAACGGAATCTGCGCCGACTTGCCGGTTGCGCCGACGAACAGGAGGATCCCGATCAGACTCGCCGAGACGGCGGGCGGTGTCGGGCTCGCAAACGCCGCGTTGATGTGGTCCATGTCCAGCGTGCCGAGGCCCCAGTAGCACAGGAACAAGCCCAGCAGGAACCCGGCGTCGCCGATCCGGTTGGTGACGAACGCCTTCTTGCCGGCGCGCGCCTTTTCGGGATCGTCGAACCAGAACCCGATCAAGAGGTAGGAGGCGAGCCCCACGCCTTCCCAGCCCACGAAGAGGACCAGGAGCGAGCGCCCCAGCACCAGCAGCAGCATGAAAAAGAGGAACAGGTTGAGGTAGGCGAAAAAGCGGGCGTAGCTCTTGTCCTCCTTCATGTAGCCGGTCGAGTAGACGTGGATCAGCGACCCGACACCGGTGACGATCAGCGTCATCACCGCAGTGAGGCGGTCGAAATAGAATGCGACCTCGAACGTGCGCTCGCCGATCGTCGCCCACGTGTAGGCGGTCTGGGTCAACGGCTCGCTGCCGCCGGCCAGCAAATCCATCGTGCAGCGGATCGCGAGCAGGAACGAAGCGACCGGCAACCCGCATCCGACGACGGTGACAAAACGGTTGCCGAGGCGGTTGCCCAGCGTTCCGTTGAGCACGAAGCCGACCAGCGGCAAGACGACGATCAGCGTGAGGAGCGACGTCACGTCCTATCCCTTCAGATCCGAGAACGCCGCGGCGTCGAGCGTGCGTTTCTGCCTTACGAGCAGGAGCACGATGGGGATGGCAATGGCAATTTCGGCCGCGGCGACCACAAAGATCAGGAATACCAGCACGGCGCCGGCCGCGGTCCCCGTCTGCTGCGCGAACGTCACCAGCGACAGGTTGACTCCGTTGAGCATCAGCTCCATGCACATCAGCATGACGAGGAGGTTGCGCCGGACGATCACGCCCAGGAGCCCCAGCGCGAACAGCGCGAGCGACAGCACGAGGAGCGCATGCAGCTTATCCATCGCTCTTCCTCGATCCCTTGATGACGGCGAGCGCCGCGACGACCGCCGCGACGAGCAGCACCGAGGTAAGCTCGAACTGCAGCCAGTATTCGTTGAGGAAGGCGGCGGAGAACTGCTGCAGGCCGAACGAAACGGTGACCGTGGCGACGGCGTAGAGGCCGTGCCAGAGGGCGTAGACGATCGCGCCGGCGAACAGCAGGCCCGCGATGATGCCCGGCACCAGCAGAGCGGAGAAACGGCGCGTGAACGACGGATCGCGGACGTCGAGCAGCATGATCACGTACACCATGAAGACCATCACCGCGCTGACGTAGATCAGCACCTGGAACGCGGCGATGAAGTGGACGCCGAGCAGCCCGTAGATCCCGGCCAGAAAGACCATCGTCGAAATGAGCGCCATCGCGACCTGCATCGGATGGCGAAGGACGAGCATCAGCGCGGCGGCGACGAGCGCCGAGGCGGCGAACACGTAGATCAGCAGCGTGTCCAGGTTCTCGAGCAGGCTTTCGATCATGCCGCCGCCCTCTTCGATGGTGATCGCGGCGCGACTTCGTTTTTCGCGGGATACGGCTTCGCGACGTCGCTGCGCGGACTCCAGGACAGGAGCTCGTCGAGGCCGAGCCACATGCGATCGCGGTTGTGGCGCGGCAGGTTCGGCACCTCCTTGACCATGCGGATCGCGTCCTCCGGGCACGCTTCGACGCAGAGTCCGCAGAAGATGCAGCGCGAATAATCGATCTCGAAGCGGGATGGATATTTGGGGTGCGCGGGATCGTCGGGGTCGAACGCCGCATCGATCTCGATGACCTTCGCCGGGCACACCGTTGCGCACATGTTGCACGCGACGCACTGCGGCGTCCCGTCGGGGCGCTGCGTCAGCACGTGCTTGCCGCGATTGCCCGCCGCATAGTCCCAGCGGGTTTCCTCGGGGTAATAGGTGGTCAGGGCGCCCTTGCGGCGCGTGAGCCAGCGTCCCATGTTGCGCAGGAAGATGCCGCCAGTGATGAAAAGGCCGCGCAGGATCTCGGGCAAGTACGCCCGCTCCCACAACGTCATCGTGGGAGCGTTCCAGTAAACCTTGCGCTTGTAGGGCGGCCTGGTCATGGCGTTATACGGTGAGCGCCCACACGGCGACGACGGTCACGACCAAGTTTGCGAGAGCGAGCGGGAACATGAACTTCCATGCGAAGGCGAGCACCTGGTCGTAACGGAAGCGCGGCAGCGTCCAGCGGATCAGGATCTGGAAGCTCGACATCAGCAGCACTTTGGCGAGGAACACGATGAGCTGAATGACGACGACGAGCCCGTGGCTCATCGGGACGGCGTGATTTCCGGGAAACACGAACCCGGCGTCGTTCATGTAGGGCAGGTTGTAGCCGCCGAGGAAGAGCGTCGTGAAAAGCGCGGCGATGATCGCGATCTCGATGAACTCGGCGAACATGAAAAGGCCCATCTTCATCGCGCTGTATTCGGTGTAGAAGCCGGCGATGAGCTCCGACTCCGCTTCGGGCAGGTCGAAGGGGATGCGCTTGTTCTCGGCCATCGCCGCGGCCATGAACAGGGTCGCGGCGAAGGGCTGATAGACGATGCCCCACGCGGGCAGCACCCCCAGCACGATGCCCGACTGCTGCTGGACGATCGCCGTGAGGTCGACCGTGCCGTAGACGACGATCAGCCCGAGCACGGTGAGGCCCATGATCAGCTCGTAGGAGATCATCTGCGAGCCGGCGCGCAGCGCGCCCAGCATCGAGAACTTGTTCGACGACGCCCAGCCGGCGAGCATCGCGCCGATGATCGTCATGCCGCCGAACGCGAACACGATCAGCAGACCGGCATCGAGGCGCGCGATCTGCAGCGGATACGTGCGATCGCCGAACCATTCGGCGAGCGACGGAAAGAGCTTCCCGGGTTCGAGGAGACCGCCGAACGGGATCACCGCGAAGACGAGCAGCACCGGCGTGAACACGACCCACGGCGCGACCGCGTAGGCGTACCAGTCGTAGGTCTTCGGCCGCCAGTCTTCCTTGACGAGCATCTTGAGGCCGTCGGCGAGGCCGTGGAACAGGCCGAGCCACACGAGCTTCACCTGCGTGAACGGAATGCGGACATAGGCTCGGTTGGCGCCGATCCGGTCCGACATCACCGCGGCCTGCTTGCGCTCGACCCAGGTAAGGACCGTGCCGAAGGTCATCAGCACGGCGAGCGCGTAGCCGATGTACACCGCGTAGACGACGAGGTCCTGGATCATGCGAGGACTTCCGCGGGTTGGGCAATGGCGGCGAACAACGCTTCGGCATCGATGACTGCGGACGGCCTGGCGAAGCAGGGCAGGAAGGCGCTCACCGTACCCTCGAAGTTCGTGTAATGGCCCGCACGCTCGGTCTGGACGGAGAGCGGGAAGAACACGTCGGCATAGCCGTTTTCGGGACGCACGTACGAATTGGCGAAGATCACTTTCGCGCCCCGTGGCAACGTTGCGAATTCGAAGCCTTCTCCCCAGACGAAGACGAGATCGGTGCCGGCAGCGAAGTGGATTGCGTCACGACCGAAAAGCGCGTGTGCGGCCGCGGTATTCGGATTCTTGTCGGCGCGGATCAGCAGGTCATCCTCGATTGGCTCCCCCGGGGCCGGAACGTGGTCCGCCTTCACGAATGCGGTGAAGCGGCTGCCCAGCGCGTTCTTGAACGCGGCCAATTCCTCGTTGGAGCCCCAGCTCGAGATCAGCGCGACCGGGTGTTTCGCTTCGGCAATGAGCTTGCGCGCCGTTTCGAAGGCCTCGTCGACCTCGACCGCATTACCCTTGCGCATCGGCTGCAAGGCACGGGGACGCTCGAAGATCTGCGCGAGATCGCGCCCCTTGTTGCAGATCCAGGGCCCATTCACCGCAGGGTTCTCGCGCGGCGTGACGCGGGCGATGCTCGTGTTCTCCCGCGGATCGAGCGCCTTCAGCTGCCACTCCGGCTTGCGGTGCCAGATGTCGACGGTGCAGCCGCGGGCGCAGCCCGGGCAAATCGACGGTGTCGGCTGCAGATACCAGACGCGCGCCTTGTGCAGGAACGATCGCGACAGCAGCGCGCCGACGGGGCAAATGTCGATGACGTTGTCGGAATAGGCATCGTCGTCGAACAAGCCATTCTCGGTGGCGCGCACGACCGACACGTCGCCCCGTTCCTTGATGCCGAGCGCATTCGATTTCGAGATCTCGCGCGTGAAACGCACGCAGCGCGAGCACAGGATGCAACGCTCGTTGTCGAGCACGATCCGCTTGCCCAGCGGGACGAACTTGGTCGATCGCACCTTGGTGTCGCGCGAGATCGACCGCTCGCCGTTGTACTCGAAGTGGTAGTCCTGCAGCGTGCATTCGCCGGCCTTGTCGCAGATCCCGCAGTCGACCGGGTGATTGAGCGTAAGAAACTGCAGCGTAGCCTTGCGGTGCGCGCGCACGAGCTCGGAGTCGGTCAGGACCTTCAGCCCTTCGGTTGCCGGCATGTTGCAGGCGATCTCGACCCAATCCTTGCCTTCCTGCTGGACCACGCAGATCCGGCAGTTGCCCGCGATCGACAGCGACTTGTGCCAGCAGAAGTACGGGATGAAAAAGCCGTTGCCGAGCGCCGTCTGCAGCACGGTCTCGTCCGCCTTCGCCTGGACCGGTTCCCCGTTGATGAAGATCTCAGGCATTGAGCGCCACCGCTTCCAGGTTGCCGTCGAGCCGCGAGCGCTTGCGCTCGATGAAGTACTCGAACTCGTCGCGGTACTTGTTGAGGATTCCGACCGTCGCATAGCCGGCGGCATCGCCCATTCCGCAGATCGTCGTGCCGTCGTTCAGGCGCGAGATCTCGTAGAGGCGCTCGATGTCCTCCGGGCGGCCTTCGCCGGCGACGATGCGGTCGATGATCCGGTGCATCCAGCCCATGCCTTCGCGGCACGGCGTGCACTGGCCGCAGGACTCGTGGTGGTAGAAGCGCAGCATCACCTGGAGGAGCCGTACCATGCACGTGCCTTCGGCGATGACGATCATGCCGCCCGAGCCGATCGACGATCCGGCGCTTTCGAGCGATTGCTTGTCGTAGGTGAGCAACTCGCATTCGGCCGCCGTCAGCACTTTGGTCGAGACGCCGCCGGGGATGATGCATTTGAGCTTCTTGTCGCCTGCGATCCCGCCGCAGTCGTCGAACAGGAACTTCGCGAGCGGATAGCCGTACTCGACTTCATAGACGCCCGGACGGTTGACGTGGCCCGAGATCGACACGAGCTGCGTGCCCGGACACTTCGGCGTGCCGACCTTCTTGAACGCTTCGGCGCCGTGGGCGATGATCCCGGCGACATTGGCGAGCGTCTCGACGTTGTTCACGACCGTCGGCCGCTGAAAGAGACCTTTTACGGTAAGGCGCGGCGGCCGATTGCGCGGATAGCCGCGCTTGCCTTCGACCGACGCAAGCAAGCCGGACGCTTCGCCGCAAACGTACGATCCCGCGCCGCGGATCACGTTGATGTCGCAGTCGAACGCGGCGCCGAGGACGCCCTTGCCGAGCAGTCCGCCGTCGTACGCTTCCTCGATGGCGCCCGCGAGCCGGCGATACGGCAAGTCGAACTCGCCACGGATGTAGACGAAGGCGTGGCGCACCTGCAGCGCGTGCGCGGCGATCAGCATCGACTCGATGAGCAGATGCGGCGCGTGCTCGAGAATCCAGCGGTCCTTGAACGTGCCGGGCTCGCCTTCATCCGCATTGCAGCAGAGGAAGTGCGGCTGTCCGTCGTCGAGTCTGACGACTGCCCACTTTCTGCCGACGGGAAACGCCGCGCCGCCGTGGCCAAGCAACCCCGCTGCGGTCACTTCCTTGGTGACGTCCTGCGGCGCCATCGCCAGCGCTTTCGGTAACGCCTGATAGCCGCCGCGCGCGCGGTAGTCCGCGAGCGTGTGCGACGTCGCCGTGACCGGAAAGGTCATGATGAGCTGCCGGCCGGGCATTACTCGAGCTCCGTGAGCAACGCATCGATCTTCTCGAGCGTCATGTTCTCGTGGTACGTTTCGTTGACCACCACGACGGGCGCCGTTCCGCACGAGCCCAAACACTCGACCGTCGACAGCGTGTAGCGCCAATCCGTGGTCGTTTGCCCAGGCGCGATGCCGAGCTTTTGCGCCAGATGGTCGATCAGGCGCTCGGCGGAGCGCATCGAGCAGGTCACGTTGCGGCAACACTGGATGTGCCAGCGGCCGACGGGCTTGCGCCGGAACTGCGTGTAGAACGACAGGACTTCCTCAATTTGGATGCGGGGCACGCCCAGATACTCGACGAGACCGTCGATGTCGCTGTCGGCGACGTAACCGCGATCCTCCTGAATCCGGCGCACGCAGGGCATGACGAGCGAGGACTCGAACCCCGCGGGAAAGCGCGCCTTCCACTTTTCGAATTCGGGGATCAGGTGCTTCATCGCGCAGTTACGTCGCCCTCATCGGTCACATTCCCCGCCGATCATGTTGACCGAGCCGAACGTGGGGACGATGTCGGCGAGCTGGTAGCCGTCGAGCATCCGGTGCACCCCGCCCATGTGCACGAACGAGGGTGCGCGGACGTGCACCTTCCACGGCGTCCCTTCGCCGGTGCTGACGAGATAGAAGCCGAGCTCGCCGTTGGGCGACTCGTGCGCGCTGTAGACGTCGCCCGCGGGGACCTTCGGGCCGTCCATGATCACCTTGAAGTGGTTGATCAGCGACTCGATCTCGGTGTACACGAGATTCTTTTCGGGCAGCACGCAGCGGCGGTCGTCGACATTGATCTGGCCTTCGGGCAGCAGGTCCGCGAGCTGCCGGATCATATGCACCGACTCGTCCATTTCGCGCATTCGCACGTAGTAGCGGTCGTAGTTGTCGCCCTTGATGCCGACGGGAACTTCGAAATCGAGCTCGGCATAGGCGAGATACGGCGTGTCCTTGCGCAAGTCACGCGGGACGCCGGTCGAGCGCAGAATCGGACCGGTGTAGCCCCAGCTGATCGCTTCCGCCGTCGAAATCACGCCGACGTTGCGCATCCGGTCGATGAAGATCCGGTTGCGATCGACGAGGCCGTGGACGCGGGCGACGAACTCTTCGTACTGGTCCATGATCTCGACGAGTCGCTTCAGCCATCCCGCGGGCAGATCGCGCGCGAGCCCGCCGATGCGGCCATAGGTGTACGTGACGCGAGCGCCGGTCAGGTCCGCGAGATGCTCGTACATGTAGTCGCGGATCATCACCAGATAGAGGAACGCGGTCATTGCGCCGAGCTCCATCAGCCCGGCGGCGACGCAGGTGAGGTGATCGGTGAGGCGCGAGTACTCGGAGAGCAGCGTGCGCAGGTAGCGGCAGCGCGGCGTGATCTCGATGCCCATCAGCTTCTCGACCGCCTCGCAGTAGGCGAAGTCGTTGATCAGCGCGGAAACGTAGTTGAGGCGATCGACGTAGGGGATCAGGTTGTGCCACGTGTGCGACTCGCATTCCTTCTCGAAGCCGCGATGCAAATAGCCGCAATGCACGTCGGTGCGCAGCACGCGCTCGCCATCGAGCTCGGCGATGATCTGCACGGTCCCGTGCGTGGCCGGATGCGAGGGCCCGATGTTGACGATGACCGTGTCGTCGCGCTCGCTCTTCGTGAAGGCGGGACGAACCGGATTGGGAAGTCGCATGTCCATGACGTCGCCGCTACCGGATGTACGGCACGAGCGGCTGCTCGTGATCTTTCGCGTAGTCCTTGCGCAGCGGGTGACCCACGAAGCCCTCGTAGAGCAGGATCGGGCGCAGGTCGGAATTGCCGCGGAAAGCGATCCCGTACATGTCGTGGCATTCGCGTTCCATGTAGCCGGCGGCACCGTAGAGCGAGACCAGCGAATCGACGGTCGGATCGGCTTCGGGAACGCGGGTCTTGAGGCGCACGCGTACATGGTCCTGCGTCGAGTAGAAATGCCAGACGACTTCGAAGCGCGGGGTCTGCGGCAGCCAGTCGACGGCGGTGACGTCGAGAAAAAGGTCGAAGCCGAATTCGGTCTTGAGCTTCTTCACCACCTCGAGGAGCGCAGGCGGAGCGATCTGAAACACGGCCACCCCATGGGCCACGGACGCCTCGGCGACCAGCGGGCGCAGGACTTCCTGCAGACGATCGACGAGGTCCGCGGCCACGTTCAGAATTCCTTGGTCACGATCGGATGGCGGGCTTTGGCGATCATGTCCTGCAACCGCATGATGCCGTCGATCACCATTTCGGGGCGCGGCGGACAACCGGGAACGTAGATGTCGACCGGGATGATCCGGTCAACGCCGGCGACGGCTGCGTAGTTCTGGTAGAAGCCGCCGGAGGTCGCGCAGACGCCGAAGGCCATCACCCATTTTGGTTCGCACATCTGGTCGTAGACTGTCTTGAGGATCGGCGCCTGCTTGTGGCTGATCGTGCCCACGACCATCAGCAGGTCGGCCTGGCGTGGCGAAAAGCGCGGCAGCGCGGCGCCGAAGCGGTCGGTGTCGTAGGGCGTGGAGCTCACCGACATGAACTCCATCGCGCAGCACGCGGTGACGAACGGATAGGGGAACAGCGAAAACTTGCGCGCCCAGCCGATGAGCTCGTCCTTCTTCGTCGTCAGGTACTCGAACGCCTGCGACTTTCCACCGATGGGGTGGATCGGTATCGTCGTCGCGCCCATCGCCGTTCCGTCACGGGCTGAAGGGGCCGTGCCTCGCACGCGGAGAGCAGGATCCTGGCCAGCAGGAAGATGAAGAGGCCGGACCGGTATCGTCGTCACGCCCATCGCTATTCCGTCACGGCTTCGAGGAGCCGCGCCTTATACACATAAAGGAGCATCAGGA
>WNFY01004775.1_pt1 | contig 16390 bp, 11 predicted proteins | sample 5400091 | NCBI WGS metagenome assembly WNFY01 (sample SAMN13153364, study PRJNA577476) | soil metagenome | isolation source: 60 cm soil or saprolite under grassland replicate 1 | place: USA:California | collected 2016-06-15
GCGACCCGCGCGTGAACAGGAACGGCGGCCGGTCATAGGCCGCGTGCAGCGCCGGCGGGTAGTCGTCGTCGAGCACGGTCACCAGGGTCACGCCGCGGCTGGCCAGACCCGCGGCCAGCTCGGCGCAGCGCGCGACCTCCTCGGGGTCGGCGCCGCCGGCGAGCGCCTCGGCATCGGCGCGGTTGTACCAGGCGACGCCGCCGAGATCGCCGGCGAGCAGGCGCTTGGCGCCGCCGGCCTCCTCGATCAGCGCGCCGGCCCAGTGCCAGGGCAGCCGGGTGCGGGCGACCAGGGCAAGGACAGCGGCCTGCTCGGACGCGTCTGTCATTGCGGAACCTCCCCTACCGAACATACGTTCGAGTGTAGCTCGTGACGACGTCGCTGGGGAAGGGGGCGGGGGAAGTCCGTCGCCGCCTTTCCAGGGTAGGCGCTGCGGCCCCCCGAGTCGACCGGGAGCCCCCCGGGGCCCCCGGGTGCGGGGCTCCTACAGCAGCGAGAGCTGGTCGCCCGTGGGCCTGGCCGGGCGGCTGCCGCCCCTGGCTTCCCCGAACAGCCGCTCCAGCAGGGCGTCGTCGATGGCGGCCAGGAAGGGAGAGGGGGCGCTCTCCCGCACCGTGCCGTGCCGGGCGCGCCGTGCTGCCCAGCTCAGGTAGAGGTGGGAGCGGGCGCGGGTCATGCCGACGAAGAACAGCCGCCGCTCCTCGGCGACCTCCTCGGCCGCCCGCTCGCCTGCGCCGAAGCGCATCGGCAGCAGGCCGTCCTCGCAGCCGACCATGAACACGACCGGGAACTCCAGGCCCTTGGCGGCGTGCAGGGTGAGCAGCCAGACGCGGTCGGCGCGCGGGTCGAAGCTGTCCACCTGGGCGCCGAGCGCCAGCTCGCCGAGGAAGCGCTGGAGGTCGGCGCCGCACCGCTCGGCCAGCGGCACGAGCAGCTCGAGGTCGGCCGCCGCGACCTCCGCCGTCTCGGCGGCGCGCCGCACCCGGGTCAGCACGGGGCTGTCGCGGTCGCCGCCGCCCGCGTCCGGCGTGTCGTGCAGGGCCCGCACGACGGCCTGCACACCCGGAAGGTCCGCGAGGCGGTCGTGGGAGCGCTTCTGGAACGGCATGCCCGCGCGGGAGAGCGCCTCCGCCACCGCGGCGGCCTGGGCGTCGGTGCGGTACAGCACGGCGACGTCCCCGAACGACAGGTCCGCCTCGCCTTCGCCGTCCACCCGGCCGCTGTCAAAGGAGAAGAAGGTGGACCCGCCCAGCAGCCTCTCGATCGTGTGCACCACGAACTCGGCCTCCGCCGCCTCGCTGGCCGCCCGGTGGACCTTCAGGCGCGGCGGCGCCGCGCGCTCGCCGACCGCGCGGAGCACGCGGCCGCGCACCAGCGTCCCGGGCGCGACCGCCTGCAGCGCGGCGCCGACGATCGCCGCGCTGGAGCGGTAGTTGCGCGTCAGGTGGACGCTGGCCGCACTCGGGAAGTCCTGGCGGAAGCGCAGGAAGAAGCCGACGTCCGCCCCCCGGAACCCATAGATCGCCTGGTCGGGGTCGCCGATCGCGCACAGGTTGCCGTCCGTCGTGGTGAGCAGCCGCAGCAGCCGGTACTGGAGCTCGTCGACGTCCTGGTACTCGTCGACCGAGATCCAGCGCCAGCGGTCGCGGTAGCGCGCGGCGAGCTCCCGGTCGCCGCCGAGCAGGATGACCGGCAGGGCGAGGAGGTCGTCGAAGTCGACCAGGTCACGCTCGCGCAGGAGCGCGTCGTAGTCCCCGAGGAGGCCGTCAACCTCGGCGGCGGGCAGCGGCGCCGCGCCAGGACCGTGCGCTGCCCTGGCGCGCCTGCGGCGGCCGGTCGCCTCGAGCAGGCGCCGGGCCTCTCGGTCGGAGGCCCCGCTGACCGCCCGGAGCAGGCCGAGCCGCTCGACCTCGTCGGCGACCCGGAAGCCCGGGCCGAGCCCGAGAGCGGCCCGCTGCTCGCGGACGATGGCGAGCCCGAGGCTGTGGAAGGTGGCGACGGCGACGCCGCCACCTTCAGAGGAAGCCGGCACGAGGACGCGGAGCCGCTCCGCCAGCTCGTCGGCGGCGCGGCGGGTGAAGGTGATCGCCAGGCACTGGTCCGGCGGAACGCCGCGGTCGGCGATCAGGTGCGCGATCCGGTGGGTGAGCGTTCGGGTCTTGCCCGTGCCGGGGCCTGCCACGATCAGCAGCGGGCCCTTCACGACGGCCGCCGCGGCGCGCTGCTCGGGATCGAGGCCGGCGAGCGGCGACCCGGCCGCAGGGCCCGCGGCGGCCCCCGGGCCGGCATCGGCACCAGCCTCGGAGGCGGCCTCGACCTCAGCCTCGACCTCAGCCTCGACCTCAGCCTCGGCGTCGGCGTCGGCGTCGGCGTCGGCGTGCGACGGCCGCGCCACAGGGTCCTCGCGCTCTGCCACCGGCGAGGGCTCGAACAGCGGCGCGGTGCCGGCCCGGCGCTCCAGCTCGCTCCGCTTGAACAGGCGGATCACGCCGTACTCGCCGTCGTAGCCGGCCTCTCGGAGCACCTGGCCCCGGCGGAGCCGGCCGATGGCCTCGGCGAGCAGCGGGGAGCCGGCCCGACCGACCTCGTCCAGCGGTGCCTCGGTGAGAATGCCGAGCTCCGGGCCGAGCCGGCCGGTCAGCGCGGCCAGCTCCCGGGCGACCGCCTTGCTCCTGGGTCCGACCCGCAGGATCTCGCCCATGACCTCCGGCAGCGGCACCAGGCTGCGGAAGCCGGCCGCACCCTCCGGCCGCACGCCCTGCGGCCGGTCCGCGAGCTCCTCGACCCGGTGCAGCACGCCGATCGTGAGTGGCTTTCCGCAGACCGGGCACCTGCCCCGCCGGCGTCTGGTCTCCGGCGGCTCCAGGCAGACGTCGCATTTGCGGTGCCCGTCCAGGTGGTACTTGCCCTCCTCCGGGAAGAACTCGACGGTGCCGCCGTAGCCCTCGCCGGTCTCGAGCGCCCGCCGCATGGCGAAGTAGTCGAGGTCGGTCCCGAACACGCACGCCTCGCGCGCCAGCACCGGCGGCGAGTGCGCGTCCGAGTTGCTGACCAGGCGGTAGCGGTCCAGCGACGACACCCGCCAGTTCATGGCCGGGTCCGAGGACAGCCCGGTCTCCAGCGCGAAGACGTGCCCGGCCAGATCGGCGTAGCAGTCCTCGACCGTGTCAAAGCCCGACTTGGAGCCGAGCACGGCGAACCACGGCGTCCACACGTGGGCTGGCACCAGGTAGGAGCCGGCGCCGCTCTCGAGGGCGATCTCCAGCAGGTCGCGCGAGTCGAGACCGAGGATCGGCCGCCCGTCCGACCTGATGTTGCCGATGCGCCCGAGGTGACGGTTGAAACGCTCCGCCGCACCGAGGTCCGGCACGTAGACCAGGTGGTGGACCTTGCGGGTGCGCTCGCCGCGCTTGTAGATCGTGGAGATCTCCACCGACAGCATGAAGCGCACCGGCCGGCGGCACGAGGGCGGCAGGGTGCGCTCGACCTCCCGGTCGAGGTCGGCGCGCAGACGGAACAGGCCCGGCTCGGCCGGCTCCAGGCTGCCGCGGAGCTCCTCGAACCACGCCGGGTGGGTGAAGTCGCCGGTGCCCACGACGGTGACGCCCTTGCGGCGCGCCCACCAGGCGAGGTGCTCGAGGTCGCAGTCGCGGCTGCACGCGCGCGAGTATTTCGAGTGAATATGGAGGTCTGCGTAGAATGGCATAGCCGGAGCCTATCATTACTCTGGGCTCCGGCTAATGACCGTATTACTCTGATTGGGGCAGTGAGTCGGGCGCCCGTCAGGCGAGCGACCGGTTGGGAAGCAGCAGCACGACGATCAGCGTGATCCCCGGGAGGAAGACGGCGAGCAAACCCCAGAGCAGCGGGCTGTGGCCCTTGCTGCGGGCGATGGACATCGTGACCGACAGGAAGATGACCCAAAAGGCCACGACGATCAGCCACCAGACGAATCCCACGGTATCCCTCCTTTCTCGTTTCGCCGACGAGTTGCTTGCATCCTCTCAGCTCGAGGGCGCTTGCGAATCATCCGAACCGGGTGAAGATGCAGCCCTGGGCGGGCGAGGCGTGCGGGGAGCGACCGGCGCTCACACCATTGCCGGGGTCCTCAGCAGCGACAGCCGGTCCCCGTCCACGGCGAAGACCGAGACCGAGCCGGTGGGGAGCTGCCGGCGCCACTGGCTGCGGGGCGAGTCGGTGATCGCGGCGATCGCCAGGCGCACCATCACGGCATGGGACACGGCCGCGACCGCCTGCCCGGGGTGGCGCCGGCCGAGGGTGCGCAGCGCCTCGACGATCCGGTCGGCCGCGTCCGCGAGGCGCTCGCCGCCGGGGCAGGCGGCGTCCTCGCTGTAGGTGTTGTAGCGCTCGAACGCCTCCGGGTGCGAGCGGGCGGCCTCCTCGGCGGTGCGGCCCTCCCACTCGCCGTAGTCGAGGTTGACCAGGCCGGGAAGGTCGATCACGCGGTCGAGCCCGGCGGTCTCGGCGATCACCCCGGCGGTGTCGCGGGCGCGGTCGAGCGGGCTGGCGTACACCGCCACCAGTCCGGCGCCGGCGAGCTCGCGGGCCGCGGTCGCGGCGTCGCGCCAGCCCTGCCCGTCCAGGGGCACGTCGCGGCGCCCCCGGTAGCGGCGCTGCACGTTGAGGGCTGTGGTGCCGTGCCGGACGAGACAGACCTGGCAGGCCCTGGGTGGGCAGAGATCCTCCCGCGGCGAGCGCGGTGGGCAAGCGTCGTCGAACGGCACCGGCATGCGTCCCCCCCGAGTCGATGCGGCTACCGGACTGGCGCCCCGCCTCCGCGACGCCGGTAGCCGTGCGCAGCAGGGCGGGCCGATCGTGATCGGAAACGATACCCAAAATACTCGGGCTTCATGAAGTCTCTATGAGACTTGGTCTCCTCATGTAGGACTTTGGGGAGCCCGACGGCCCGAGCGGCTACACTTGCTGCATGAAAGCAAGTCGGCAGGGGACCCTGCTCGCCTCGCTGCCTGCGAACCTGTCCTACCAGCGGCCCAAGGGGGAGCAGCTCCAGGAGATCCTGGAAGGGTTCATCGCCACCCTCGAGCCGGGCACGAGGCTTCCGTCCGAGCGGCTGCTGGCGGAGCGCTACGAGGTCGCGCGCGCGACCGTCACCCAGGCGATCGACGAGCTGGCCGGCAAGGGCCTGGTCTACCGGGTCCACGGCAGCGGCACCTTCGTGGCCGAGCCGAAGTTCCGCCAGCCCCAGACCCTCACCTCGTTCACCGAGGACATGCGCGCCCGCGGCATGACCCCCGGCTCGGTCGTGCTGGCGCAGGAGGTGGCCCCGGTGAGCGCGGTGATCTCCAGGCACCTCCAGGTCGTCCAGGGCACGCCGGTGGTGCACATCGAGCGGGTCCGCACCGCCAACGGCGAGCCCATGGCCCTGGAGCGGTCCTACCTGCCGGCCGGCCGCTTCCCGGGCCTGGAGGGGGTCGACCTCACCGACGTGTCGCTGTACTCGCTGCTGGCCGAGCGCTGGGGTGCGCGGGTCGCCAGCGCCGACCAGTGGGCCAGCGCGGTGCGGCTCACCGAGGAGGAGGCCGGGATCCTGGGCGTGGACGCCGGGCAGCCGGCGCTGCTGTTCCAGCGGGTCACCCGCGACCAGCCCGGCAACATCATCGAGTACGTCCGCTCGGTGTACCGGGGCGACCGCTACGAAGTGCACCACCGCCTGGAGCGCATCGAGGGCACCGAGGTTTCGGCGCGCCACGAGCTTGGAACGATACTCACCTGATGGTCACGAGCAGGCAGGCAGGAGAGCCCGTGAAGCGTCGATCGCCAGGGTCCGACCACCCCCTTCGCACCTTTGGAGCCGCGAGGGTCTGCGCCGCCGAGGGCTGCGACGTTCGGCTGAGCCGCTACAACCCGGATCGGTACTGCTCGCAGCACCGTGGCTGGGACCGGCAGGTGGTCCGCCGTCCACGGCGGCGCGGAGCATGATCCGTGGGGCCGGCTTCGCCGAAAACTACTATTTCCACGATCGACTGGGACGACAAGATCGACTGATTCTGCGTGATTCAGGTATCCTGAAGGAAGTCGCCGGAGAGTGCGCTCCCTCGGCGAGCCGGCCACCCAGAGGAAGAGGAAGAGTCGTGGACCGCCTGAAGCGACGCTTCGCCCGCATCGCGCTGCTGCTCGGTACGTTCGCCGCCCTCGTGCTGGCGTTCGGGGCCGACGCCAAATGGCACTAGCGCCCAGCCCTTGCTGAGCTGACCATTTCGTCCCGGGCTCGACAACGCCCGGGCGAAATGGTGTGCTATCCCTCTCTGCCTCCCCTCCCGAGCTCGAGGGCAATGACCGGTCGCTCCCGCTGGTCGACATTCACGGTGATCGTGCTGGCCGTCACGGCAGCCGGTCTGCTGCTGCTCGCCTGGCTGGCGCTCCGGGGCGGTGTCCAGGCGGCCCTGGCCGCACCTCCCGCGTTCTGGCTCTTCGTCGTCTTCCTGGCGGTGGGTCAGGTCCGGCCGATCGTCCTGCCCAAGCGCGGCCCTGCCGAGGAGATCGCCACCTCAACGACCTTCACCCTGGCGCTGCTGCTCGGCTGGGGGCTGGGCCCGGCCGCCCTCGCCCTCGTGGCGGGGTCGGTCACAGGCGACCTCGTGGCGCGCAAGCCCCCGAAGAAGCTGCTCTTCAACGCCGCGCAGCTCACCCTCGCGATGGGAGCGGCCGGCGCGGTCCTCCGCCTGCTCGGTGGCAGGCCGCCGTTCTCGACCGGCCAGCTCCCCGCCTTCGCGCTGGCCGCCGCGGTGTACTTCGTGGTCAACAAGACCCTGGTCAGGGTAGTGGTGGCGCTGGCGCGGAGCGCCTCGGTGTGGCACACGCTCTGGGAGAGCCGCGTCGTCGTGCTGCCCGAGGCGATCCTCGTGGCGATGGCGCCGGTCGCGGTGGTTCTGGCGCAGCGGAGCGTGCTGCTGGTGCTCCTCCTGCCGCTGCCGATGATCGGGGTGCATCTGGCGTACAGGGCGGCGATCGAGGCGGAGGCGAACCGGGCGACGGCGGAGGCGGCGGTCGTGGCGGCGCGCGTGGTCGCGGCCGAGCAGGCGCGGCTCGCCCAGGCGGAGCAGGCGGTCGCCCGCCGCCTCCAGGAGAGCGAGCGCCTCAAGGACAACCTGCTGGCGACGGTCTCGCACGAGCTGCGGACGCCGCTGGCCGGCGTGCTCGGTGCGATCGCAACGCTGGAGCAGCGCGGCCACCTGCTGACGCCGGAGCTGCGCAGCGAGTTCGTGGCCATGGCCGCCAGGCAGGGCAAGCGCCTGAGGGAGCTGATCGAGGACCTGCTGCTGGCCGCCACGCTCGAGCAGATCCCCAGCGAGCGCCTTCCCTCCCTGCCGGTCGACGCCTCCGGCCTCGCCCGGCAGGCGTGCGAGGCCGTCAGGCTCTCCGACCCGCGCCAGGCGGTCACGGTGTCGCTCAACGGTGCGCTGCCGGTGCGTGCGGCGCCCGAAGCGGTGCTCCAGGTGCTGACCAACCTGCTGGACAACGCCGCCAAGTACTCGCCGGAGGGGGCGTGCGTCCGCCTGGAGGCGCGCGGGGAGGGCGACTACGCGGTGATCGCGGTGGAGGACGCCGGGCCTGGCGTGCCCACGGCGGAGCGCGAGCGGATCTTCGAGCGCTTCATCCGGCTGGACGAAGCCGGCGCCGGCGGCACTCGGCGCAGCGGCGGCGTCGGGCTGGGCCTGTACGTGGCGCGCCAGCTCGCCCGCGCGCAGGGCGGCGACCTCCGGGTGGAGGAGCCGGTCGGCGCGGCCGGCGGGGCCCGCTTCGAGCTGCGGCTGCCGCTGGTCGCCGAGGTGAGCGAGCTCGGCCGGACGGCACCGGCCTCCGGCGGCTCCTGACCGGCCGGGCCCCGGGCGGCCGGAGCTTCAGCCGCTGTACAGCCGCTCGATGTCCTTGGCGTACTTGTGGTGGATGACGCGGCGCTTGAGCTTGAGGGTCGGGGTCAGCTCGTCGCTCTCCACCCCCCACTCGGTGGGCAGGACGGTGAAGCGCTTGACCTGCTGGACCCTGGCGACGTGCTGGTTCACGGCCTCGACGGCGCGGTGCAGCTCCGCGTGGACGCGTTCGTCGTCGGCGAACCGCTCCAGGCTCTCGTAGGGCACGCCGTGCTCGGCGGCCCAGCCCGGCGCGACCTCCGCGTCCAGCACGATCAGCGCCGCCGGGTAGGGCCTGCGGTCGCCGACCACGCACGCCTGCGCGACCAGCGGGTGGGCCTTGAGCAGGTTCTCGAGGTTCGACGGCGAGATGTTCTCGCCGCCGGCGGTGACGATCAGCTCCTTCTTGCGGTCGACGATGCGCACCCAGCCCTCGCCGTCGAGCTGGGCGACATCGCCGGTGCGCAGCCACCCGTCCGGGCCGAAGGTCTCGGCGGTCTTCCCGGGGTCCCTGTAGTACCCGGCGGCGACGTTGCCGCCGCGGAGCAGCAGCTCGCCGTCCTCCTCGAGACGGACCTCCACGCCGGGAAGGGGCGGTCCCACCGTGCCGACCTTGAACCTGTCCCGCAGGTTGAGCGTGGCCGGGGCGGTCGACTCGGTCAGGCCGTACCCCTCGCGGAGCGGCACCCCGAGCGCGAGGAAGAACTCCATCACGTCGTCGGCCAGGGGCGCGGCGCCGCTGAAGGTGACGTGGCACTGGTCCAGGCCGATCCGCGCGCGGATCTTCGAGTACACCAGGCGGTCGAACAGGGCGCGGCGGAGCCGGAGGCCGAGCGGCACGGGCCTGCCCGCCTGCTCGAGCCGCACCGCCCGACGGCCGACCTCGATGGCGGAAAGGGCCAGCCTGCGCCGGCGCTCGCTGGGCTCGGCCGCCAGCGCGGCGGTGATGCCGGCCTGCGCCTTCTCCCACAGCCGGGGGACGGCGACGAAGCTGAACGGCCGCACCTCGGGCAGGACCTGGACGATGGTGGTCATGTCCGCGCAGAAGTGCAGCCACGAGGACTTCCAGAGGCCGACGTAGTGGCCGCTCAGCCGCTCCAGGCTGTGGGCGAGCGGCAGGTAGGACACGTATTTGGTGCCGGGCCGCCACTCGGGGTCGTCGGCCCAGCGGTCAACGGCGGCCGCCGTCCACAGGGCGTTGTAGTGAGTGGTCATGACCCCCTTGGGGGGGCCTGTGGTGCCCGAGGTGTAGAGCACGGTGGCGAGGTCCTCTGGCCTGGCCTGCTTCCAGGCGGCGTCGAAGCGCTCCCTGCCGGCGGCCAGGGCCTGCCGCCCGCCGGCCAGCAGCTCCTCCCACGAGCGCACCCAGCCGTAGTCCGCGAAGTCGCCGGCGTCCTCCAGCAGCACCGCGTAGCGCAGGGCGGGGAGCTCGGCCCTGACCTTTTCCCAGCGCTCCATGAAGTCGCGGCCCTCGACCACGGCGACCTTGGCCTCGCAGTGCTCGGCGATGTAGGCGATCTGCTCGGGGGCGAGGGTGTTGTAGAGGGACACGGGGGTGGCGCCGATATGCACTGCGGCGAGGTCGGCGATCAGGTGCTCAGGCCGGTTGCGGGCCATGACCGCCACGAAGTCGCCGCGGCCGACGCCCAGCGCCTCCAGCCCCATGGCGGCCTCGGCGACGCGGTCCCGGTACTCGAGCCAGGTGAGCGTCTTCCATATCCCGTCCTGCTTCCACGACAGCGCCGGCCGGGCACCGTGCACGCGAGCGTTCCGCTCCAGGACCGTGCACAGCGTCTGCCCCTTGACCTGGGCGTCGATCGTGGCGCGCTCGGCGGAGACGTCGGCTGCCCGCATGCTCGCCCCTCCCCTCGGTCACCCGCCCCCGGTCTGTCGCCTGGACCATCGAGGGCTACGGTCGGTAACGCTATCAGAGCACCTGCGAGCGGCCCGTTCAAGAAACGCGTCCACCTACTGCCCGGGCCTATGCCGTGCCGTCGCGCAGGGCACGCTCGACGTCGCCGACGAGCTGGTCGTCGCCGAGCTTGCCGCCGGCGTCCAGGTGCGCCTGGACGATCGCGATGACCCGGTTGGCCAGCAGGGCCTCCTCGCCGGGGGCGCGGCGCCCGGGCGACCGCTCGGCCTCTCGCTCGTCCTGGGCCGTCAGCGCGCTGAGCTGCCGCCGCCAGGTCGAGAAGCTCGACTGGTCGACCGCCCACGCCGACGCGCCGGCGTGGCGGCTGACGCCAGCGCGGGCGCTCTCCAGCCAGCCGGTGTCGCTGTCCGGGAACACCGCCACGTGGACCGGCTTGCCGGCCATGTCGGCCACCACCGGGCTGGGGGTCTGCAGCAGCCGCTCCCGCTGAGCGGGCGTGTAGACCTGGGGGAGCCCCAAGTCGAACTGCTCCACGCAGGCGCCCCAGGGCACGCCGGAGGCGTGCGCCTCGGTCCTGGTCGGGAAGCTGGAGAAGCCGAGCAGCGCGGCGGGCTCCCGCTCGCGCACGCGCCGGGCGAACGCCACGACCTGCCGGGCAGGGGTGGCGAACTGCAGCTCGACCAGGTACAGCGGCCTGCCGGGAGCGATGTCGCAGAGCAGGTCCGCGGTGCCGGCGCCGTCGGAGCTGGCCGGCGGGCCGAGCCAGGTCCAGGGGATGACCGACGGGCCGCGCTGCTCGGCCCACCGCCGGTAGTTGGCGGCGTAGTCGAAGGTCCCGCCGCTCGGGCTGGTGCCGCTGGCGCAGCGCACGAACACTGCGTCCAGGCCGAATATGGAGCGCGGTCCAGCGTGCCACACCCAGGCCGCTGTCCTCGGGATCCCCAGCCGACCAGACATCGCGAGCAACACCACCCGTTCCGCCCATTCCGCCGCAGACGATGCTTCATCGTACGGCACTGGACGGCCGGGAGCGCACACGGCGCGCGCGTGCGCTCCCGGCGCGGTTCAGGCCATCAGCGACGCCGCGGCTCGCCGGCGGCGGTCATGGTCGCCAGCACCTGCTCGACGCCGTGCGCCGGGTAGCGGCGGTGGCCACCGGGGGTCAGGATGCTCGGCAGCTTGCCGGCCTGAGCCCAGGCGAGAACGGTGCGCGCGCTGACCTGCAGCCGGCGCGCCACCTCCGTCGTGCGCAGCAGCACCTCGACGTCCTCGCTCTGCGGCGTTCCCGCAGGGCGGAAGGGCTCGTACGAGCGAGGTGGCTGCCAGTCCCGCACGGTGCGGTAAGGACCGGTACGGCCGACCGGATTGCGAGTGGTTACCACGAGTGCCTCCCCTCTGGGTGGCGAGTCGTTCACGGAGCGTGCACGCTTGCCACCCGAAGCGGGCTACGTCCGGCTCGTACGACTTCGACGATATGGCGGGGAACATTGCACCTAGCGACCCCGGATGTCCAGATGACCTATAAATCGCGCTTCCCTCGCATCCCGGACAGCCCATAGGATTTCGCTCAGCGGATCACGACAAATAAGCCTTTGCTGGGCGGCTGTTATGCTTGCCAATATCTATGTTGGGTCGGCCTCGTGGCCGGCCGTCCGACGAGCACCCGGCAGCAGGCAGGTGAGCCCACGGTGGAACCCGAGCGTTACGACCCGCAGCAGGTCGAGCCCAAATGGGCCGCGGCCTGGGAGGAGCAGGCGCTCTACCGGGCCGACGGGAACGACACGGCGACCCGGCCGAGGTTCTACGCCCTCGACATGTACCCGTACCCGTCGGGGGACCTGCACATGGGCCACCTGGAGGCGTTCTCGGGCGGTGACGTCATCGCGCGGCGCAAGCGGATGCAGGGCTACAACGTGCTGCACCCGATCGGCTGGGACGCCTTCGGCCTGCCGGCGGAGAACGCCGCCATCAAGCGCGGCATCCACCCCAAGACCTGGACCCACCGCAACATCGAGGCGCAGCGGGCGACCTTCCGGCGGCTGGGCATCTCGTTCGACTGGTCGCGGACGTTCAACACCTGCGACCCCGACTACTACCGCTGGACCCAGTGGCTGTTCCTGCGCTTTCACGAGCGTGGCCTGGCCTACCGCAAGGCCTCGCCGGTCAACTGGTGCCCCAACGACCAGACCGTGCTCGCCAACGAGCAGGTGATCAACGGCCGCTGCGAGCGCTGCGACGCCGTGGTCGTCAAGCGGCAGCTCGCCCAGTGGTTCTTCAAGATCACCGACTACGCCCAGCGCCTGCTGGACGACATGGACGACCTCCAGGGCCGCTGGAGCGACAAGGTCCTCACCATGCAGCGCAACTGGATCGGCCGCTCCGAGGGCGCCCACGTCGACTTCGAGGTGGCCGGGACCGGCGAGAAGGTGCGGGTCTTCACCACCCGTCCGGACACCCTGTTCGGGGCGACGTTCTTCGTGCTGGCGCCCGAGCACGAGCTGGCCGCGCGGCTGGTCGCCGGCGGCGAGCGCGAGGCGGCCCTCCGCGACTTCCGCGAGCGGGTCGCGCGCCAGAGCGAGATCGAGCGGTTGTCGACCGAGCGCGACAAGGAGGGCGTGTTCCTGGGCCGCCCACGACGAGCGGGACTTCCAGTTCGCGCGCAAGTACGGCCTGCCGGTGCGCCCGGTCATCCAGCCGGACGCGGCCGGGGGCTCCGGGACCGGCGAGCCGGCGGGCCAGGCTCCGCTGGACGGGGACACCATGACCGAGGCGTGGGCCGGCGAGGGCAGGATGGCCGACTCCGGTCCCTACGACGGCCTGCACTGGACCGAGGGCAAGCGCCGCATCACCGCGGACCTGGCGGCCAGGGGGCTGGGGGAGGCCGCGGTCAACTACCGGCTGCGGGACTGGCTGGTCTCCAGGCAGCGGTTCTGGGGCTGCCCGATCCCGATCGTCCACTGCCCCTCCTGCGGGGAGGTGCGCGTTCCCGACGAGCAGCTCCCGGTGCTGCTGCCCGAGGACGTCACCGACTTCGTGCCCAGGGGCCGCTCGCCGCTGGCCGCGGTCGAGTCCTGGGTGAACGTGGACTGCCCTGCCTGTGGCGGTCCGGCCAAGCGCGAGACCGACACCATGGACACGTTCGTCGACTCGTCCTGGTACTTCCTGCGCTACACCGGGCTGGACCCCGAGCGTCCCTTCGACCCCCAGCGCGTGGCCAGGTGGATGCCGGTCGACCAGTACACGGGCGGGATCGAGCACGCCATCCTGCACCTGCTCTACTCGCGCTTCTTCGTCAAGATCCTGTTCGACATGGGGCTGGTGGGCTTCAAGGAGCCGTTCCGCGCCCTGCTCAACCAGGGCATGGTGATCATGCAGGGCGCCGCCATGAGCAAGTCGCGCGGCAACCTGGTCGAGCCCTCCCAGATCATCGACGAGCACGGGGCCGACGTCGCCCGGCTGACGATCCTGTTCGCCGCGCCGTTCGAGGACGACGTGGACTGGGCGGAGGTCTCTCCCGAGGGCATGGGCCGCTGGGTCCAGCGGGTCTGGCGGGCGGTGCGCGCCGCCGTCCAGGACCCTGCCGGCACCCCCGACCCCGAGCTGCTGCGCCTCGCCCACCGCAGCACCCAGGGCGTCACCGACGACCTGGAGCGGTTCCGCTTCAACACCGCCGTCTCCAAGCTGATGGTGCTGTCCAACGGCCTGGCGGACGCCGTGCGGAGCGGCCGGGGCAGCGCCGCCGAGCGGCGCGAGACGGCGGAGCGGCTGGTGCTGCTGCTCGCCCCGCTGGCACCCTTCCTGGCCGAGGAGCTGTGGCGGCGCGTGCTCGGGCACTCGAGCTCGGTGCACATGGCGGCCTGGCCGGGTTTCGACCCGGAGCTGGTCCGGGTCGAGCGGGGGACCTGCGTGCTCCAGGTGGACGGCAAGGTCCGCGACCGCGTCGAGGTGGCCGCCGGCGCCGGCGAGGAGCAGCTCCGCGAGATCGCCCTCGGCTCGGACAGGGTGCGGGCGGCGGTGGGGGACCGGGCTGTCGCCCGGGTCGTGGTGGTGCCGCCGAAGCTGGTGAACGTCGTCACCGGGCGCTGACCGCCAGCTCCTCCAATCTTGCTGGACACCCCTGATCTCCGCAGGTCAGGGGGGTGGGGACAACCGCGGGCAGGCAGTGGCCGAGCGGGCTAGGGTCCGGTGCGGGACCCGCCGCCCGGCGGGACCGCCGCCCGGCCGGGCCCGGCCGCACGCCGCCGCCGCGCTCCGCCCCGTCCCCGAGGAGCAGCATGCCGTCATCGCCGTCCCCGTTCGTGCTGGGTTCCGACGGCTGGCGCGCCCGTGTCGAGCGGTTGCTCGACGGCGTCGCGCGCCAGCGTGTCGCGATCGCCCTCGTCGCCGTCCTCGCCCTTGCCGCCGCCGGCGTGCTGTGGCTGAACGCCCGGCCGCACGCCGCCGGCCCGGCGCCCGCGGCGGCCGCCGGCGGCGGGGGAGGGCAGCCGCTGCCGCGGGTCGCGGCCGGTGGTGGCGACCAGGGCGGTGCCGGCGCGGCGGCCGGCCGCGGACAGGGTGCGGGCACCGCCGGCACCGCCCTGATCGCGGTCGACGTGGTGGGCCAGGTCCGCCGTCCCGGGCTGGTCGAGCTGCCGCCGGGGAGCCGTGTCCTCGACGCCATCGAGGCGGCGGGTGGTGCCGTGCCCGGCGCGGAGCTCGAGGCGGTCAATCTGGCGCGCAGGGTCGTGGACGGCACGGGCCAGCCGGGCGGCACGGGCCAGCCGGGCGCCCTGCTCGACCTGAACACGGCCACGCTCGAGCAGCTCGACACGCTGCCCGGCGTCGGCGAGGTCACCGCGAACCAGATCGTGGCATACCGCAGCAGTCACCCGTTCACATCGGTCGACGACCTGCGCCAGGTGCCGGGCATCGGCGACCGCCGGTTCGAGCTCCTGAAGGGCCTGGTGACGGTCTCCGGTGCCCGCTGACCGCAGCCGGGCCACGGTCGGGAAGCTGCGCAACCCCGACCCGGACGGCGTGGCCATGGCGGCCGCGGCCACCCTGGGGGTGCTCGCCGGCGTGGCGGCCGGCGTGGGCTGGGCGCTGGCCGTCACGGTCGCTCTGGCTGCCCTGCTGGCCGGCGTCCTGCTCGCCGGGGGCCGACCCCGCGGTGCCCCGCTCGTGGGCGGCCGACCCAGCCGACCGACCGGCGCCCGGCTCGCCGGTCGTGGCGTCGGGCGGTCCGCGCTGGCTGGGGCGCTCGGGCTGGCGGCGCTCGCGCTGGCCGGCGCCGCCGTTGCGGGCGTCCGGGCGGCGGCGGTGCACAGCGGCGTCCTGACCGGGCTGGCCGGGCGCGGTGGCACGGTCACGGTCGAGGCGACCGTGGCCGAGGAGCCCGACGCCGTCCGCTACGGCGGGCGGCGGGTGGTGCTCTCTGTCCGGCGGGTCGAGGTCGCCGGGCGGGTGTGGCGGACCCGGGAACGCGCCGGGGTGGTGGTCCCGCGTGGAGCCGGCGCGGTCGCGGTCGGCGACCGGCTGCGGCTCAGCGCCGGGGTCGAGCGCTCGGACCGCACGGACCCGCTCGGCGGCCGGCCCGCCGTGCTGCTGCGGCGGCCACGGATCCTGTCCAGGTCGGCCTCCCGGTCCAGGCTGCTGCGCGCCAGCGAGACCGTGCGGGCGGCCGTGCGCGAGCGCGCCCTCGCCGCGCTGCCGCCCGACCGGGCCGGCCTGCTGGCGGGCATCGCGCTCGGCGACACCTCGCTGCTGCCCGCTGACCTGGACCAGGCGTTCACCGCCGCCGGGCTGACGCATCTGGTCGCGGTGAGCGGTCAAAATGTCGGGGTCGTCCTGGCCGCCGGGCTCGGCGTGGCGGTCGCGCTGGGCGCGCGGCGGCCTCTGCTGGCGGTGCTCGGGATCCTGTTGGTCGTGCTGTTCGCGCTGCTGACGCGCTGGGAGCCGAGCGTGCTGCGGGCCAGCGCGATGGCGGTCCTCGCGCTGGCCGGCGTGGCCACCGGCCGCGGACCGGGTGGGCGGCGCGCGCTGTGCCTGGCCGTGCTGCTGCTCCTGCTGGCCAACCCCGCCCTGGCGTGGAGCCTCGGGTTCCGGCTCTCGGTGGCGGCGACCGCCGGTGTGCTGTGGCTCGGCCCGACCGCCGGCCGGGTGCTGCCCGGCAGGCTGCCGGACGTGGTGCGCTCGGCGACCGGCATCACCCTGGGGGCCCAGGCCGGCGCGCTGCCCGTCCTCGCGCTGGCGTTCGGCCAGGTCTCGCTGGCCGGTCTGGCGGCGAACCTGGTGGCCCTCCCGCTGGCGACCGCCCCGATGCTGCTCGGCGTGGTCGCCGCCGCGAGCGCGACCGTGGCCCCGCCGCTCGCCACCCTCGCCTGCCGTCTCGCCGACCCGTTCCTGGCCGCGCTCGTGGCCGTCGCCGACCGCGCCGCCGCCCTGCCGGCCGCGTCCCTGACCCTGTCCGGCCCCGCCCGGCTCCTGCCCGCCGTCGCCGTGGCCGCCTGCACCGTCCTCGCCCGCCGTCGTGCGGCAGCGCTCGACCGCGCCGCCGAGGACCGCCGCCGTCGCAGGCTCCGCTACGCCACACGCTCCCACGGTGACGACGGGGCCGATCCGCACGCCCGCCGCGTCCGGCAGCCCG
>WNFY01002917.1_pt1 | contig 16385 bp, 13 predicted proteins | sample 5400091 | NCBI WGS metagenome assembly WNFY01 (sample SAMN13153364, study PRJNA577476) | soil metagenome | isolation source: 60 cm soil or saprolite under grassland replicate 1 | place: USA:California | collected 2016-06-15
CAACAAAATTATACGCCTGATTGACTGCAAGGACGGTGCCGCGCACACCTGTTCTGCGGGTCCCTGTTTCCCGGCGTTTTCTCTCTTCCTGAGGCGGAGCGGAGCGCTCTTGGGCGCTCTGAAGTTTTTCAGACAAGAAGACTTTTTCTTTTTCCGCGCTGTCGAGTTGACGACGAGCGTCATCAAGTTGCGCCTGTAGCCCTGCGACGGAGCCAGCGGCAGCAGCAGCGGGAGTTTCCAACGGCTTGGCCGCTTTCTCCGCTTCTTCCACGCGTTTTCGCAACGAAGCGGTCTCGCTCTGATTTGCGTCCAATCGGGTTTGCAGATCGGCTTTTTCTTGCTGCGATTGCGCGAGGTCCGCTTCAGCCTTTGCCGCCTTGCTTTCGGCTTCCGCAATCTTGTCTTCTTCCCCGGTTCCAGTCGCTTTTCTTGGTTTGAGATCTTGTTGCTGAGTTACGCGCCGATTCGCAAGCGCAAGCCTCGCCGCGTCGGCATTCGCCACGTTTGTGCGGAGCACTTTCACTTTATGGCTGTTAAGAGCCCCGAAAATGGCGGCCAGCGCCAGAAACAGGATTGAAAGGCCAATCACGTTTTTTTGGGTGACCGCCGAAGTCGCAGAACTCGACTACCTGGAGCGCAAGAAGACATCACTTCGTTCGACACGCAGAGAAGCGGCCAAACCGCGGGCAAAGAAGGAAGCGGCCATGGCCGAATAATGCGGTAGCTGCGTTCGTACGAAATCCCGAGGCGGAGGAGCAATGCCAGCGCATTTTACCCAATGCTCGACCGCGCACGTTACTTAATCGTCGATGGACACAGCATCATCTTCGCCTGGCCTGAGCTGCGCAAGCTCCATCGGCGGCGCTCCTCGCTCGCCCGCGAAGAATTAATTAAGCGACTGCGCCATTATCAAGATTGGACTGGTGTGCGCGTGGTGATCGTTTTTGATGGGAAAGGCGTGAAAGTCACCGCAACCTCTGAACCTGCTGACGTCCAGATCTTTTATTCGCGCAGCGGACAATCAGCCGATGCCATCATTGAGCGGCTCGCAAGCAAATACGCAGAACAGTTCGATTTGATGGTGGCCACGTCCGATTCCATGGAAGCAGAAACAGTGCACGCTTCCGGGGCACAATGGATTTCTCCCTACAACCTGCACGAACTTTTGGAGCAGACGCGTCTATAGAACGATTGGCGTGTGTTTACAGTCCGAGTTTCTTCTCGATCTCTTTGACGCGGGCGAAGAGTTTTCCCAGCGATCGAATCCACGCGATTTGTTGTTTCACCTCATCGATCGGACCCGCAGGATAGCCGAACCACACGCCGCCCGGAATGCTCTTGGAGACTCCGCTCTGGGCCGCAATGACCGTGCCGTCGGCGATTTCAACATGGCCGACAATGCCTACCTGCCCGGCCATGGTCACGCGTTCCCCCACGCGGGTGCTGCCTGAGATGCCGGTCTGCGCCACGATGATGGAGTTCTTCCCAATGACAACGTTGTGCGCGATCTGCACGAGATTGTCGATCTTCACACCTTGTTGAATCCACGTCCGGCCAAACCGGGCGCGGTCAATCGTAGTATTTGCACCGATCTCGACATCATCGTCGATCTGAACAATCCCGAGCTGCTGAATTTTTTCCTGCCGGCCATCTACGACTTCAAATCCAAAACCATCGGCGCCAATCACCGCGCCACTATGAATGATCACGCGCGAGCCAAGGCGGGTCCGCTCGCGAATTGTTACTCGCGGATAAATAAGACAGGCCGCTCCAATTCCTACTTCATGACCGATGTACGTCCCGGCCCCGATCGTTGTATTATCACCGATCCTGGCCTCGGCTTCGATGACCGCATACGGCTGGATCGACACACGCTCTCCAATCCGAGCGCCCGGATCAACAATCGCGCTTGGATGAATCCCAGGCGCAAAGGTGATCGGTTTCGGCGCTAGTCTTAGCACGACTTGCTCGAAGGCTTTGGCTGGATTTGAGACGCGAATTTGATCGGCGGAGATCGGCTCCGCAAAATCAGGTGGAACGAAAATGGCAGAGGCGCGCGTTTTGCGGAGGAGTCCGAGGTATTTTCGATTCGAAAAAAAGCTAATCTCTCCGGCAGTCGCTTCTGCGAGCGACGCAGCGCCCGTGATTTTGAGCGCCGGATCGCCGCTCAACTCGCCGCCCGACATCGCAGCTAGTTCTTGAAGCGTAAAGGTCACGGAGAAATCAAAGCGGAAGGTCTGGGTAGCGCACGCGTCCCGCGTGCTGGCGGCCGCGTCGTTGCGGTCGCGGACTTTCCCTTTGACTTCTGTTTCCTGGCTGCGGGCGACATTTAGAAAAAAAGATTGTCTCGGCGCGACGCCGAAACCAGCACGCGAGACGCGTGCGTTACCCAGAGTGTTGCCTTCTCGCAAGCTTGCTTGGTTCTCATGGATTCGTTTGAAGCGTTGAACCGCGGGAGTCAGCGCGCGGCTCGCCCTGGCTCCACCGTGGCGAGCGTTTTTCGATGAATGCCTGCACGCCCTCGAGGGCGGCCTCGTCCATCATGTTGCAGGCCATGATTTCTACGGCAGCTTCGTACGCGGCGGCGATATCCAGTTCAGCTTGGCGATAAAAAAGTTCTTTCCCCATTACAACAGCAATCCGCGGCTTGGAAATGATGCTGGCAACGAGCTTCTCGACCTCGGCGTCGAGCTGTTCTGGCTCTGCAACGCGGTTGATCAGACCGCGTCCCTTCGCCTCCTCAGCGCTGATAAATTCACCGGTGACGAGCATCTCGAACGCTGCCTTACGCAAAACATTACGCGAGAGCGCCACCCCCGGCGCCGAGCAGAAGAGACCAAGGTTCACGCCGCTGACGGCGAATTTCGCCGTGCTCGATGCGACGGCGAGATCGCACATGGCTACGAGCTGAGAACCCGCGGCAGTGGCAACACCGTGGACGCGCGCAATCACAGGCACTGGCAGATGCTGCACGGAAAGCATCATTTTTGAGCATTGCGCGAAAAGCTGCTGATAGTAATCGAGCGATGGCGTCGCGCGCATTTCTTTCAAGTCGTGCCCGGCGCAAAACGCTTTGCCTTCGGCGGCCAGCACGACTACGCGCACGGATTCATCGGCGGCAATCGCGTCGAACTCGCGCTGCAACGCCGCAAACATCGCCTCCGACAAGGCGTTGAAAGCGTGCGGCCGGTTCAATCTCAGCGTAACCACACCGCGCCCATCCTGGCTGCGCAGCACAACTGGTTCTTCAACCCCGAAATCTTTCGGAATCGATGCAAGTTCAATCGATACTGGAGCGGCTTTCATGGCTGGAACGCATTAACGTTTCAACGCTTCAACACTTTCACGAAAATTTTAGTTTCCGTCCGGTGCGATGGGCAACATCATTGGCAAGCGACTGCTCCGCAAGCATGAGAATTGTAGCGATTGCTGATTACGAAGGGAAGCGCACAGCTTGCCCGCCTGTGTGCGGGCGCCCTCGCGTGCTGCTTTCGGCGCCTCGCCGAAAGAAGTTTTGCGCCCGTCGTTACTTAAGAAAAGTTCACGATGGCGCGGGCACCATCGGTCCGAGCCGAACTGGCATTAGCACGCAAGGCGCCCGCGCTCCCGAGTAAATGAAGATCGTCGCAATCGCTAATCAGAAAGGCGGCGTCGGTAAAACGACCACGGCTGTCAATCTCGGCTCGGCCCTGGCGGAGCTAGGCCAACGGATCTTGCTTGTCGACCTCGACCCACAAGCGAACGCGACCAGCTCGTTCGGCCTGCAAGGAGTCGAGCAAACCAGTCTCTATGAGCCATTGCTCGGCGGCGCATCGATTACTGAAAAAATCGTCCCCACGCGGAGCGACGCACTTTTCATCGTGCCCGCCGATATTGATCTTGCCGGCGCCGAGGTCGAGATCGCCCGAATGCCGGACCACCTCACACGTCTGGCGGAGACACTCAAGCCGTTGCACACCGATGAGACATTTGATTTCGTTCTATTGGATTGCCCGCCTTCGCTTGGAATCCTGATGAGTAATGCGCTCGCTGCGGCCGATGAACTTTTGACTCCGATACAATGCGAGTATTTCGCGCTTGAAGGCCTGGTAAAGATTGTTCGGCTAGTTGAGCAGGTGCGCGATTCGGGCGCCAACGCGCGACTCGAGATCGGCGGCATTGTCATGACGATGTTCGACGGTCGGACAAATCTTAGTGAGCAAGTGGTGGCGGAAGTGCGCCAGCATTTCAGGGAGCGTGTTTATGAAACTGTCATTCCGCGCAGCGTTCGTTTGAGCGAAGCGCCGAGCTTCGGCAAATCGATCCTGGAATACGCTCCCACTGGAGCGGCGGCAACCGCTTATCGCGCGCTCGCGCGCGAGTTCATCCAGCGCCATCCCCCGCCCCCGAAGGCATTCGCGACGCCCGAGTAATAGCGAAAACAAAGTGGGGAATCCCACGAAAAACGGTTTCCTTTTCAATCTTCATTCCAATTTTCTCAGCGACACGGCGAGACGGCAGATTATCGGGATGAATTAGCGAAATCACCCGCGGCAGTTTCAGATCAGCAAACGCGTGCTGCCGCACTGCTCGCGCTGCTTCGGTCGCAAGTCCTCGGCCCCAATAATCAGGATGCAGCCGGTATCCGATTTCGATTTCGTCTCTTTCATCAAGGTGCCAATGGAGGAACCCGCAATAGCCAATCAACCGATGATCGTCGCGATGAATAACGGCAAATTGCGAAGGCAAACCAGCTTGATTCCAGCAGAGAAATTTCTGCAGCACGGTCTGAGTTTGCTCACGCGTGTATGGGCCCAGCGAAAAGCGCATGAAATCCCGGTTCGCCATCAGCTCTGCCAAAAGATCGGTATCTTCCTCGCCGAACGGGCGAAGAATCAGGCGCGGTGTTGCCAGAATTGGCATTTGGCCAATGAACACGAACCCTCAACGAATTACGATTCATAATCAACATGCCAACGGACGAAGAAGAATATGCGCGACCGGCGCGGCCCCCAGATACATCAAGTTTAGCTGAAGTGCTCGCGGCGGCGAATAAATGCACCGCATGTCATCTTTATAAGCGCGCCACCCAAACCGTGTTTGGCGAAGGTCCGAAGAACGCGCCGATGATGCTAGTTGGGGAACAACCTGGCGATTACGAAGATGTGGCCGGCAAACCCTTCGTCGGACCGGCTGGCAAGATCATGGATCGAGCGCTGGAAGAAGCCGGAATTGATCGAAGCCAGGTTTACGTCACGAATGCGGTAAAGCATTTTAAGTGGGAACCGCGCGGGAAACGCCGGATTCATCAGAAACCGAACTCGCGCGAGATCGCAGCCTGCCGCCCATGGCTCGAGGCGGAGCTGCGTTTGGTGAAACCGAAATTATTGGTCTGCCTGGGGGCGACCGCGGCTCAATCGATCTTCGGGCCGTCGTTCCGGGTTACGCGCGAGCGCGGCAAAGTGTTGTCGTCCAAGCTTGCGCTGCGCGTTCTCGCCACGGTGCACCCCTCCTCTCTGCTTCGGCAGCCCGACGAGGAATCGCGCCAAAGAGAATACAAACGCTTCGTTTCAGATCTTCGCGCCGCTTTGAAAGCCGCTGGCGAAGCGTGAAAGCACTGCGAACGCCTTCCCTAGCGCCTGTATTCCCTCTGCTTCCTCGTTGTCGGCCGAGTTTAAGGCGTGGGAGCAGCTTCCTCTTCAGTAGCGCCCTTCTTCGACTTCCTCCCCTTCTTTTCACCCTCGGTTTTCGGTCCAATCGTCACTGTTTTCGCTTCAAACGTGCCGTCAGGTAGTTTCATATACGCGCCGCGGACTCGTTCGTCTGCGACGAGGTCAGTCATGGTGGCAGGAGCGCCAGCCTTGGTTATAACGGTGCCGTCTGTGATTTTGAAGACACGCGACGCCTGTTTGCCGCCGACGGTAAACGTTTTCGCACTTTGATCGACCGCCGAAACCTTCCCATGAAATGGAAGTGGACGCGCGGTCTGTTGGGCGGCTGGGGATGCCGTTGCCTCTGGCGAAGCGGCGGGTGAAGTCGATGTCGTGGGCGTCGTTTGCGCGCCAAGGGGCATGCAAAAAGCAAGACTTGCGGCGCAGACACTGCCTGCGAGATAGATTTTGGTTTTCATAGTTCTTTCTGGTTTGTTGTTGGTTGAGTTGAGGATCGCTAATCGATCTCGGCAATTCGACGAGATCAGATGCAATTCTCTTCAATCGTCTACGATTTGATCTCATAAATGCAAGCCGGCTTTTTCGATATATTTGCCACGCCCTCGCGAGGGCCTTCGCAGTGTCCAAACCGCGGCGGGACGACGAGGGCGGCAATTGTTTCGGTTGCTGACAAATCGCCATCTCGTGATATTTTCGCTCCCTCAGGCCGGGGGGTATAGCTCAGTTGGTAGAGCGTCTCGTTCGCAATGAGAAGGTCAGGGGTTCGAATCCCCTTACCTCCAGTCTTCGCTGGCGTGGTAGAGGAGAGCGAAGACTGTTGCGCCGTAGCTTTAGGGAAGACGGACCTTTTTGCTGCGAGCTACGACTCAGAATGCCAGTCCAAAAAATTCGCTCGCACGGCGACTTTGGCTGGTGGCGGCGGAATTGGTTGTTGGCCTTTGGCCTTGAGCGATTCGTTTAGGGCGGGCAAGTCTTGGGCGAGCAGTTGTTCGAATTCTTTCGTCACGTCATCGAGTTCGCGCTTGAGCGAATCGATGTAAGCAATCTGGTAACCGCCCGGTTTTCCTTCGTAACTCAGAATCGCTCCATAAAGCTGGTCGGTGTGCTCACGCAACCGTTCCTCGCCGGTGATTGCGCCGCCCTCGGTTGTAGCGACGATCTTCTTTCGCACTGCGTCAACTTTCCCGTCGAAGTCGGAAATGTTCTTGCGAAGCGGATCGCTTTCGGGCAAGGCTGCGCCACTTTTGACCAATGTTTTACGCAACCCGACAATCCGATCCATCAGCGCGCTCTCTTCGCCGAACAATCCGTGAACTCGCATCGCCGCGTCGAACTGCGCTTTGCGGTCTGCTTCGCTAAATTTCGCCCGGCGATCCAGACCAACAGTTAACTTCGTCTCCGAAACCTTGCCTGCCTTGGTGAGGCGCACTGTGTACACGCCGGGCACGAGGCGCGGTCCGCGCGTTCCCGAGAATGCGATCTGCGCGGCTGGCGGCACACGCGGCGGTTTTGCCTGCATTGTCCACGTCACGCGGTTCAGACCCGGGCGTTTGCTGGCCGGCAACTCATCGATGAGGCGACCGGAAGCGTCCAAGACTTCGAGTTTCATTTTTCCAAACAAATGCCGCTCGCGCTGGTAGTAATTGATCACGGCAGCGTCAGGAGGATTATCACCAACAAAGACTGCGTCGCCATTGGCCCACCCGCCCTGGCCTGCGATCCGCTGTTGCACCGGGCGTGCTGACACAAACGCGACATCCTGGTTCAACAAATCCGGCGTCAAAGCGCGCAATGGCGTGATGTCGTCTAGGATCCAGATGCCGCGACCGTGCGTCGCGAGGACGAGATCGTTGTCGCGTGGATGAATCGCCAGATCGCGCACGGCAACGGCAGGAAAATGGTTGCCTTTAAATTGCGCCCAGTTTTTCCCGCCGTCGATCGAAATCCAAAGCCCGAACTCGGTTCCGAGAAAGAGGAGATCAGATTTAACCAGATCTTCCTTGATTACGTGAGCGTATCCACGAATGCCTTTCGAATCCTGCGCGGTTACGAGCGGCGTCCATGTTTTACCGTAATCAGTAGTTTTGAAAACGTACGGTGCCATGTCGCCAAAAGTATGCCGATCGAATGCGGCATAAGCAGTACCGGCGTTGAAGTTGCTGGCTTGGACCCAGTTCACCCATGAATTCTTCGGCAAATTGGGAACATTGCCGACGACATTGGTCCACGTCTTGCCGCCGTCGCGGGTGAGCTGAAGATTACCGTCATCGGTGCCGACCCAGATCAGCGATTTATCTTTGGGCGATTCGCTGATCGAGTAGATCGTGGTGTGCATTTCCGCGGATGAATTGTCCACTGTGACTCCGCCCGATTGTTCCTGCTTCTGCTTTTCCGGATCGTTCGTCGTCAGATCGGGCGAGATGCGTTCCCAGTTCTGGCCGTGATCTCGCGAACGGAAAAGAAACTGCGCGCCGATATAAATAGTCCCCTTCTCATTCGGCGAGAGCGCAATTGGCGTGTTCCAGTTAAACCGAAGTTTTTCCTTGTAATTCGGTCTTGGCTTAATGTTGCGAGCTTCATGCGTGTGGCGATTTACCCGACCGATCTCGCCGCCTTGATATTCGGCATAGATGTAATCGGGATCAGCCGGATCTTGAAACATCCAAAAGCCATCGCCACCATACATATTTTCCCACTGCGCGTTGGTGATACCACCGGGGTACTGCGAGTCGCCCACCCAGGAACTATTGTCCTGCAAACCACCGTAAACGTGGTACGGATCGTTATCGTCGAGGCTGACATGGTAAAACTGGGACACCGGCAGGTTTTCGCCCTTCCACCATTTGCTGCCACCGTTGTAGGAGTACCACATTCCGCCGTCGTCTCCCACGAACACGACTTGCGTGTTAGTTGGATCGATCCACACGACGTGCGCGTCGCCGTGAGCCCCTTGAAAACCGCCGACCACCGAGAAGCTCCTGCCAGCGTCCTCGCTTACAATCAGCGCGCCATCGGTCTTAAACACGCGATCCGGATTCTTTGGATCGACAATCAAATTTGCAAAGTAGAACGGACGCCACACCATCCAATTGCTTTTATCACGCTTTTCCCACGTCATGCCGCCGTCATCGGAAACGAAGAGCGCACTGTCGGGCGATTCGACAAAAGCGTAAACGCGTTTGGCATTCGAAGGCGCGATCGCTACCGCCAAACGGCCATACGGCTTCTTTGGAAAACCTTTGTTGGCTTCAGGCGTAATCTCCGTCCAGGTGTTACCGCCGTCGGTCGAACGAAACAGTCCACTGGCAGACGACGCGGTAGGGCTCTCGCCGCCCGAACGGTATTCCCAGCCTTTGCGGCGAAAATCCCACGTGGCAGCAAACATGATATCAGGATTCGCCGGATCGATTGCGATATCTGTGCAACCGGTCGAAAGATTCGGTCCTTTGAGAACTTGCTGCCACGTCTTGCCCCCATCCTCAGTCTTGTAAAGGCCGCGATCGGCGGAGTCGCTCCACAACGGGCCGGGCACGGCCGCGTAAACGGTGTCGCTATTTTTTGGACTTACCGCGATCTTCGCAATCCGCTCGGAGTTCTCAAGGCCGGCATGCGTCCAGGTCTCGCCTCCGTCCGTGGATTTATAGACCCCGTTTCCGATGGAAACGCTGTTGCGTGTCCAGGATTCGCCAGTTCCGACCCAGACATTTTTCGAATTCTTCGGATCGAGTGCGATCGCACCGATCGATTGGACGGGTTGCTCATCAAACACAGGTCGATAATGCGTCCCGCTGTCGTCGGATTTCCAAACACCGCCGCTGGCCGCACCGACAAACACCGTGATCTTGCCCGAGGGCTCGCGCACTCCCGCAAGGGCCGAGATGCGCCCGCTCATTGTCGCGGAACCTATGTTGCGCGCGCCGAGCCCGGAAATTGTTGATGAACTGTACGGCGCTTCCTGCGCCTGCGCGGCGATCGAGACAAAACAGAATAGCAAAATCCTGGCAATCTGGTAGGGCGCGACCGCCGTGCGCGCCGGCAACGCGCGATTCACAGGACTGAATTCAAAGAAGCGCACGATAACTTATTTCGGAGCCGGGAAATGAAAAATCGAGTCATCCACCGGCACATTGGCTTCTACTTTATCGATGATAATTTGTTGCTTGTCCGGCGCGCCCTTGCGTCCTGAGTCGATTGACGTTGGAACGAATACGCCGCCCGCTTTTTCATAGTCGCCTAAATCTGTTTCCACCTCTTCGTACGCGCCGTGTCTCATCCGTTGCGTCACAACGCGAATCTCCAGAAAGTGATCGGGATCCAGATAAACAAAGCTCACGTCTCCATTTTTCCGCACTACCTTTAGCTTGTGCGCGGGGGTTCCATCGACGTCCTCCGTTCCGAGGTACTCGACGCTGCTTCCCTTCGCCTTCCAATCAACCAATGGCCCGTCGATCTCCGCGTCCTCGACCAGTGCTTTCACGTCGTCGGCGGACATACGCTCCGGGTCTTTACGTCCAAAAAATGGTGACACTCTCCACCCCTCTTTGCCATCATACGCCTGGATCTGAGTCATTCCCTGAAGAGAAGCCTCCGTGCGCACTTCATCTGGCCGTTTTTTAGTTTCGAGATAGGCCAGCTCGATCTGACCCTGGTTCACGAGCAGTTTGCCCGTCAGCCGCAGCGACTGAAGCGTCTGCAAAGCCTCCGCCCCGCCCTTGGCTTCGGCATTCTTGGAAACCAATTCATCGACTGTCGGTGCATTATTGCCCTGAGCGAAAACCGCCGGCGCGATAAGCGCGGAGGCAAGAGCGATTAGAAAACGCAGATGCATGTGAGGATTGATTGACAATGCAAATCCCGAAACGTTGAAAACCCATCGATATTGCGAGGGCGACGCAAACGCAAGTTCTTCTCCAAGAATCTCGGATTCAGTGTCTTTAGCCCAGCGCTCCGAACGCCAGTCCGAGCCCGTAAGTGACAACGGCGACGATGACGCCGATCCAGGTCATTTCCAGGCCCGATGCCCACCAGGAACGGATCGTGATCAACGATTTCAGCGCGCCGACGGCGAAATGCGCGACCAAACTGATGCCGAAGGAAATAATCACCGCTTCAATACCGCCCGAGAAAAAGAACGGAATAATAGGAATGAACGCGCCGATCGCCGTCGAAATTCCGGACGAAAACGCGGCAGTCCATTGATTGGGAAAACGGTGCTCGGACAAACCAAGCTCACTTTGCGCCATCGCCTGCACGAACTGTTCGGGCTGTTCGGCGAGGCGTTCCGCCATTTTTTGTGATTCTTCCGGGGTGAATCCCTGGAGTTGATAAAAGAGCGACATCTCCTCGATTTCTTCCTCGGGATTTTCTTCAACTTCCGCGCGTTCACGCGAAATTTCCGCTTCGTAAACTTCCGCCTCGCTCTTTGCCGCAAGATAGGCGCCAGCGCCCATCGACAGCGTGGAAGCGAGCGTTCCCGCCAGACCGGCAATGAGAATGTAATGTTGCTGGTTACTTGTCGCGCCGGCTACGCCCGAAACGATTCCAAATACCGCGCCGAGCCCATCATTCGCGCCGTAGATTGCGTCGGCCACCCAACTGCCGCCTCGTCCATGCCAGCGTTCGCGTTTTAGAATCTTGTCCAGCGCCGTGCGCGGGCTAACCGGCGCCGCCATGGCATTAAGCGCTCGCGCATGGGCTTTTTCTTCCAGCGCACTTTTCCGCAGGAACTCCTGCACATCCTTCTCTCCGACCAGCGCACGATCGGCTTGCTCGCGAAATTCCGCCTCATGGCGTTCCTCCGCAGCCTCCATGCGGCGAATGGCGATATTTGCGCCGGCGACTTTATTCCACCAGCGATTCAATCGCCGCCCGATCGTGTCTTCGAGAACAGGAGGCGCTACCCCCAGATCTAGCAACTTCTGCTCCCAGCGTTGCGCGTGCCGCTCCTCCGCCTCGGCCATGCGCAACAAAATGCCTTTACGTTTTTCATCCTGTTCCCGCTCGGCCAAATCCCGATAGGTTTGCGCGGTCTCAACTTCGGCCCGCCAATTGCGCTTGACGACTTCGATCGTCTCGTGTCGATCTTGCGGATCCTGGGCCATGGCAAATTAAAGCTCAAAGAGCCGCGGACTGCTCACGAAAAATTTCAGAGCTGCAAATTTATCTCCGAGATCGCAGGATGCTCTTCGCCGCACGCTGGAAGACTGCGCTCCCCGGATTCACCGTCGTCAATCAGCTGGCTCTATCGCAGTGCTAATTGCTGGCTCCGTCCTTGCTCTGAGTTGCTGCGCCGTAATCACCAGCGCGACCGAGCCGATAATCAACACGCCGGCCACGAGCGTGTGCATGGTCAAAGTCTCCCCGGCGAAAGCGGCGCCCAGCAATACCGCGACAATCGGATTCACATAGGCATACGTGGCGACCTTCGCCGGCTCGCAGTGACGCAGTAGCCAGATGTAGGCAGTGTATCCGATCACAGCTCCGATAATGACTAAGTACGCAAATGACGCGAGCGACAAGATCGACATGGAATTCGGATGAAAGCGTCGCGTTTCGCCAGTCGCAAGGCTAGCCAGTAAAAGGAGCAATCCTCCGCAGAGCATCTGTTGGGCAGCGGTGAGAAACGGAGAGGCTGCGTGTCTCGATGTCCGGGAATAAAGCGAGCCTGCCGACCAGATGAAAGACGAAACAAGCAGGATCGACATTCCAATTGCAGAATGGCGTCCGCCGTTTGAGGAAAGGCGCAGTGCCGGACCAAGCAAGACGCCAACCCCAGCAAATCCTCCTACCAGACCAAGCCAGACAATTGGCGTCGGCCTGGGCGCGATTCCAGCCGCCCACCCCAGCACTACGATGTAAATCGGAACTATGGCCACGATCAGCGCCGCCAATCCCGAGTCAATATACTGTTCTGAGATTGTCACTCCGCCATTGCCTGCGAGAAGTAAACAGGCGCCAATAATCAAAGAAGTACGCCAGTTCGCCCAACTGGATTTACCGATCCCTTGCGACAACGCGATCGCATACATGATTATTCCAGCGATCAGAAATCGACTGCCGGCCATCAAAAACGGTGGCATGGTTTCGATTGCGAAAAGAATCCCCAGATAAGTCGATCCCCAAATCAGATAGAGAGCGGCGAAAGCGACGATAATTCGGATTTTTGTCGGCGCCGGCATGAAAGAATGACAATCTGCCATTCGCGCAACAGAGCAAACATGCGCACGTTCTGTAGACGTTTCGCTCAGCGAAACGCGGCGCGCGCGTTGCCACTCACATCAGCGCCGCGTCGCCCAGAGGTCGACGTCTACAACGCTGCGCCGTCCATGCTTTCAACCGCGGCGTCTAAAAAGCAGTCGATATAGCAGCAACAACAGGATTGCGCCGACGACCGACCCGATAAAACCCGCTGGTTCTCCGGGCCGGTACCAGCCAACGGCCTGGCCGAGATAACTGGCGACGACCGCGCCGGCGATGCCGAGTAGAATTGTCACGATGCAGCCGCCAGGGTCTTTTCCCGGTATCAATAATTTCGCGATGGCGCCGACGACAAGACCAATAAGCAAAATCCAAAGAATAGAATGAGCGCTGAAGTCCATATGAGAAGGAGTTCTATCGAATTAATTGTCTGACGGCAAGGAAATGGTTTAAGGCATTGCGGCTGGCACGGCTGCCTCCACCGCTTCGCGGAATTTCTTAGAGCTCGATCACCTGGGCCGAGTGAATGTCTTCGCTCGCGCGAATTTGTTCGAGTAACGCCGAATCCGGAGCCGTATCCAGATTCAAGACGGTCAGCGCCGTTCCGCCGGCCTGATTTCGACTGAGCGACATCGTGGCAATGTTTACGCCATGGTTTCCGAGCAGCGTGCCGATTCGCCCAACCATTCCAGGACGATCAGTGTTTTCGAGCACGAGCACGACCCCGTGCGGCCGCGCTTCGACCGGGCGACTATTCACGCTCACGATCCGCGGGGTCGCACCGAAAAAGGCGCCGCCGACCGAGACCGTTTTCCCTTCGCCGGTAGCGGATAATTCGAGCATGTCGGTATAATCGCCAGGCGCGCTCAAGCGCGATTCGCTGATCTTGAGACCGAGGCTTTTGGCAAATGCCGGGGCATTTACTTCGTTGACGTCCGATCCACCAGCGATCTGCAAAAAACCTTTCAGGATTGAGCGTGTGATCGCGGTAGTGTCCACTTCATTTACTTTTCCGCTGTAATTGATGTTCAAGGCGTCGATGCGTTTTGGCGCAATTTGCGATAGAAACCGGCCGAGCTTTTCGCCGAATCTCAGATGCGGACCGATGATAGCCAGGGTCTTGGCGTCGAGGTTCGGCATATTAATCGCGTTGCGGATCGTCCCTTCGAGCAACGCGGCGCGAATCGACTGTGCAATCTCGATGCCGACACTCTCTTGCGCTTCCGAAGTAGAAGCGCCCAGATGCGGAGTGAGAATGAGGTTCGGTGCGCTGCGCAACGGCGAATCAATCGGCAGCGGTTCGGTCTCGAAGACATCGAGTGCAGCGCCGGCTACCTGCCGATCTTGCAACGCTTTGGCCAGCGCCTCTTCGTCGATCAAGCCGCCGCGAGCGCAGTTGATGATCCGAACGCCGCGTTTTGTTTTTTGCAGTCGAGCGAAATCGAGAAGGTGACGCGTTTCCGCGGTCAGCGGTGTGTGCAGCGAAATGAAATCGGCGCCCGTAAGCAGATCGTCGAGGTGGTCAATCAGCTCGACCTGCAAACTGCGGGCCCGCGTCGCTGAAAGATAGGGATCGTAAGCGACGACGCGCATCCCGAAAGCAATCGCGCGCCGGCTTAATTCGCTGCCGATGCGACCCATTCCGATAATGCCGAGCGTCTTGTTGTAGAGCTCGACGCCTTCAAAATTTTTCTTGTCCCAATGTTGGCTGCGAACGTTTGCGTCGGCTTGCGGAATCTTGCGGGCAACCGAAAGCAAGAGCGAAAATGCATGCTCAGCCGTGGAAACAGTGTTTCCGCCGGGCGCATTCAAAACGATAATTCCCCGCCGCGTGGCGGCCTCGACATCGACATTGTCCACGCCAACCCCGGCGCGGCCGACCACGCGAAGCCGCGCGCCAGCATTCAAGATTTCCGCAGTCACTTTCGTCTGACTGCGCACAACCAACGCGCTGAATGGCGGGATCAGATCGACAAGTTCGCTTTCACTCAGGCCGGTCTTGACCGTAACCTCAAGCGCGCCATCGCGCGCAAGCTCGTCAATGCCGCGCTGGGAGATGGAATCGGCAATCAGGATCTTCGGCGGTTCGTTCATGGCTAGCTTCGAGGCATTCTAACATCGAACGCCGAACATCGGACATCGGACATCGAGCGGATAATTTTCCGCCGCTTTAACGCTTCAACGGCTTTGACGTTCTACGTCAACCGTAAATGAGCAAACGAATCGACTCGGGCAGTTGTTGGACGACGTTTGTGGCCACGCTGCCGCGGAGCAGCTTGGTCATGGCACTGCGTTGCGACGCGCCGATGATGAGGTAGTCCACGCCCAGCGTCGCAGAAAGATCCAGAATCGTCGAGGCGGTGTCCTCGCTGACGGCATAAACGGGAATTACGCAAATGCCCCGCTCGGTGCCAAGTTTGAGCATCATCGACATGATTGCGCTGGCTTCAGGGTTATCCTGCCATTTGGGGCGTCCCGGCACGGCCGGTCCACCACCATAAAAAATTGCGATCTCCTTCACGTAGAGCACGCAAAGAGTGGCTTTGCGCAATTGCGCTTCCTCCAAGGCAAACGTGAGCACGGGGGTGACACCGCGCGCCGCCACCATGATTTTTTGCCCTTCTTCCAAACGCGGACGCATCGTGGCCACAAGATCGGGCGTAACCATCCGGGCGACTTCGCGCGTGACCGTAAGCGTGGTGAGACCGTGCCGCTTTAAGGTGTAGGCGCGCAATCCCAGGCCGCCGATCAACACGCACGTGACGAAAAAGAGTGCATCGGGTTTCGTATGCGCAAGCGTGAACTCGACGGCAGCGAGAATGACAAACGTAATCCCGAAGAGAACCCGGTCGTACCAGGTGAAGCCGGCGGTTCGGTTGACCGCGCATGACCCGACGTTCAAAGTAATGGCTCCGACGACGCCGATCGCGTATAGACCCGCCAGGGCAGTAAAGTCGGCGGCGGTCAGGACGACAATCACGGGCAAGCCGAAGGCGATCAGGAGTGGAATCCATGGGACGCCGTGGCGATTCAGCCGCGTGAACTGGCGGGGCAGCTCGCCATCGCGCGTGACCATGTAAAGCAGCCCGATCATCGCGACAATCGCCGTGTTCGACGCGCTCAGAAGGAGGAAGAAGAACACGATCCCAACAATCCAACCAAACATGCTTCCAAACGCGGGCGAAACAGAAGCGGCACCGAATTGTTCGCCGATAAAACGCAACATGTCTTCTTTGCGTTGCTCGATCGCGGCCGCGACTTCGCTTGCGCCGCTAAGATGAAGTGTTTGGCCCAGCACGCTCGGCAGAGAGAGCATCGCCCAGCCGAGCAGCGCGGTTGCGAAAACGACTTCGATCGCGACTGGCGCAATCGCCTTGAGCGATTCACGCGCTACGCTGGGGTGTTCCGGCGTCGCGCCGGGGTCGAGCTTGATTACCCCGGTCAAATTCGCGATTGATTCTGCGCCGGAGAGGGCAAGGATCACGCCGACGAACTGCACCCACAAAGCGCCAACGCTCTCGTGCCGGGGCTGCAAAA
>WNFY01005332.1_pt1 | contig 16384 bp, 16 predicted proteins | sample 5400091 | NCBI WGS metagenome assembly WNFY01 (sample SAMN13153364, study PRJNA577476) | soil metagenome | isolation source: 60 cm soil or saprolite under grassland replicate 1 | place: USA:California | collected 2016-06-15
CCCGCCGCTAGGACAGCAGATACTGGTCCGTCTCCAGTACCTCTTCCTTCCTGCTCTCACCCTAACCTTGTTCTCTTATGGTGGTTTTCTGCTCTTGACGAGGGCGACTATGATGGAGGCGTTGAGTGAGGATTATGTTTTGACGGCGCGGGCTAAGGGTCTAGGCGAGAGAGCAGTGCTCTTCAAACATGCCTTCAAGAACGCCTCGCTTCCGCTGATCACCAACGTTGCGTTGTCGTTCGGTTTCATATTGAGCGGCGCGATCATTACTGAGACGATCTTCAACTGGAACGGACTGGGCAAGTGGCTGTTCGATTCTATCGGCTACAAGGATTTTCCGGTAATGCAGGCCATGTTCTTCATTATCGCCCTCTCTGTCATAGCTGCGAACTTCATCAGCGACATTGTCTACGGCGTCGTCGACCCGCGGATAAAATACGAATAACTCCGCGATCGATAGATCGGGAGTCTGGAACTTTCTCCGGTCTCCCTGTTCAACATGATTTGTGAGGTTCTATTCGTTCTTCCGTCGTACGTAGCCCTTTCTCCAGGCAACGGCGACGAGTCCTACAACGCCCGCGAAAGCGGTTGCGCCAACGGTTATTCTGCCAGAGTTTGAGCTGAGCCAGGGAAGTCTAACTTCGAAGCTGACCAATGCTGACGCGTCGCTAGGAGTGGACTCATGGGCCTTGATCAGAACAAAATAGGTTCCCAGAGGTCCGGCCCTCGGAATTGCAAGGGTCACCTTGTAGATTCCTTTCGCAATTGAGGTCGGGTGAAGTGAGATGGCTGTGCCATTGGGCCAGTAGAGTGATACTTGCAACTGAACGTTTGAAGGTTCCACCGGGAATCCGTTGAAAGTGGTTAGGATATACATGACTGCAGTATCCCCGGGGAAATAGACCGAGCCAGTATCCACAGTTACAGATAGGCGGCCAGTTGGAGCTGACAGCACTGTAAACATAGTTGACGCGTGCGCTCCCGTGTTCACGTCGAAGGCAATCACTTGATGCATCCCAGGTTCGGACTCTAACACGTCGAACGTGAAAGTGAAGCTTCCATTGTTGGCATTGGAAGAGTAACCGAGGAACATATTGTCGAAAGTGACGAAAATGGGGCCTGCAGATCCAAATGGGTTTTGTTGAATGGCTGGGAATCCTGATCCGGTGACCTGAACCTTGGTCCCAACAACCCCACTGTTAGGTGCTAAATCGATCATCGGAGGTGGGAGGATCGTTATCCTGCCCCCGGTCAAGTTATTGTCTGAGGGGGTTGGATCTGTTTCTCCCGGAGAGATTGACACAGTTGCCGAGATTGTGTAGTTTCCTGCAGCGACTCCGGTTGTATCCCAATTGATGTTTGCGTAGTATTGGTTGTTGCAGAAAACGTTGGAGGCGTTGGGTAAGCAAGCCTCGAGAAGGATACCGCTCTTGGAGCGTATCACATGGTTATCATCGAGGACGGTTAGCGTAACAGTCTCGTTTTCAAAACCATCATTTCTCAATACGACTTGAATGTTCACGTTCTGGGTTGAGACCACTGTCTTGGGTTCTGCAATAGCAGAGACTATGCTCACATCATGTGGCGGAACTGGTCGGATGGTGATTTGGGAACTCGTGGTTGCTGTCAGCCCAGCGTTGTCTGTTACCGTAAGCGTAACAGTGTAGTTTGCAGGTTGGAGGAAGGCGATGCCCCTTACTGGCGTAGGAGTAGTCGAGACTCCGTTATTGTCGCCAAAATCCCAGGTCCATAGTTGAACAATGCCGTCGGGATCGTAACTGGCTGAGCCATCGAAGAAGACGTTCTCTCCAACACGAGGATTGGTTGGTGAGAAGGTAAACTTGGCAACTGGAGCTTTATCAGATGATTGGAAGAGTTGCACTGAAACAGCTTTGACATCGTCGGAGGTAATGTTAGCCCCCGGTATTGGAGCCACCGAAGCCTCTATTGTGTACGTCCCTGGCGTGAACCCAGTTGTGTCCCAGATACCTGCAAGGGTCTGTTGAGATCGGGGGCTCATGTTCACAAAGGTATTAGTCGCGATCTGCTGGTTGCCAACCCTTATCGTCGTGTTCGCGGCTTCGACAATTGTGCTGTTGTTGTCGACAACGGCTATGATGTTGACATGGGTTCCAACTGGGACGCTGGTCGATGGAGCAACGGTGAGACTCGCGATTCCCACATCGATGAACAAGTAGACCACTTGCACCATGCGTGTCACCGACCAAGAAATTCCGAAGGAGTCAGTTACGGTGAGAGTGACTTGATGCACCTCCGCATTGCAGAATACATGCGATACAGTAGGGACAGTAACGTTCTGAATAGTGCCAACTGCGCGGCAAATCTCGTCCCAAAACCATGTGTATGCAACTATCCTAGCGTTGCCATTTGTAGCCTTGCTTGCTGATGCGTTGAACATGATGACAGAGTCGACTGAAGGCGGGCTGGGTGTAAAGGTGAAGTCGACGAAGGGAGCAGTGCAGAACCTTGATCCACAGTACTCGTTAGTGAAGAGCCCGTCAACATTGGTTGACTGATAAGACTCGTTCTTGGCCCCGTTAACTAGAACGACTTCGAGCAGATGAAGCTGGGAGAAACCAACCTTGAGAACTGTCAGGGTCAATCGGTAGAGAAGACCTGCTGGAACCGAGGTTGTCTTGTTACCTAGGTCGAAAAGACCAAGATTCACGACTCCCGTACCTCCGAGTGGATAAGGTTGGCAGAGCCCAAAAATCGCTTGGTCGTTAATGCATTCTGACTGGACTACTGCACCTGGGCCTAGGATATTTCCTGAATAGTCGATAGAGCTGCTTGATGCGCCGAGAACATTCGGATCGAACTTCACCCAAACGTCGAAGGCGCTAATCCAGGGTGAATCTGCAAGAGTGACATTGAAGACCACTGTAGACCCTGGTACCCTTGCTAGATCAGAAACGTTCTCCGGGATTATGGACACGATCGCCGTAGACGTCATTGACTGAGACTTCACATGGGAGGGCTTTGCGATCACTGGATTCTGGTGAGTCGTTGGATTGTAGAAGGTGATTGCAGATAGTGTCAGAAGGAGCATAATTGTTAGCGATGCTCGTCGCATTCAGACTAGCTCCTTCAGGTCAGAACAGCGATGTGGACGATTCGTTGTCTTTCTTTCGTCGCAGGTAGCCTTTCTTCCATGCCACGCCGACTAGTCCAACAAGACCTGCAAGCGTTGTCGCGCCTACCGTTATCTTGCCAGAGTTCGAGCTAAGCCAGGGGAGTTTGACTTCGAAGCTCACCAATGATGACGCGTCCAGGGGACCGGGCCGATGGGCTTTCGCGAAAATGAGGTATGTTCCTAGTGGTCCAGCGCTCGGTATGGCGTAGGTTGTCTTGTAGAGACCTGCGCCAATTCTGCTGGCTGTCAGCGTGATGTTTGTTCCGTCAGGTCTGAAGAGTACGACTTGAAGCTGGATACTCTGGGATTCGACTGGGCCGCCGTTCGAGGTCGTTAGTATGTAGGCTACGGTCGTGTCTCCTGGGAAGTAGACTGTTCCCGTGTCAATGGTGAGGGCTAGATTGTTGTTGGTAGGGGGTTGGACTGTGAACGTGGCGGATGCGTGGGCTCCTGAGTTCTGGTCGAAGGCGAAGACTCCGTGAGGGCCGGATTGAGAGAGCGGGACGTCGAAGGTGAAGGTGAAGGTGCCATTGTGTGATAGTGTGAAGCCCAGGGTCATGTTATCGAAGTTGACTTCGATGTAACCAACGAAGGGGTATCCGTATTGCACCCCCCCTGGATAGCCCGTTCCTTGCACCAGGACCTTTGTCCCGTCCGGTCCGGTGTTCGGTGAAAGCGTGATGATAGGCGCTGGCAGGACGATCACCGTTCCATCGGTTAGACTGTTGTCTGATGCTGTTGGATCCACTTCTCCAGGCGAGAGCGATACGCTCGCTGAAATCGTATAGTTTCCAGGCGCGGCTCGGCTGGTGTCCCATGGAATGAGGAAGTAGTCTCGATATCCACAGAAGTTGTAAGGGGATGGGATACAAGCTGGAACGAATAACCCTGTTAATGTCCGCACAGGCTGTCCGTTCGCGTACACTGTTACGCTGACGTTCTCATTGTCCAGACCATTATTCGCAAGCTGTACTTGGACGTAGACGGTCTGTGTAGAGACCACGATTCTAGGCTCGGGATTTACAAGGGCCATCGCTACATCGTGAGCCGGTTGAGATAACACCGAGATAGTCGAACTCGTAGACGATGAGAGCCCCGCATTGTCCGTAACAGTCAGAGTCACACTGTAGTTGCCGGGAGCATTGTAGGAATGGCTCACGAATTCGCCAGTTGCAAAGACGCCATCGCCGAAAGACCAGCCCCAAGAAACCACCACGCCATCAGGGTCAAGGCTTCTCGATCCGTCGAAACCAATGTTCTGTCCCACGATAGGATTGCTGGGGAGGACTGCAAAACTGGCTACAGGTGGAATATCTGCAGGAGGTTGAACTTGGACGTACATGCCTAGGACCTGCGTAAGGTTGCCCGAGTGGCCGAAAACCGACACAAAATACACGTCTGCCGAGGTGGTCCTAGTAGTCGCCAAGAGTAGAACTGATGCGGCCGTTCCTCCGGAATTCAGGACTACACTTGTTGGATTCAGGATTGCGGTAAATCCAACTCCAACGGTCGTCTCAGAAAAGAATGCAGTAGTCAGGGTGATCGTTCCAGCAAAACCGTTTATTGAGGAGAGAGTGATGGTTAGAGTAGCATTACTTCCCGCGGCTATGGGATGCATGGTCGAGTTGGCCGAGATGTAGAAGATTGGAGGAGGAGGTGGCGCGACACCTACAACTGTGACTTGGAAAGAAACAGAGTGACTAGAAGTATGGAACCCACTTCCACTCGTGGCTGCCACTGTGACAGTATAGTTCCCTATTGCATACGCTGTAACTGCGCAGAATGTGTTGTTGGTGCCCAGTACGAGTTGAAGGTATGAGGTGATGGACAGTTGGGTTGGGCTGCATCCAACTGATATTCCGGTTGAGGGTACAGTTCCGTTCGATTGGATTTGGAGGATTGATATCGGTCCGATAGTGACAGTTGCATTGTAATAGACGTTCGTCGCCGCGATGAGAATTGGCTCAGTGGCTGTAGTGCCTTTTACGATTATCAGGGGCCCCGGAAAGCGGCCAACTGCTTCCATCCGAAAGTCCCTAACAAGAATCGTAATTGTCAAGATGTGAACCAACGAGCCCGAGGTTGCAGTGATGTTCAGGAAGTAGCCCCCGGCTATTGTTGAGCTCACGGTGAGCGCGGCTGTGTTGCTTCCTTTGCTAGTCAACATGATCGTTTGGCTGGTCTTCTGATCAGACAGCGTTGCATGGATCTGCGAAGGGAATGTTAGGCTAATCGTGACGTTTCCTTGAAAGTTTCCAATGCTTGATATCGTTATGAGCGACGTACCTGAGTAAGTGGCGTTAAAGAACAGATTGTAGGGGTTCACCACCATGGAAATGTCAGGCACTGGGACAATCAGCCGAATCGTCGCCGAATTCGGTGGCATTCCGGGACTTGTGCCAGTCAAGTTCAGAATGTAACTGCCCGGAGGCGTGGTGTCTGGAACAGTAATGGTCAGTCCGGCGAGACCGTCACTGCCAACGGCAACGGTAACACTGCTAGGTAGGACGGAGAAAAGCGGAAGAGGGGAGAGCACAACTGCGGCCGAGACCGACGTGCTCAGGTCGACAGTCGCACCGCTCGTACCACCGAAACCATTCACGCTCGTGACCGTGACAAACCCGCTCGCAGCTATGTCCCCCCGGGAAACCTGAATGGTTGTGGTACTAGGAACCACATCGAAGTAGGGTCGATTGCTAAACTTGGCTCCCTGCACGGTTTCCGTAACAAGTGCTGTGGCCCCACCACTTATGCTGACACATGTGCCGTCTGATACGCTGGTGTTTGTGCAGCCGGTTTGGAAGCCGATCGGGCTTGCTATAGAGTTTGAGGTTACGTTGTAGATTGCGTAGAATAATACGCCGGTTACATCTTGGAATGTAAGTTCGCCCACGACTACATACTGAATCGTGCCGGCAGTGTCGGTGACTGGGCACGCGCCCGATCCTAGCCTGTTTACTCCACCGACGCATTCGACTATAGCGCGCGGGTTTGCTAGGAGTGTTCCGAGTTGTACACCTGAAGGCTTAAGGATGCTGCTGTTAGCAAGCAGTGTAATGTCGAATCCGTTGAGTGCTTGTGACGAATTCGCAATCACTGCGACTCTGAACTCAGAAGTTGGTGAGGGCGCTGGTCCAGGAATTACTGGGGGAGTGACCGGGCAGACGGACGCGTTTGCACTCGCGATACACACTACTCCACTAGTCGGACCGGCAATCGTAGCCTCTGCCCTGTGAACGATTAGCGGAGCTACTATGCTACTCATCAGAAGGATCGCAATTAGAAGAACAATTCTTTCTTTCTTCAAGAGAGTTACCTCTGAGGACTGAGAAATCGTGGGTGCCTGTTGAGAAATTAAGTGTTTGCGTCGAATCTTCGAAGCGTCAAAGTCGACTAGGTCTTAAGGCGACAATTAGGCGTATGGAGTAGGCTTTGGAATGCTGGAGAAAGCCGAGCCGCTTTCGCTAGTCCGGGACCCTATATGTCGATTCTGCCCAAGCTGGAACTCTTCATGAATGGCCCTTACAGCTTCAGGGCCTTGATGTTCGGACACCACGAAGGAGACGTTGTATTCGGAGGAGCCTTGCGCTACGATGCGCACGTTGATTTTTTTCCGAGCGACAGCACCGAAGATTCTAGCTGCTACTCCCGGTGTCCCTTTCATTCCGGACCCCACGACAGCTATGATGCAGGCGTCTCTCTCCGCGACCACCTTGTCAACCAAGCCCTGTCCCAGTAGTGCAAGCTGTAATGCTCTAACCGCGTTGTCCACGTCCTTCCGCGCCACGACGCATGAGATGGTTGCTTCCGATGATCCTTGAGAGATCATCATCACGTTGACATTGCTGGAGCCTAGGGCCATGAAGATTTTTGCCGCCGCTCCAGGCGAACCGATCATCCCAGTCCCGCTCACGGTGACGATTCCAACACTTCCGATGATAGAGACCGCTTTCACTATTCTGCCTCCGTTATCGGTCTCTCCTGAAGAGACAAGGGTTCCTTCGAAAGACGGCTTGGAAAAGTTCCGAATCCGGACTGGAATCTTTCTCTGGGCCGCAGGCTGCATAGCTCTGGGGTGCATCATCTTGGCTCCGAAGTATGATAGTTCCAAGGCTTCTCCGAAGGAGACTGCGGGAAGGAGCCTTGCATTCTTGACGATTCTAGGATCCGCGGTCATCAATCCGTCAACGTCGGTCCATATCCAGATCTCTTCGGTGTTCAGTGCAGCCCCTAGAAGACTAGCAGTGTAGTCAGATCCGCCTCTTCCGAGGGTCGTTATGCTCCCGTCGACAGTTGCCGCTATGAACCCCGTCACTACCGGGATCTCGTTTCTAGCAAGCATCGGGTCGAGGCGTCGTCGTATCTCATGATAGCTCACTTCTGCTAGAGGATTGGCTTCTCCAAATCTCTCGTCGGATATTATCCCTGCCTCCGCTCCGGTGAGAGCACGAGTCTTGAGGCCCAGACTACGAATTGCTGCCGCTAATACCGGCGCAGAGAGGCGTTCACCGAAAGAGAGGAGATAATCTCTGCTTCTGGGAGTCAGTTCTCTAAGATGAGATATTCCTTCGACAGTTTTTTCCAGTTCCTCGTTTAACCGGTCGATTCTGTCGAGAAGCTCCTTCGACATTTTCCGCGACGAAGTTGCTCGGGCGGTCTTTGTGTGGAGCTTCTGAATGCTTGACAGTATTCTTCTTGCTCGGGCGGTCTCTCCGTTCCTCGCGAGTTCTCCGATCTCCACCAGCCGGTCGGTCGTGTCGTCCATCGCTGATGCGACGACAACTATTCTGTTTCCGGATGAGAACCGTTCGACTACTCTGGCTGCGTTTTTGATTTTCGCAGCGTTGGCTAGTGATGAGCCGCCGAATTTCATAACAAGCTTCAGTTCTGGTCCCTAGATCGAGTATTCGCTTCGAATGTCAACTAGGTCACGGATTATCGCGCTAGCCGTTTCTTCTCCCCCGGCTCCCCGACCTATGAGGGTCACGTCACCTATGTGTTCCGTGGAGAATGCTACAGCGTTGAGATTACCAGGGACGCACACTGGGTCGTCTGCTGGGACTTCTTCCGGTTTCACCGTAGCTCGTGAATCTGTGAGTCGCCCCATGAGTTTGATTCTGGCTCCGGATTTCTTGGCAGTCCGGATCCTTTCCGGTCCTATGTTTTGAATCCCAGTTATTTCCAGTCCTTTGATACTTATCCGGCGTTTGAGAACCCAGTTCGCGATGATAACTATCTTTGCTGCCGTGTCTAGTCCTCTTACGTCATTGTTAGGGTTCTTCTCCGCGTATCCTTTCTCTTGGGCTTCAGCGAGCGCCTTTTGATAGCTGAGTGAAGCCTCGTCCATCCTAGTCAGGATGTAGTTGGTTGTGCCGTTGAGAATGCCGTTGATTCCGAGTATCTTCTCTCCAGGAAGGCATTTCGATGCGAAGCTCAGGAATGGGGTACCGGCTCCCACTGTGGCGCTGAAGCGTAGCTGCATTCTCGTGTGATTTGCGAGTTCTAAAAGCGCTGGCATTGCTAGGGCTAATGGTCCCTTGTTGGCGGTAACCACATGCCTTTTCGCAGACAATGATTGCTTGATGTTCGTGAGGCCGGGTTCTCCACTCTCGAAATTCGAGGGAGTCGTCTCTACAACTGCTTCTGCTTCTGTTCCGGAGATGACCTGTGCTGTGTTTGTTTTTCTTTCGCCTTTTCCCGGGTACTTCTGGACTGTCCCATACTTCGCTTTCACTTTCAAGGCTAGGTCAAGGTTCAAGCCGTTATCGTCCCGGCAAGCCCCTCGGCTATCCACTATTGCAGTGACTTGTGGTTCGAAGCCATAGTTCTTGACGAGCCACTCCCTATCCTTGGTCAGAATGCGAGCGAATGATTGGCCCACTGTACCGAAACCGATGAGGACGATTCTCAAAGCATTCTCTCTAGGCGTTCGATCCAATCAGGTTGAGTAATCTTGAGAGTGTAACTTTCATGGCGAGGCATGTGCTCAGCCACCGACGGGTCTTTCAAGCCATGACCTGTAGTAACGCATACGACTAGATCCGATCTGTCGACTCTACCGGCCTCTCGACTTTTTCTGAGGCCAGCTATGGACGCTGCGCTGGCCGGCTCGACAAATATCCCTTCTTTCGAGGCCAAATCTCTCTGGGCTCGCAGAATCTCCCTGTCGGACACTGTTTCCGCGGTCCCACTGGAATCGTTGATGGCAGGGAGCACCTTGGTCCAGTTGACCGGCGACCCAATTCGTATTGCAGAAGCGATTGTTCGCGGATTGGTGACGGGTTGAATCTTGTTTTGTTTTCGTTTGACGGCCTTTGCGATGGGCGCCGCATTTTCGGCTTGGATCCCGATCATTCTAGGCCTCGTCTTCGTGACTCCCAACGTCTGGAATTCGGTGAAGCCCTTCCAGATCGCGCTGATATTCCCGCCGTTGCCGACTGGGAGTACCACCGCGTCAGGCGCTCCTCCATCCAGTTGATCACACACCTCGAAAGCTAGAGTCTTCTGGCCCTCTAGTCGGAATGGATTAAGGGAATTCATTAGATAGAATCCTTTCCGGCGCTCTGTCAGTGTAACGACTGCTCTCATCGCCTCGTCGAAGTCGCCGCTGACTTGGAAAATGCTTGCGCCATGAATCATTACTTGGAGCATTTTGCCTGCCGCCACTTTTCCTTCCGGGACGATGACTACGCACTTGAGTCCTGCGCGTGCCGAGTAGGCAGCTAGGGATGCTGCGGTGTTCCCTGTGGAAGCGCACACAACCTTTCTCTTTCCTAGCTCCCGTGCCTTGGATAGGGCGACTGTCATGCCCCGGTCTTTGAATGACCCGGTTGGGTTCTCTCCCTCATTCTTCACAAAGAGTCTCTTTAGACCGATTTCGCGGCCGAGACGCCGGCAGTGGTGAAGCCCAGTTCCTCCCTCTGCCAGGGTTGTTACGAATCGATCGTTATCGATAGGGAGAAGTTCTCGATATTTCCAGACTGATAGGCCCCGTTTCTTCCAAGGGGTCTTTCGGCCTGAGATCTGGAAACTGACCTCTAGAAGGCCGCCACATTTCTCGCATCGGTAATTCGTAGCCTGGGGTGGATATTGGGTGTGGCAGTTGAAGCATCGTAGATGGTAGGGCCAGGGCATTTGCTAAGCCTTCATGACTATGCTGGCCCCTTGGGCAGGCCGTGCAACGAACGAGGTTGAACGCACATTATTCTGTGTAAACGCCCTTACCATTGCTTGAGCAACTAGTCTCGGGTCGCAACTGTCTTCATCCACCAACGCGACGAGGCTGGGTCCCGCTCCGCTGATGGATACGCCTGCTGCCCCTGCTTCCAAGCCCATACGTTTCACATCATCATAGCCGGGAATGAGGTCCTTTCGATAGGGCTCGGCGATCTGATCCTTCATTCCTGTTCCAATCAGTCGAATATCGCCTTGAGCAAAAGCCGCTGCCATAGCAGAAGCTCTACCGAGATTTAGTACTGCGTTCTTGACTGGGATTTTTCCAGGAATCGCCTTTCGCGCTTTTCTCGTCTTTTCGGATTGAACGGGAAGCTGAGGAGTCGCAACAACAACGGCTAGGCCATGGGGTGGCTTTAGACAAATTGTTCTAAGCGGCCAGTCGTATACGATCACGAATCCTCCCAGGAGCGAAGCCGCGACATTGTCCGCATGCGGCGTTCCTGCGACGGCCTTTTCGCCGAGACTTGCTATTTGCACCAGCTCATCGTTTGATAATTCAAGATCCAGAAGAGCGTTCACAACCATCGTACATGCTGCAGCAGTAGCCCCACTGCTTCCAAGTCCAAGGCCATGAGGTACACGCTTCTCGACGATTATCTCCAAGCCTTTCTTCAACTGTGCCTTCCTGGCCAATTCTGCAGCTGGAGGCCCAGCAGAGTTTTTTCTCACCTCTACTGGTATATTGCGACCCGCAGGGCCACGAACGACTATTCTGATCTTCTTTCCTGAAGTTATTCGGACATCCACAGTGTCAGAGTATCTGTTCAAGGCTAAGCCGAACACATCGAAGCCCGCTCCAAGGTTCGCCGTAGAACAGAAAGCCCTACCAACAGCCCGCGTCCGAACGGCATTCATAGCCCGATCGAGGCTAATCGCGAAGCCTGAGACAGATAAAAGAGGACTCGTACCTTTTGATCCCCGTCGGAGAAAATCGGAAAGCACGCTCGTTCATGTTCAAGCATTATGACGGAAACCATTTTCGTGACGCTTAATACCAGAATTCTCCTGGTTCTGTAAGTCACCGAAGGCTACTTTTCGGAACTATTTGTTCAGATTCCCGAGGACCTACGGGCTCTGGTTGAGTTCTAGATCATCTTGAAGTCGACTTGCGGTATATCCGCTCGAATCATGTTTCCGCTGCTGCCGTCGATGATTGCGTTGTAGCTCTTTCCTTTGTACTCATATTGGATGAACCAGAGAGGTGCGTGTAGATAGGTAGGCTTTTCAACACTGAAACTAGTGTTGAACTGGGTTGTCCCCTTTCGTGGTGTTGGGGGCGAGATTCTTTCGAGCATTCCTTCGTACGTGCTAGTGGCGGTTAGAGGTACTAGCCAGAAAGGAAGATACCTGAGCTCCAGACCTATGACTTTGCTCTTCTTGGCCAGGTCTCCCGGCTTCATGAATCCTGACCTCATCCAATCTTGCAGATTCTGGGTAATTCTGGAGTTGTTGAGGTTGTTGATTATGAGGCTGTGTTGCAGCTGGAATGGTGCGTCGGTGCCCACTACGGAGGTGTAGCCGCAGTATCTGCAGGTAGCTACTAATTCTCCTGGTGAGAGGTTGAGTTGGGCTCCGCAGTTCGGGCATTTGATCTCTGAGACGATCTGGGACATGCCTGATTTTCCTTTCGTTCTGGGATAGAATTAAAGAAGGGCCGGATTAAGTTCTCTAGGATCGGGAATGGATCATGGCAGGCCTTGGCGCGTTGAAGCGGACGATGGGCTTCACGATCATACTGGTCTTCGCGATCTTTCTCGGCCTTCTGACAGTTGTTTCCGTCTTCTTCATTGACCCTACTACAGGCCTCGTCCTCGGGCTTGTGGGAGCGTTCTTCATAGTTCTGTTACAGTATCTGATCGGCCCCATCATCGTTAGGGCTACCAGTCGACTCCACTACCTCTCTCCAGGAGAGAACCGCTGGCTGGAGACCAAAGTTTCCCAGATGGCCTCAACATCAGGTATTCCCATGCCGCGATTGGCAATCTCCCCGGACCCCACTCCGAATGCGTTTGTGTTCGGCAGGACCCAGAAGAGCGCCACTCTCGCGGTTCATCAGGGACTGCTCCAACGGTTGAACGAAAATGAGATCGAGGGAGTCATAGCGCACGAACTCGGCCACGTAAAACATCGCGATTTTATCGTCGTAACAATGATTTCTGCCATACCGCTAGTCGCGTATTTGATCGCGCGCTCCGTGCTCTGGGGAGGGTACGTTAGCAGTGGTCGCGGATCCAACCGGAATAACAGTGCTGGAGCGTTAATCGCCATAGCCGCTGTAGCGTACGTGGTCTACATCCTGACTACTCTTCTGGCTTTGAGACTGACGCGTCTGAGGGAGAGCTACGCCGACGCGTATTCTGCGTACCTGACCAGACAGCCTAGAGAGCTTGAGAGTGCTTTGACCAAGATCGCCTACGGGTTGTCTATAGCCCCGGGCGAGCCGCACGGTGCGAGGGCCTTCTTCATTGAGGACCCAGCGCAGGCAAAACAGGACGTGGCACAGATCATGGATCAGAAGTCAAAGTACGACTTGGACCACGATGGTGTCCTGAGCGAGCGAGAGTTGGAGATGGCTATGGAGGCTGAGGCAAAGTCGAACTGGCGGAAAGCAGCTCAGCTCTTCATGACCCACCCCCCGACCTACAAACGGATTCTCATGTTGCGAGAGATCGAGCAGGAAATGAACACTGGGACCTTTCAAGAGGCAAACATCTACCAGCATGTCTGATGGGGTTTCGCCCCCGCTCATCGATTCGTGCGCAATAGTACTATAAACAGGGCGTAGTCTGAGATTTGTTGATCTGAATGAACCGTGTTCCCTGGGCGCCTTTCAACGCCAGCGTCTTCCTAATAATTCTCGGAGGGCTTATCCTCGCATCACTCCTCACAGGACTGACCATTTTCGCAGTCTTTCCCTTGATCTTTACGTTCTTCGGCGCATGGATGATCGTTGAAGCATTTGTCTTTCCTCCAGCGAACTCGTATGCTCCGCCCAGGATAATGGTGGTAGGCTGGGGTGCTCTGATGACCGGTTTCGGAGTTCTCTTGCTTGTCTCGTACTTTGCTGCTATACTGTTGCCTGTCGTGTTCGCTGTGATCCTGATCGTCGTGGGAATAGCCGGAGTCGGATACAGTTTCAGAAGGTCAAGCCCCAATACCCCGAAGACTTCCACGTCCTAGCCCATGTTTGATGCCAAGGCCCGTTACGTCCGGAGCCTATTCTCAAACGTCCCGTTAGAATACGATATTCTGTTGAGCCTGCTTTCCTTCGGGCAGGACAAGCGATGGCGAGCATTTGTCGTCAACCAAGCCAGACCCCGAAGCAATGAACGGATACTTGACGTCGCCACGGGAACTGGGCTCTTAGCCGCTGATTTTGCAAGGATCGTCTCTGGCGATGGATCTGTGGTCGGTTTGGACCTTACTCTCTCAATGCTGAAAACCGCCCGTTGGAGGTTGCAGTCAAAAGGTCTGGGAGACAAGGTCGACTGGGTCTTGGCACGAGCCGAGAATCTCCCGTTTCGAGATAATTGCTTCGCATCGGCTTCTATCAGCCTCGCCCCTCGGTCTCTTCCCATTCTTCGGGCGCATGGTTTCAGAGGCTTGGGGTAGGACTTTGTCATACCTGGGCAGATCTATCTTGAAGGCCAGAACCGGGGAACAGATTGCGAACCTTCTGATCGAAGAGGGTCTTGCTGATGCCGTGTCCGTCCCGTTGACTGCGGGAAGTGTTTGCGCGGTCTACGGAAAGAAGAGATAGTGCGCAACGTGATCGTAGGAACGTCTCGTATAACATGAAATCTCTGTCTGCTCTCCTGTTACACGCTTGAGGCTAGGAGCTACCAGTCAGTATCTTGACATCAGGTTCAGGTCTTGACCGGTCTTGAGACCGAGTCTGAATTAGGCTTTTCGGATTTTGGAGCCAACAGGTCGAACGTCAATGCACCGCCATGGACTAACCTTCGAGCAATGTCGAGGGGACTGGCCGACCGGGTTCGAGGAATGACTAAGCTAGGCTATCGTGAGCGCATTGTGGAGAACTTTGGGAATATGCGGAAATAGGATTGAGCATATTGAGAAAGCGGACAATAGCAAGTCTTAAACCGACTGCTTTCTCGAGCAATACGAGGATACGGGTGTAATTCTTGAAGAATATTACACTGGTTTCTGCATCTATTTTTCTGCTGATTGGAACCATCTTGTTTGCCGCTTCGAATTCTGCTCCAGTGTATGCAGCGTCCACGGGCGTCATATGCATAATTCCTGCGGGTGCATCTTCCTGTCCATCGAGCCCCGCGTCGATAGCCGGAACCGTTGGGACTCAGCTTCGGGTCTCGGTGTTTGTCCAAAACTCCACCGGCTTGAACGGGTTTGATGTCACCCTCTTGGCTGACCATACGATTCTCAAGCCGGCCGGCGCTGACCTCACTGGAACCGTCCTACCCGGGCCACAGACTCTTTTGTTAGAGTGCTTGAGCGGAGTCCTTGTATCTGGCCCCACCTGTTCGTCAACGGATACCATTGATACGCTTCACTTGGCGGCGGGCTCGGCTCCCGGAACAATAACCGGGACACCCACAACAGGGCTCCTCTTTACGGCAATCTACAACATCACAAGGACAACATCTGGCACGACTCTAGGTTTCCAGACGGGTTGCGGCTCTCCCACCGCACCGACTAGCGACCCGCCCGTCTGTGTAACAATTGCCAATGGCTCTCCCAGAGCTGTCCCGGAGGCGGTTGAGTCCGCCATATTTTCAACCGTCACGACCCCCAATTTTGTTCTGTCTGCAAGTGCGAGTAGCCTAACGATTACCGCAGGCTCTTCAGCCACATTCGCTCTCAGCCTCACGAGCATCAACGGTTTCTCAGGCATAGTGAGCCTAACTACTTCCGTATCTCCTGCAAGTCTTCCTGTCACTTTGAGTCCGTCCAGTGTCACGCTAGCCGCCAATCAGACAGTCACTTCTACCCTGACCGCATCCACGTCGACTTCAACTTCGACTGGAACCTACACGATAACGATTACTGGAACCAGCGGTTCACTCGTCAACTCAGCTAGCATCAGTCTGACCGTGAATTCACCCCCGCAGCCTGGCTTCACCATGTCCGCTAGTCCGGATACCCTGTCTCTTACGGTCGGGTCCGCTGGCAACACCACGATATCTCTGGGCAGCACCAACGGATTCGCGGGCACGATCAACTTGACAGCGTCGATTTCCAAACCAGGGCTGTCCGTTTCTTTCAACCCTGTGAATCTCACGTTGTCCTCGGGAGGAACAAGAATCTCGACAATGACAGTGTCAACAACCTCGTCCACTGCAGCCGGATCTTATTCAGTTTTGGTAGTAGGAAGAAGCGTGACTGGCGTATTCAACACTGTAACAGTTTCAGTCATGGTGTCCTCGCAGCCTGACTTCGCCTTGACTGCTAGTCCCAGTAACTTAGCCATCACGGCCGGCTCCTCCGGTTCTTCGACGATAACATTGAGTAGTTTGAGCGGATTTACTGGGACCATTAACCTGGCCGCCTCTATTTCTCCTTCAGGACCCGCAATCTCGCTAAGCGTTTCAAGCATTGCTCTGTCCGCGGGAGGAAGTGGAACCTCCACTCTGACGGTCTCGACAACATCATCAACAGCATCAGGTTCCTACACAGTAATCGTCTCGGGAGTAAGCGGGACCTTGTCACACGCTACCGTAGTATCTGTAATGGTCAACGCGGTTTCAAAGCCTGACTTTTCCATCGGCCCCAGCGGAGTCAACATCGGTCTGGCACAGGGTGCCTCAACGTTTCAGCCCATAACGCTGACCAGCCTGGGAGGATTCACTGGGACAGTGAGCCTAACTGATTCCGTCTCATCCTCAGGTCTTACCCTAGGCTTGAGCCCAACAAGTGTCACCCTCACCTCCGGTGGAACTGCAAATTCTACCCTGACAATATCGACCACATCTTCCACGCCACCCGGCTCCTACACGATCACAATCACAGGAA
>WNFY01004503.1_pt1 | contig 16377 bp, 14 predicted proteins | sample 5400091 | NCBI WGS metagenome assembly WNFY01 (sample SAMN13153364, study PRJNA577476) | soil metagenome | isolation source: 60 cm soil or saprolite under grassland replicate 1 | place: USA:California | collected 2016-06-15
CTTGTATCAACGTCCTGTCGGCATCCATGCAGAAGATTGTCGATAACCAGGACATCATGTCCAGCATTCAGGTAAGCTCTGGTCAAACGGGAACCGATGAAACCTGCGCCTCCAGTAATAGCTATCTTCATTGATATTGCTCCTCTCTATTTTCACTGAGCATGCCGGGGTAGAAACATAACAGCTTAATTAGCTCTCTTTCCAGTGTACTCCTACCACCTATAGGGATAAATAAATATAAGGACGCTCTTCTTCCCTATGCCTCAACAGAGAACATCGCATTTTTGTACTGAAATAACCTATCGACATCAATAGCTACCGATATAATCAGCTATTGATGCAACTATTGACGTAGTGGGTCAGACCAGTAGGGGCGCGATTTATAAGCCCGCATAAGCGTCAAGTTAAGGAAGGATGGGCTTGTTCCGTCGAGCCGCTCGCAGGGCGACCGCAAGGGTCGGCCCCTACAAAGAACGCAGACTCACAACAGGACGGATCTTTGTAGGGGCCGACCCTTGCTTCTCTCACTGACACTTTTTTTAGGCGAGAAGAGGAGCAAAAGGAGAAAGAAAGAGAAAAACAGGCGAGATTTCGAGCCAGGCAGGAACCTTTTGTCGCCAAATGGAGCAAGGAAAGCGACGAGGGAAAGATGAGATCGTCCTCACAAGCAGAACCAAAAATCGAGCTTGAGGAGAACGATCTCAATGAATGCATTCAGCCCATTATGTACAGTCTGGCACCAACACGTCAAGGAGTTTTTTACAGAATTGCATGGACATCAAAGCAAAACCCTGGCATTGTTCGTCTTAGGGGCCATCAGAGCGGAAAGTATCGTGATCCCACGAGTGGCAGAAGCGTTATGAGCGAGATGCGTGAGGCAAAAGCGCCCAGTATTGAGCGGCGTTTGGAGCGCTTTCTCAGTAATGAGAAGATCCAGACAGAAGAGACTTGGGAGCAACTGCTGCGGCAGGTGATGCCTTATTTTCGGAAAGGCCCAATACAGGTCGTGGTCGATCTGACGTCCTATGAAGAGCATGCCCAAGTGATCTCTCCTGGTCTGTTACAGCACTCGCGCGTTTTACCGCTCGTCTGGAAGGTCATGCCAGGACAAGACAAGTGGGATCAAGGATTATGGGAAAGTATTGAGGAACTTTTCAAGCGTTTAGCTCCTCATCTAGGAGAAACTGATTGTACGGTGATGGGAGATAGTGCGTTTGGATGTTTTCCTCTGGTGAAGTGATGTCAGAACTATGGGTGGCACTACCTGTTTCGGATCTGCGCGGAACATACCTGCGAGCGGTGGTCGCCACAAGGTCGCCTTTTGCCGACCTGTCGGGTTTCCGAGCTGGTGAATGAGCGAGGAGGCGCGGTTCTATGGACCCGTCCGCTTGTGGCAAGAGGATCAAATTGAGACCAATCTAAGCGGGTGTTGGGACAAAAATGAAGAGGAGGCATTGTTGGTCATTTCTGATCTACCAGCAGGCAAGAGGCGCATCAGTGATTACCAACTGCGTTGGCGAGTCTCCGCGACGTTTCAAGACCTCAAAAGTCGTGGGTGGGATTGGGAAGAAAGTCATGTTCGTCGTCTCGATCGTGTGGATCGCATGCTGCTGGTGCTCTTTTTGCTGGTGTGGTGGCTCGCTCATCTAGCCGCTTCCTGTCTTCATACTGGTCGCCGAGATCGTTATGATCGTCACGATCGACGCGACAAGGGCATCTTTCGCATGGGGAGGCTCTATCTCTTGGATATTGAGCGCAGAGCCTCTCGTACATGTGAACTAGTGCATTGTTTATTATTCAAAGGATCTTCAACGGGATGGCTCTTTTCTCTGAGATTTTGAGGGATGCAGGAAAAGTGAGTAATGTTTCTCTTCTCCTGCTGTGCATGCTCAAAAAAGTGTCAGTGAGAGAACAGAGCAGTAGGGGCGCGATTTATAAGCCCGCCTGTGAAGATTGACAGAGCAGTAGGGGCGCGATTTATAAGCCCGCCTGTTCCACGAAGGAGGATAAATCGTGCCCTACTGTGGACTGCGAAGCCATGATACCGATTCATTCCTGGACAGCGCGAAAAATGACACAAATCCTGACGGAGACTTCGCGCATGGACATGCTAATGAACTTGCTAGGTAAGTTGAATAGATCCACTGAGCAGGTCGTCGAGCGTCGATTTTTTGATGCGATAGGCCTGACGCTTACCTCGATGCGGAAGCGTGATCGCCTCTAACGCGCCGCTTTTAATCCAGCGTCTTACCGTAGTGTCATCAACGCGTAAGCGGCGCGCGACTTCACGGACGGTTAATAGATCTTCTCTGCCATTTTCTGCCATAGCGTTATCTCCTGCACCGTTAAAGTGCTCCTGTGGTATAACATTACTTCTGCGAGACATGGTGTCCCCCTTTGTTGGTAGAATAGAACAACCCTTAAGAGACGCATTGTTTTTTTGACCTTGTGGCTCTTACAATATGTAGTTATCTAGTAGACGTTAGAAAGCGGCGTAAACTTAAAAATAACTATTTTTGTCAGCATTTTCAGTTGTGCATTTTCTTAGCAAGAAAGATACCTATGTCCACTATAAAGATAATTGTAAGCGATCTTCACCTGGCTGATGGCTCTCCCGTCCTTGACTGCTTCTCTGCCAGCCAGCAGGTGGCTCTTGAGGGGTTACTGCATGCGGCTTCTACAGTGTCTCTGGTGACCGCTACACCGGACGCTTCTGTAGAGCTGGTCATCAATGGCGATTGTTTCGATTTCCTGGTTACCACTCCGTATACTTCTGATGGTATCGTCGATCAGCCTATGGCACTGCGGAAGATCGAAAAGATTATTGCTGCCCATGGTCCTTTCTTTGCTGCTTTACGTTCTTTTATTACGCCGCCTGGCCGCTCTGTGACTTTTATCACCGGAAATCATGATCTCGAACTTTGCTTTGCGCAGATACGTGCTCGCGTTTGTACGGCTATCACTGGCCAGGAGAGCGATGCACGCGTGTATTTCTGCCCCACGCGTTTCTACCGTCCGCTCCCGGATGTCTACATTGAGCATGGCAATCACTACGATTTCTGGAATCATGCTATCCAGGGCTTATGGGACGAACTGGGGCAGCCATTGACGCGCAATCCAGAGCATATTACTCTTTCTGTCGGCTCGCGCTACTTTCAGCATTCTGCCTATCTGACCAGTCTGCGCTATCCCTACTTCGATCATTTTGAGCCATCTATGAATACCACGCGTCAGATCGCTTTGCTCAGCCTGTTGAACCCGGCATTGATTATTGAGACGGCACAGCGTACAATGCAATTGCTCTCATATTCGCGCCTGGCTCTTGCAACCTTGCTTTCAGGCGAAGAAAAAATTCCTGTGCGCCTCTTTGAGGAAGCAATGAGCGATTTTGTGGCCTTCCAGGAGGATATGGTTGCACAGAAGCCAGATTGGACGGGACCCTCTGCAGATATACAGGTTTCTCCTGCTGAGATGCAAGAGTTTATGCAACTGCGTGCCGCTTTGTCTCTGCCGCTAGCGGAAGCGGTAAAGGCCATCTGTGTTCCTGAGGTGTATCAGATGGGCGAAAGTGTGGCGCACGGTATGCATGAGGTCTTGCAACAGAACCCGCAGGTGCGTTATGCTATCGCCGGACATACCCATATGCTACGTAATGACACGCTCAACGCCGGTACGCAGGTGTATCTCAATACGGCAAGTTGGACACAGCGTTTTGCTCTCCCGGCTCCTGCTGAGATGACTCCCGAACTTCTTGGGTGGCTGTGTGTTCCTGATTGGAACGCTATCCCGTTGCGCGATGTTACCCAACTGGTCTTTGCACTGGTCACTGCGTCTGAGGATAGCCATCCACCGCGCTTTTCACGCTGTACCAGAAGATATGTCTACCAGCTCTGGTGAGCCTACGAATGCAACGTTTGGCTTTACATCGATGCTGATGAAGGCGCTTCTGGAGGAAAAGCCTGATTATATTGCTGTAACCTTCGATCGTCCGTCGCCGACGTTTCGTCACAAGGAGTTCCCCCAGTATAAAGCGCATCGTCCTACACTGCCCGATAACATGAGGCCACAATTCGCTCGTATCCATGCAGTTGTGGAGGCGTTTGGTATCCAGATCTATGAAAAAGATGGCTTTGAGGCCGACGATATCCTGGGTACGCTTTCCGTACAGGCACGCCTGCAAGGGGTCGATACGATCATCTATACTGGCGATATGGATACCTTGCAACTGGTCAACGATCATGTGCTCGTGAAGGTGGCAAAGCGTGGCATCACGGATGTCACCGAGTACGATGAGGCGGAGGTAGAGCATCGTTACGGTTTCACGCCCCAGAAGTTGCCAGATTTTAAGGGCCTGGTCGGCGATAAATCCGATAATATCCCCGGTGTTCCTGGCATCGGAGAGAAGACGGCTAGCCGCCTGATTGCCGAGTATGGGGATCTGGAGGGTATCCTGGCGCATGTCGACCAACTGAAGCCTAAAGAACAGAAACTCTTGCGCGAGGGGGCAGAACAGGCGCGACAGAGCAAGTACCTGGCGACAATTGTATTAGACGCTCCTGTACAGCTCAATCTGGATGCCTGTAAACTTACTCATATTAATAGCGAGAAGGTGCTGGAGATCTTCCGCGAGCTGGAGTTCCGTGGCCAGGTGGAGAGGGTCCTTTCACTCTTTCGCCAGTTAGGTGTCAGTACTGGCTCCGATGAGTCCTCCCCATCACATGAGCAGGCTGAAGAAGTATCTTCAAGTGAACCGGCGGATGAAGAGAATCTGCTATTTGCGCCCCCGACGGGTGTAGTTCCGATTCTGTCACCACCACTTCCACCAGATTATGAGCCGGGTGTTGTTGAACTAACAAATTCACAATCAGTAGAGGGATCAGTTGCAACTTCCGCACAACCCACGTCGGCAGCCATTGCAGTTGCCGAAAGTGTCCCGGAGCAACTCAACCTGTTCGATGTTGAGGGGCCACATGCTGAAGTGGTGCGTACGTTGCGCCTGCCAGGTCCTGCAAACACAGGTGTTCAGCTCTTCCTGGAGGAAGATAAATCAGTTCCCCTGACGAATACTATGATCGTCGATAGCGAGGAAGCGCTACGTGTTCTCGTGAAGAGTCTGACCGATGCGGGTAGCTTTGCGTTCGATACCGAAACCACTTCAGACGATCAGCGCCGCGCCGAACTGGTTGGCATTTCCTGCTCTATGGCCGCTGGAGAAGCCTACTACATCCCTGTCGGACATACACGTACACCTGATGATCAGGAACCTGCCGCTCAGTTACCGCTGAAGTACGTGCTGGAGAAGCTTAAACCCGTCCTAGAGGATGAGAGTATCCTGAAGTACATGCATAATGCCAAATACGATATGACGGTCCTGAAACGCAATGGCATCGATGTGCGTGGCCTGGCCTTCGATACCATGGTTGGCGCATACCTCGCCGAACCCGGTCGCCGTGGCCTTGGACTCAAAGAACAGGCTTTTCAGCGTTTAGGTCTGGTCATGACACCCATCGCTAATCTTATTGGCTCCGGCAGCAAAATGATTACTATGGACCACGTTCCTGTCCGCAAGGCCGCCGATTACGCGGGCGCTGATGCTGATATGACTTTGCGCCTGGTGGACTCCGTCAGATCCGATCTTCAGCAGCACGGTTTGCTAGATCTCTACCATCGTATTGAGCTGCCGCTTATCCCGGTATTGATGCAGATGGAGTTAAACGGCGTGGCTCTCGATGCCGATTTCCTGCGCCAATTTGGTGAGCAGCTCAATGATCAGTTGCATACGCTCGAACGAGAGATCCACGACGCTGTAGGTCACCAGTTTAATATCAATTCTCCGAAACAACTGGGCGATATTCTCTTCAGTGAGTTAAAGCTCCCCTCTGGCAAAAAGACGAAAACTGGCTATTCTGTTAATGCTGATGTCATCGAGAGCCTCCAGGGCAAGCATCCTGTCGTCGATTATCTCCTGGCATATCGTCAGCTCAGCAAGCTCAAATCAACATATGTGGATGGTCTTCTGACGTTGATGGACTCGACTACCGGGCGTGTCTATACATCGTTTAATCAGACGATAGCATCCAGTGGTCGCCTGTCATCGAGTAATCCCAATCTGCAAAATATCCCGGTGCGTAGCGAACTGGGACGTCAGATTCGTCGTGCCTTTATCGCCGATCCCAGTTATGTATTATTGACCGCTGACTATTCGCAGATCGAGTTACGCATCCTGGCTCATATCACACATGAGCCGCGCCTGGTCGAGGCGTTCGGCCACAACGAGGATATCCACACTATCACCGCTTCCTCGCTCTTTAGTGTGCCAGTAGAGCAGGTGACAAAAGATCAGCGACGCCTTGCCAAGACGGTCGTCTACGCGGTCCTGTATGGGCAATCGGCCTTTGGTCTCTCCCAGGTCACTGGTATGAGCAATGCCGACGCCGCCAGTTTCATCAGGCGCTACCATGAGACCTTTCCCAATATCAAAGTCTATGTGGACAGTACGCTCCAGCAGGCGCGTACGCAGGGATACGTCAACACGCTCTACGGGCGCAAACGCTTTATCCCCGCAATGCACCAGTTGTCTCACAACGAACGCCAGGCGCTGGAACGTGAAGCAATCAATATGCCGATCCAGGGCACCAATGCCGACCTGATCAAGATCGCCATGCTGCGTCTCCATCACGAAATCAGAGAGCGGCGCATGAAAACTCGCATGATCTTGCAGGTGCACGACGAGCTCGTCTTCGAGGTCCCTGTTGAGGAACTTGATCGCACCAGGCGTCTCGTCAAAACACAGATGGAAGGCGTTGCTAAACTGGAGGTCCCAATCAAGGTCGAAATGAAGGTCGGTAAAAACTGGTATGAGGCCGAACCTATGGACTGACCTGGAGGAGTTTGTTTGTGCAATTATCCAACCTGATTAATAATTTACCACCATACCATTTTGCCGATGCAAAGAAAAAGATTGCCGATCGCCGGGCCGCAGGTGTTGACGTGATTAGTCTTTCTATGGGTGACCCTGATCTACCCGCGCCACCTGTCGTCATTGAGCGACTCTGTGCTGCTATGCAAGAGACGGAAAACCATCGCTATCCCGAATATCGTGGCATGCGTGCTCTCCACGAAGCAATTGCTGCCTGGTTCTATCGACGTTTCGGCGTACAGCTCACTCCCGAACAAGATATTTTGCCTCTGCTCGGTTCAAAAGAGGGTCTGGCCTACGCCGCTATGTCAGTCCTCAATGTCGGTGATATCGCTCTCGTTCCTGATCCCTATTATCCCGTTTACGTAACGGCCTGTACTACACTTAATGCTCACCCATATTTTTTGCCGTTATCACAGCAGAATGATTATCTTCCCGACCTTGAGCACATTCCTCAGGATATTCTGGCAAAGGCCCGTGCCCTCTGGCTGAACTATCCCAATAATCCCACCGCTGCCTGTGCCGAACGTAGCTTTTTTGAGCATGCAGTAGCATTTGCTCACCGTCACAATATCGTCATTATTCACGATATGGCCTATGCGGAGGTCTACTTCGACGATTTTCGCCCATCAAGTATTCTAGAAGTGCCGGGTGCCACTGAGGTTGCTGTAGAACTGCATTCTCTGAGCAAGACATATAATATGGCCGGATTTCGTATAGGCATGTTGGTGGGCAACCCTGTTCTGGTAGACGCTGTGGGCCGCTTGAAGAGCAATATTGATAGTGGCATCTTCCGCCCGGTTCAATACGCGGCAATTGAAGCCTTGCAAATGCCTCCTGACTGGCTTGAGCAGCGCAATGCAATCTATCAACGTCGTCGCGATCTGCTGGTGGCCGGGTGTAACGAAATTGGCATGTACACACACAAAACAAAAGCAGGACTCTATGTATGGGCAGGTGTGCCCGCAGGATTTACCTCGCGGGATTTTGCTAACTGGCTTTTTGATAAAACTGGCGTCTTTGTTACTCCCGGTACGAATTTTGGACGAGCAGGCGAAGGCTATGTACGTATCTCGATGACCGTGCCAGAAGAGCGTATCGAGACGGCTCTCGCTCGAATGAGGAATGTCCTTTAACCCGTAGCGGCATGCCTTGCGTGTGCCGAGTGTGAACAGAGGGAATGTCTGTTCACCCGTAGAGGCATGCCTTGCGTGTGCCGGTAGTATGGCAAGAGGGAAGGATCGAAAAGAAAGTTTATGACCTTGCAACAGGATACACAAACAGCACGACATCAATTGCCTGATGCCTGGCATCTGCAAGTCGATAAAGATGTCTGCTCTGATGTGCAGGCGGGTCTTGATCGTGAGTGGTTAGTGACAAATGGGCTGGGTGGCTATGCTGCCGGATCAATTGTAGGTGCAACCACACGTAGCTATCATGGACTGCTAGTCGCTGCACTACACCCGCCAGTTGAGCGTACTGTCCTGGTGACGAAAATTGATGAGGTTGTGACATTGCCTACTGGACACATAATGCAATTAGGCGTCAATGAATACCAGGATGGAACAATTAACCCGCAGGGATATACATTTTTGCAATCAGTCACATTGGAAGGCGATCTCCCTTGCTTTACCTACCGTCTGAGTGAGACGCTGACACTGGAGAAGCGCGTCTGGATGGAATATGACCAGAATACAACCTACGTACAATATATGTTGCGCGGGATGTTCGAGGACGATTATGATAAAGATGCCACTCTGATCCTGGAAATACAGCCATTCAGCCTCTCACGCGATTATCACGCTACGACCCACGGCTCTCCTGATTGGCATTTCCTTGTCGAGAATGCAGAGAATCGCTGTCGCGTACAGGCTTATGCGGACGCTCCTGTCTATCAACTTATCGCACCTCCATCCGCATCTTTTACCTCTACTGGCCTATGGTACTGGAACCTGCTCCATCGTCGTGATAGCGAACGCGGACTCCCGGATCGTGAAGATGTCTATCAATTGGGCACTTTTCGTGTACAGATGACTCCTGGCAGACGCGTAACTCTCGTCTTGAGTGCTGAGCATGAGTTGGCAGGCGATTTTGGAAATCTTCACCATGAGGAGGCAGTCTCCCAGGCGTTATTGCGTCACCAACGCCGTACCAGACAACTCTTAGCCGTGGCGAATCATTGCCGCGATGATCTCCAGTTGCATGATCCTGTACGCGCTCGTCTGATTATTGCTGCTGATCAGTTTATCGTCGCTCGTCCAGATTATAGCAATGCAACTGATGCCAATCAGCCATTGCGTCTCTCGCCTGATCGCAAGACTATCATTGCAGGCTATCCCTGGTTTACTGATTGGGGACGAGATAGTATGATCTCGCTACCCGGTCTGTTGCTTTCTACAGGCCGCTATAGTGAGGCGCGTGGCCTGCTCAAAGCCTTTACCTCCTTTGTACACAATGGCCTCATTCCCAATCGTTTCCCTGATCGCGGCGAGGAGCCAGAGTATAATACTGTTGATGGCACGCTGTGGATGTTTCATGCTCTCGCGCGCTACCTTGCTACTACGGGTGATTGGTCGTTGCTCAAAGAAGTCTTCCCAGTGCTCAGTGATATTATCAATTGGCATGTACAGGGAACAGCGTATAGTATCGGCGTCGATCCTGAGGATGGTCTGCTACGAGCTGGTGTGCCAGGCGTTCAGTTGACCTGGATGGATGCGAAGATCGATGGTTGGGTGGTGACTCCTCGCCGTGGCAAGCCCGTTGAGATCAATGCCCTCTGGTATTATGCGCTCACTGCGATGGAATCCTGGGCCATACGTCTCTCGATTGATGCAGCACAGTACGGTCAACTTCGTACCCAGGTGCGCCAGCATTTTGCCGCCCGCTTCTGGTACGAGGAGGGGGGCTATCTCTACGATGTCGTTGATGTCGATGGCGTCTCTGGTCAGAATGACGCATCACTACGTCCCAATCAGCTGTTTGCTGCATCGCTAACCTCTGCCCTGCTCTCTGAAGCGCAAATTGCCAGCCTGTTCCGCCAGGTCACGGACCATCTGCTCACGCCCGCTGGTCTGCGCTCTCTCAGTCCTACCCATCCCGCCTATCGCAACAAATTTAATGGCGACCGTTTGCAGCGCGATAGTTCTTATCATCAGGGAACAGTCTGGCAGTGGCTCATCGGTCCCTACGTCGATGTGTTTCTGCGTCTCGGCAACGATCGTGCCGCTCTCCACCCGTTATTGGAGCCACTGGTGCGGCAATTATGGAGTCCTTGCCTGGGTACCATTAGTGAGGTTGCTGAACCGGAAACTCCTTTCAGACCCGCTGCTTGCTTTGCGCAGGCATGGAGTGTTGCAGAACTCTTGCGCTGCTGGATATTGGCAAAAGAATAGTAATAGGGTATAAAAAACTGGCATTTGTAGTAGAAGCTCTTAATGTTGATCTCATGAACAAGCTGTACACTGAGGTATGTCGTCTGGCCGTCTGTCTGGCTACAGGAGTCGTGGTGCTGCGGCGACCAGAGCGACGTATGTTTTGTGCTAGAATATATTGAGGGATACTTATGCGCATTCTGGTAGTTGAGGATGATCCACGTCTGGGTCCCAGCCTGAAGAAGGGGCTGGAGGGAAATCATTATGCCGTTGATCTGGTTGCTGATGGCGAGGATGCAGTGTTGATGGCAGTTGCAACTCCCTATGACCTGGTGATCCTGGATGTTCTGTTGCCTGGCTTGAACGGCTTTGAGGTATGTAAACAAATGCGCGAGCAGGGACGCACTATGCCCGTTCTGTTGCTCACTGCACTGGGCGAGGTTGATCATCGCGTCAAAGGTCTGGACCTGGGGGCCGATGATTACCTGGTGAAGCCTTTTGCTTTTAGCGAGCTAGAAGCCCGTGTACGAGCACTCTTACGCCGCGGTACGACGGTCAAAACCTCCACATTCCGCTTCATGGATATTGTTCTGGACACTCGTACCCACGAGGTACGGCGCGGAGACCGTGTGATCAATCTGGGTAATAAAGAGTACGCTTTGCTCGAATTTTTTATGCGTCATCCACATCAAGTCTTGAGCCGCTCTATGATCGCAGAGCACGTCTGGGATGGGGATACTGAGCATCTTTCTAACGTCATAGATGTCTACATTCGCTATCTGCGCCGTAAACTGTGTGATCAGAATGAACCTGATGTGATCTATACTGTGCGTGGTTCAGGCTATCAACTCAAGGAACCTGTGTGATGTTCAGACGCTTGCATAAGTTTACTCCACCAGGCATTCGCATCCAGTTGACGTTATGGTATACCGTTGTCTCTGCCGCGCTGATGCTTATCTTTGGTATTGCCTTCTACACTACGGCGCAGCAGTTACTCGCCTTAAGCTTTGATACTACACTGCAGCTGCGTTCTCAGCAGGTAGCCGAAGGGATCACCATTCGTAACGGCAAAATGACGGTTAATGATGTCGTGAACGAATTGCCTGAACTTGATTCGACCGCGGCTCTCGTAGATTCCTTTGATAAGGATAGCACACCTTCCAATGGCGAGGGTGACACTTCCACTCAGAATGTGCCGCGCGCCGACAGGAGTATCCTGGTCCGCGTTCTCGATGTATCCGGCCATGTTGTCTACTCCACTCCTACTTTCAATAAGCTCCCGGTGCCTGACGACAGCGTTGCTCGACCGCTTAAGGGAGAACCCTGGAAGGGCACAATCATGGGTTCAGGCGTGCAGTCTATTCGTCTTTACAGTACTATGCTCACCGATGATAGGCATGTTGTTGGTGTGGTCCAGGTCGGGCAGTCGCTGGCGCAATTAGATACAAACTTACAACATATTTTACTCGGACTTTTGCTCGTAACGCCTTTCGTACTTATATTAAGCGCCTTCGGAAGCTACTGGCTGGCTGGACGCGCTTTTAGACCAATCCATCGTCTTGCTCGTACCGCTCACGAGATTAGTGCAAAGGATCTTGATCAGCGTGTTCCTGTGCCCCCGGCAAAAGATGAGGTACGGGACCTTTCCGTTATCTTTAACCAGATGATCGAACGCCTGGAACGCTCTTTTGCACAGCAACGTCGCTTTGTTGCAGACGCTTCACATGAACTGCGCACTCCCGTTGCTGTGATTCGCAGTATGACCGAACTGGCCGTTTCGCAACCCTCCGATGCTGAGGATAATCTACTGGTATTACGTGAAGTCAACGCCGAGTCAGAACGGCTCGGACGCTTGATCAATGATCTGCTTGCTCTTGCGCGTGCCGACGAAAATCAGGTGAAACTCGATCACGAACCTGTGCGCCTCGATCTGCTGGCTGCCGATGTTGTGGAAAGTCTTGAACCACTGGCCACCGAACGCCAGATCACGTTACGTACCCAGGATCTCAACTCAGCAACGGTCGTGGGTGATGCCGCCCGCCTGATCCAGATCATTATGAGCCTGGTCGATAATGCCCTCATTTATACAAATGCTGGAGGGTGCGTCACTCTCTCCGTCAAACATGACAATTCTCATGCCCATCTGATCGTGCGCGATACGGGTATTGGCATTGCTCAGAAGGATATCGAGCATATCTTTGAACGCTTCTACCGTGCTGATCCTGCACGCTCTAAAGCTGTCGGTGGTTCTGGTCTTGGCCTGGCAATCGTTGATTGGCTGGTACGTGCTCATGAGGGGACCATCTCCGTCGAAAGCCAGCCGGGGCAGGGCTCAACCTTCGTCGTGACGCTGCCATTAGCTACACAGACGCCTCCAGGACCGTAGGAGTCTCTTACTGTACACGCACCACAATAGCGCTCACATTACCTTCCCCACCTGCGTCATTAGCAGCTTCTACCAGGATATTCGCCAACCTTTGTGTATCACCGCCCAGCGCCAGTAATTCTTTGATCCGTTCATCGCGTAGCATATGCCATAGTCCGTCTGTACACAGCAAAAGAAGATCATCGGGCTCGACTTCTTGCTGGAAAAGATCTACCGCTATATTATATGTGTGTCCCAGGTAGCGATAATGCTGATTGCGTTTAGCGCTCTCGTACACTTCATCCGGACGTAACAGGTCTGCTTCGACAAGATTTGCTGCCATCGTATGGTCATTGGTAATACGCCGCAAACTTCCTTTGCTGACACTGTAGTGATATGCCCGGCTGTCTCCCACGTTGGTAGCGTAAAAGCGCCGTTTGTATATCAATCCTACCGTCAGTGTGCTGGCCATTGTCGTGTCGTAGTCAGCGTTGCAATGGTAGATGACCTGGTTTGCCTGCCTGACTGCATTGCGCAACCACTGCTCCAGCATCATATCGTCTGGTAGCTTGTTCTGTAATGTAGGACTGGGCCGATTGCCCACAGGTGTGAGGGCGCTTGATCCAGGGGTTGGGCGGGAAGTAGATGATTGTGGCACTGTCGCTATCAATGGAAGAAGAACGTCGGTTACGGTCTCAATCGCTAAACGGCTGGCTTCGTGGCCTCCTGCTGGTTTCCCCTGTATGCCACGTAACCCATCTGCAACGCCAAATATACTGAAAGGGCGTGGTGGAGGTGCCAGGGTAACGCACAATCCTTGTATCACAAGGAGCATATCTTCATTGTCTTGCGCCTGCCGTCCCGCTTCGCTGACATAACCAACCTGGCAAACTTCTGTGACCAGCGGCGATGTCTCGTCAAGACTGTGCCCACAATGACGGCAAAAACGTGAACTGCTGCGGTTTTCGCGCCCGCATCTGGCACATGGATTCTCTGGAATAAGCGCCCGCACAATTACATTGGCATTGCTGGTCGCTACTATCGTTGGCGCGTTCGCGGGATCATCGTCCGCTATAGTAAGATCATCTGCAAAGGCTTCTTCTAGCGCCCTCACAAACGCTCCTGCCGAACGATGACGTTTTGCCGGATCAATATCCATTGCCCGCATAATAATTGGATCTATCGTTGGAGGAAGCGTTGGATTTAACTTGCTTGGTACTGGCAGCTCGGCTGCGCGGCTTCTTACCACGGCTAAAAAAGGCAACAGGCCGGTAAACATCTGATATGCCACAACTCCCATTGCATAGATATCACTGGACGGTTGCGCCTGCCCATGTTCCTGCTCAGGCGCGATATAGTGCTCGGTGCCGAGCGACCAGCCGCGCTGCGTGAGCGGTTTTTCCTGCTCCATAGCGCGCGCAATGCCGAAATCCGCCAGTACCAGGCGACCGTCATCCTGGTGAACAAGCAAGTTGGATGGTTTAATATCGCGGTGAATAATCTTTTGTGGGTGAGCATGTACCGCGTCAATTGCTGTTCCCAGGTCCTTCAGGTAGCGCAATGCCTGCTGTGTCGGCAGCGGTTTTTCACCCTTAAGCAGCGCCTTGAGTGTGCCGCCCGTTACCAGAGGCATCACCAGGTAAAGCAGGTCCCCGTCCTGGCCAAAATTCAAAACAGGAACAATGTTTTTATGCCGCAACTGATGTGCATAGCGGGCCTCGCGCCGGAAACGCTCCACGGCTGTCGCCTGGTCCATCGAAGCATTGGTAAGCGTTAAAACCTTGAGTGCCACCTGTTCCATCTCAAATGTATCGCTGACACGATACACGGCTCCCATCCCTCCCAGACCGATCAGCGTTTCGATGCGATAGCGACCGGCTACCACAGCTTCTGGTAGGAGGCAACGGCAAAACGGATTCGTACACTGAGTACTTCCCGCTGCATAGTCAGTCTGGCAACGAGGATTAGGACAGCGTGGCATACTCTCTCTCTTATGACTTCAAATTAAACCCAAAACATATCCTTTAAGGGCGTTACAATTGCTCCCCTAGTGTACGAGGATGCTAAACGAATGTCAATATTATGTACAGCTTATGGGTGGGCGTCATTTTGTTGCACATGGAAAGCTGATCACCCCACCGATGTAGGGGCGCGGTTCACAAGCCCGCCGCTCTCCACAGGCCGACGCGCGGGCTTGTGAACCGCGCCCCTACATCAGCTTATATCCCAGGGAGTAGTGGCTCTTCACTGAATGTGTCTCTTTTTCTTAACCGCAGGCGTATGAAATACAGAAGGGCTAAGTAGCTGAGAAGTCAGGAAGAGGATACCTGAAGAATTATATCATTATTGATAAAGAGGAAACATATCATGAAAATTGCTCATATTGCTCCGCCGTGGCTCGCAATTCCTCCTAAAAACTATGGGGGAACTGAGCAGGTGCTCTATACTCTGGTGGAAGAACAGGTGGCTCTGGGACACGATGTAACGCTCTTTGCCCCCGCTAATACAAAAACATCAGCTCACCTGGTCTCATTTTTCCCCAAAGCTCTACGCGATGAAAATGTTCCCTGGACCGATCATCTCAAAGCGTATTATCATCTCCGTTTAGCTTTGCAGCATGTGAGCAGCAACAATTTCGATATCCTCCACACTCATCTATCTACAAGTGGAGATCTCTACATTTTTCCCCTGACCGCAACGCTTTCCACTCCACATATCACAACCCTGCACAGCCGTTTCCCCTTTGATCGCGTGCAGAACTGGATAGGGGACACTGACGATTTCTACTTGCAACAGTGGGCCTCGTCTGTTCCCGTTGTTGTGATCAGCGAAAACGCCCGTACTGATGTTCCCCCGCAATTGAATGTAATCGACGTGGTGTATAATGGTCTCCCAACGAAGGATTTTGTGCCCAAAGGCAGAAAGCGTGACGATTTTCTGGTATGGTTAGGTCGCTTTGTCCCTGAAAAAGGAACGCACCTCGCTATTGAAGCCGCTAAGCGAGCACAGAGACCAATAGTGTTGGCAGGAACAATTGACCGCCATCAACAGGCTTCAATGAGCTACTTTAGTGATGTCATCAAGCCATTGCTGGATAATGATCAGGTAAAATATATTGGCCCGGTCAATCAACGACAGAAAATTTCTTTGCTAAGTCGTGCCTATGGTCTCCTGAACCCGATCGAATGGGAGGAACCCTTTGGCATGGTCATGATCGAGGCTATGGCACTTGGCTGCCCGGTAATCTCTTTTGCCCGTGGTGCTGCTCCTGAACTGATCGCCCATGGCGAAACCGGATTTCTCGTCCACGGTCTTGATGAAATGGTGCAGTATATTCCACAACTTGCCAATATCGATCGGCAGCAGACTCGTGCCCATGTTGAGCACCACTTCTCCGCTCGTGCTATGGCGGAGGGCTACTTGCGCGTATACAACAACCAGCTTGCTCGCAAGAACTGATGCTGTATTATTCCTTCTCTTCTAGAAATGCGAGCGTTTCATGTAACCAGCGTAGATACGTGTTTTCAAACTCAAAGGAGATAACTATGTCGTTGCTTGTTCAAGGTGTCCAGGTGTACCTGGCAGATTGTGGTACTGGTCCATCCACCCTTTTTCTTCATGGCGCTCCTGATTCTGCCGAAATGTGGAATGGCATTGTCGCCCGGCTGAAGAATCAGTACCATTGCTGGACCCCCGATCTTCCAGGCTTTGGACGCTCTATT
>WNFY01010985.1_pt1 | contig 16372 bp, 15 predicted proteins | sample 5400091 | NCBI WGS metagenome assembly WNFY01 (sample SAMN13153364, study PRJNA577476) | soil metagenome | isolation source: 60 cm soil or saprolite under grassland replicate 1 | place: USA:California | collected 2016-06-15
TTTTATTTTGATACAGATAGCAGAAGCCGGAAAATACGCAATGAATATGTAAAGCACTTAGAAAAAATGTTTGCTCTTCTTGGTGATAATGAAAACACCGCGAAGATTAATGCGGCTACTGTGATGAGATTAGAAACATCAATGGCAGAAAAATCAAGAAAACTTGCTGCGCTCCGGGATCCTTATAAGAACTACAATAAAATGGGGCTACCCGGATTGGATAAGTTGGCGCCTTCCGTTGATTGGAAAAACTTATTTGCAGCCAATGGCATTACTTCCGTCGATACCATTATTGTTGGGCAGCCGGAATTTTTTGTTCGTATGGAAGAGTTAATAAAAAAGAATTCACTGGCTGATTGGAAAACTTATTTGCGCTGGAATCTTATAAACAGTTTTGCAGCTTATCTCAGCACTTCATTTGATAAGGAAAATTTTTATTTCTATGGTACGGTTCTCAATGGAACCAAAGAACAAAGAGCAAGATGGAAGCGGGTACTGGATACGGAAGGTAGATTAATGGGCTTTATGCTGGGTCAACTTTACATTGAACGCTATTATTCACAGGCAATAAAGGCACGTTATGATAAAATGGTAGATAATGTGATTGCAGCTTACCATGACAGAATTGACAAGTTAGCATGGATGAGCGATTCAACTAAGAAAAAAGCGCATCAGAAATTGAATACGGTGATGAAAAAGGTTGGCTATCCTGATAAATGGCGGGACTATTCATCATTAAAAATAGATAGAAGGTCTTATGTTGAAAATGTGATACGGGGAAGGAAGTGGTTCTCTGATTTTGAAATTTCAAAATTGGGTAAACCCATTGATCGCACGGAATGGGATATGACGCCGCAAACCTGGAATGCTTATTACAATCCCTCCAATAATGAAATCGTTTTGCCCGCTGCTGCATTCATCGTACCCGGGCTACCTGATTCATGTGTGGATGATGCTATTATGTATGGTTATGCGGCAGGTTCAACAATTGGTCATGAGATAACACATGGTTTTGATGACCAGGGAAGCCAGTTTGATGAAAAAGGAAATTTAAAAGAATGGTGGTCTTCTGCTGATCGTAAGAAATTTATCGCCCTGACCCATGGAATCGTTAATCAATTTAATACTTATGTGATCCTGGATAGCATTCATTTAAATGGTGACGCGGAACAGGGAGAAAATATAGCTGATCTGGGTGGTATGCTGCTGGGACTGAATGCTTTCAAAAAGACAGAGCAATATAAGGAAGGAAAAGCAATTGGGGGATTTACGCCTGTTCAGCGATATTTCATTGGTTTTGCTCTTTCATGGTATGGACAAGTGCGCAATGAATCACTTGCTACAAGTGTAAAAACAGACGTGCATGCTCCAAACTTTTATCGTGTGAACGGGCCCGTTGTAAATATCAATGAATTTTATGCGGCCTTTAATATAAAGCCAGGAGATAAAATGTACAGGCCTGATAGTTTGAGAGTAAGAATCTGGTGACCGTTGATTTCTTTGATTAAATTGATTATAATGAGGGTTGATATCCGGGCCTTATTATTTTTTATACAGGCCGGTGTAATTAATTCCAAGCCCCGGTTCATCAGGAAGAATAATTTTTCCATAATCATAAGTAATTCCGGTAGCAAGGTCTTCTTCGAGAAGCAGAGGACCATCCATATCAACAAAATCAATTAAAGGAAGTAAATGCGCAATGGCTGCAGAGCCGATCGTTGATTCATTCATGCAGCCGATCATGATTTTTAAATCGAGCTCTCTTGCTTTTTTTATCATTCGCAGCGCCGGAGTAATACCGCTGCACTTGGTAAGTTTTATATTGATGCCATGAAAATGATCTTTGCATTTTTCAACATCGCTTTCAAACACACTTCGATGCTGTCAATACCGATTGTGTAATCGGTTAATGGATTTTTCGAAATATTCTCATTCCAGAATTCATAGAGTTTTTTTCTTTTCATCTTTCCATACATATCCCAGGCAGCTATATCCAATGCACAAACCAAAAAAGAGTTTTGAGGGAGGAGATGATGAAGATAATGCCAGTAACGTTCAGGTTCTGTAAAAGCAAATTTCTCGACAAGGTTTTTCTTTCTTTCCAGGTCTTCGATCATTTTTTCAACCGGAATATTGTAATAATTGATAGCAGGAGCTTCACCATAACCTTTCCATCCAAAATTTTCTAATTCAACAATAAAAGTTGATTGATGCGTTTTTGTTCCTTTTGAAATGGTGAAAGGATATTTGAATTTTAGACTGTATTGCCAATAATTTATTTTCATGACCGAAAACTAAATGAAAAATAATTTCACGCAAAGGCGCAAAGATAAAATGCAAAGATGCAAAGCATGATCGAAAAATCTTTGCGGCTTTGCAAATCATTGCGACGTTGCCTGAAACAAAGCTGAATAGATTTAATACAGCACAAGTGTGCGACGCAAGGGACGATGAAGGCAGCAATAAAGCTAAGTCCAAAACAAACTAACGGCCTGAATGAACAACATATCCTTTTAACTCTTCATTAAATTCCTTTTGCTTCAAAAGTTCTTCGAGAGTTAGGTGCATGCGATATCGCCAATAATATTTTGGGATGGCAGGAACATTGATCCTTTCTTCCTGCGGTTTTTCACGGCGAATTTTTTCATTCATGCCCAACAGATCCTGTAACTGGAAAATACCCCACATAGCCGGGCAATATAAATGTTGCATGACCACGGCTCGATTCACCCAGGCCTCGCAGAAATAGGGTGCATCACCGTGCTGCCCCAGGATATTGTTATAAAATCTTTGAGTACGGCTGCGATCTTCTTCCCACCAGCCACGAATGGTACTCATATCATGCGTGGAAGGAGTAACAACCGATAAATAAGGCGCATCCTTGGGATGAAAGAATTCCTTTGTTCTTTCTTTGGGCATTCGCTGAATTTCCAAACTTAAAATCCCGAGCTGCTTCATTACTTCGGGTACACAATGTGGAACCATGCCAAGGTCTTCACCGCAAATCAGCATATTGGTCGCACGTTTTAAATAAGGAAGTTTATGCATAGCTTCCTTTTTCCAAAAATCATCCTGGCGGCGGAAGAAATAATCGATATAGAGGTCTTTCAATTTTTGTTGTGTATTCCACTCAAGATTTCTGAATGAAAGAGTATTTTCCATTCCAAAACGGAAATGAAATTTTTCACCTTCAGAGCCTTCTTCCTCAAATAAAATGACATTTGAAATAAGATCGAATAAGCCTCGCCGGATAGCTCTGTTCTCGTCCGTATCATCAAGGCTGGCAAAATAATCCTGTACTTGTCGTTGTGTTGCGGTTCCCATTTCAAGTTCGTAGGTTCCAAACTCATTAGGCACCACAAATTCTCTTCTTATTCTTTCGGCGTTATAACCGAATACCTGATTAATAATTTCATCGGTAATGTACGGTTTGCAATATCGATAATAATCAAACCAGATTCCTTTTTCACCAAATTCGGTGTTGCTGACGGGGATAGCCGGAACAAAATATCCCATAATGCCCTCTATCGCGTGCATGGGTATGCTCCAGATGCGGAAAAATCCAAGAATATGGTCAATACGGAAAGCATCGAAATAACTACTCATTTGCTCGAACCTTTTCCGCCACCAGGCGAAACCATCCTGTTGCATTTGTTTCCAGTTGTAAGTGGGGAATCCCCAGTTCTGGCCCTTTATAGCAAAATCATCAGGCGGAGCGCCTGCCTGCATACACATATTATACAGTTCAGGTTGCACCCATGCATCGCAACCATAGCGATAGATACCGATTGGAATATCGCCTTTTAACACTACACCTTTTTTATGAGCATAATCTGCCACCTCTTTTAACTGAAGATGCAAATGATACTGGATAAAATAATGCAGCACTAGTTCTTTGCCTGTCTTTGAATTTTTGGTAGTTAGTTTTTCAATATCCCGGAGATCGTATACGCCATTTGTTTTCCATTGTTCAAAATCTGAACTACCATATTTATCCCGGAAGTAACAAAAAGCAGCGTAAGGAACAAGCCAGTGTTTGTTGCTATCAAAAAAGGATTGATAGTCTTCACTGGCGAAACATTCATTTCCCGAAAGTTCATATATTTCTCTAAGCATGCCCAGCTTGAACTTCATTACTTCTTCATAATCCAGTTCAGCGAGGTCATTCAATTGTTTTTGTTTTCTTTTTAATGATTCAAGTTTATCCTTATGCTCTTGGCCGGCGACTTTATTAAGATTTATGTATAAAGGATGCAAGGCAAAAGCTGAAATAGCCGCATATGGATATGAATCTGTCCAGCTATGCGTGGCAATAGTGTCATTTACAGGAAGTATCTGGATCAATTTTAATCCTACTGTTTTGGCCCAATCCACCAGTAATCTCAGATCGGCAAATTCTCCTACGCCAAAACTATTTTTACTCCTGAGACTAAAAACAGGGATGGCAACGCCGGCACCTTTCCAGGTGTTGTTTGGAAGATGTGCAAAACCGTCATGGATTATTGTTATTCTTTTTTTTGTCGCTTCTCCGTACAATAGCCGGTTATTCCCATTTTCGTAACCAAGAAATTTTTTTTCTTTTGTATTGTAAACACCATATTTGTAAGCAAGTGGAAAATCTTCTTCAGAAAGATCCGTTTTAATCATCCACCAGTTCCCCTCCCTGCTCATTAAAGAAAGCTTTTCGGTTGACCAGTTGTCGAAATTTTTTCCAGTACCTGAAAGGCAAAGCACTTCATTTTTCTTAAGCAAGGGAGCTTTGACTTTAAAAATATGCGTAGCCTGGTTTATCGATTTTGTTTTTACCCGGGTAACATTTGCGGTCAATAATGTATTTTGAAAAGGGGTGGTAAAAAAAGCATTTTCATATTCGCCAGCATGATTCCATGTATCTACGAAATACACCTCCTGGATCTCCTCACCGCCCGGCAACCTGATGTTCTTTGTAAGATCCGCCGTGCGATCATTACCAAATTCCGGTATTATTTCTCCTTCCTTTGTCTTTAAAATGTATTTGTATTGAAGATGACTGAGTTTTTTTTGTTTCAGCTCAATGGTTGCTGACCAAAAACTCTCGTTGAGATACGCCATGGAAAAGGCATTTGAGAGATCATCATTCCCTAATTCGTCCGTATTACCACTCACTAAGAGACTTTGTCCAAACTCTGTTCTGAAACGCAAAAAAAAATGAACCTTCATGCAAGCAATGTATTGGAGTTAAAATATGATAAACTTTTGTGTTTTTCAAACACATTAGTCAGGCGAAAATAAAAAAAAGCACCATTGAGTGTATTTTTATTTATTCTTTACTTAAATCGACCGTATGCATTCTTTTAATGCCCGATGGAAAAGTCTGTTTCTATTTTGCCTTGGAATTGTGATTGCCACCAGTTTTATTATGGAATGGCTGGCTAATGATTTTTGGATAGGTGAGGAAAAGTTCTCTATCCTTGGTTTAGAATTATTTTATTCAAAAAGAGAAATGCTTACCATACTCACGCAAATAAAACAACCGGCAAGGATGGCTCTGAACTACCAGTTAATTTTTGACTTTGCATTTATGGCAGGTATCTATCCATGCATCGCAAGTCTTTGTATGATGGTAAGAGAAAAGATTAGCAGGAAGAATATCCAAAATATTTTGTTTGCACTGGCCATGCTGCAACCGGTGGCCTGGGTTTTTGATATTGTGGAGAACAGTTATTTATTGAATTGGATTGAAAAGCCTGAGATCGGTGAAGAATTCAGCATCTATCATAATATTGTAGCAGGTAAATGGTTGATCGCATTAATAGGTGTCTTTAGTGCAGGCATTTTCTGGTTACTTAAAAATGTGATCAATAAAAAATCATAAGTGATAATAATAAATTCTTCTGTTACCCTTATTTTTGCACGATCTCTAGTGAAATTAAGCAGGTAAAAAAATCAACACATGGATCAAAAAAGAAAGTATCGTAGAGCTGCCTGGCTTGTATTTTTTATTTCGGCGGCAGCCCTGGCATTTGGCATTATCAGCCATTGGCACTGGTTAACTTTACTCATTCCCTTCGTTACTACATCATTTGTCTGGGCCATGGATATAATATAAATTTTTCGCAAAGGTTCAACAATAGAAGAAGCTATTCAAAGTTGAATAGCTTCTTTTATTAAAAGTTAGAGTAATTCTGATTAAAGGATCACAATAAAGAACCAGACGAGCCAGATCAACATTCCAATTAACGACCAACGAAAAGCAGTTTGTGACATATCACCACTCTCTTTCAGGATCAATGCAACTATGACTCCAATGGGTCCTAAAATCGCCCCAAGTAAAAATCCAAGGACATTCATCAAACTGTCATCTTCAAATCGTTTGATTACATCAGCCATGCTAACATCTTTTCCCTTCTTCAACATTTTTTTTACTTTATGTTGAAGTATCTTAAGTTCCAGTTTTTGAACCAGGTTCATTTTTTTGCCAGTAAGCTCCTGGAACTTTTGAGGAGTAAGAGTTAAAAACTGTTTGGGAGTTATTAGTAAAAGTGGATTAGGATCTTTTATAAATGCCGCGTCAGGCTTTGAAATAACAATTAAAGACGTGAATGCACGGGCCGTGTTAAAGGTTAATAAAGCAACAGCTCCAAACAAGAGGGCATAAAATTTCGGTTTCATAAACTTTGGTTTTGTAGTGAAAATTTAAGCAAATTTAAGATGTACGAAAATACAAATCTGTTTTCCGAAAAATTATGCCCCGGGTTCAATTGCTTAAATTAGTGGTAACCCAGGTCCATAGGGGAATTCAGCCAACAAAACTGGGGTAAAATATTTGTTTATATATAAAAAAAACGAGTCTTTTGCAAGACTCGTTCAAATTTTCATCGTCTCAACATACTACTGGCAGACCTGGAATTTCTGCGAATGTTCCACAGATCAACCGGTCCAAATGATCTTTTTTCCTGAAGGGGCAGATCAATACTGGCTACTGTTTCCTTTACTTCTGCTACCAATTGTTTAAACGTTTCGTCCTCCATCTGTATAACAGATGGCTTTACATCTAATTTCATACTATTTCCTTTTTTTTAATTAATAATGCTGAGCTACAGAAGAAAATCGTTAGACTAAAACAGGCAAGTAAACTCTTCTTTTTTTGTAAGTATTATACATCTTTACATCGCTCAATTGCGATGCAAAGATACGTCATTATTTTTTGACTAAGAAATGGATACTGTGTGAACGGTAGATTATCCGTAATGAAGTGCAGATTTTCAATATATTGCTAAGCACTCGATATATTGCTAAGCACTCGAAAAATCAAATTTTACAAAGAAATTATAGAAAAAAAGCCCTGCATTTCTGCAGGGTTTCATTTATATCATCAAAATCATTTTAATCGTTAAATCATGCCGTCAGGCAGGGTTCAGAAATTTATTTTACTTCTTCATATGGCACATCCTGCACATTATCTCCTGCATTAGTACCTGTTTCTGAATGTTGCTGTTGCTCATTGCCATTACCACCAGGTTGCTGTTGTGCGCCGGCTTGCTGAGTAGCTTTATATAATTCTTCACTGGCTGCTGTCCATGCACTATTCAGTGAAGCCATGGCTGAATCAATAGCAGCAAGATCCTGGTTCTTATGTGCTGTTTTTAATTGTTCGGCCGCATTTTCTATCACTGTTTTCTTATCAGCAGGAATTTTATCTCCGTATTCTTTCAATTGCTTTTCAGTTTGGAACACTAAAGCATCAGCGGAATTCAATTTATCTACTTTTTCTTTTTCTGCTTTATCAGTAGCTTCATTGGCCTTTGCTTCATTCTTCATTTTCTCAATTTCTTCCTTAGTCAAACCACTACCGGCCTCAATGCGTATTTTCTGTTCTTTACCTGTGCCCTTATCTTTTGCCGTTACATGTAAAATACCATTGGCATCGATATCAAACGTTACTTCGATCTGCGGTACTCCCCTTGGAGCTGGTGGTATTCCATCAAGGTTGAAAATACCCAGGCTCTTGTTATCCTTAGACATGGGGCGTTCACCCTGCAATACATGTATCTGAACGCCGGGCTGGTGGTCGCTTGCGGTTGAAAATGTTTCTGATTTCTTTGTTGGTATTGTTGTATTGCTTGGTATTAATGTTGTCATTACGCCGCCGAGGGTTTCGATACCTAAAGAAAGAGGAGTAACATCAAGCAGCAGTACATCTTTTACTTCCCCGGTCAGTACGGCACCTTGTATAGCTGCCCCCACAGCAACTACTTCATCAGGATTCACACCTTTATGAGGTTTTCTTCCAAAGAATTTTTCAACTATCTCCTGCACTTTGGGCATGCGGGTTCCGCCACCTACGAGGATCACTTCATCAATTTTTGAAGCATCATAACCTGCATCTTTCAGAGCAGATTCACACGGTTTTAAGCATCTCGCAAATAAATTATCGGCAAGCTGTTCGAATTTTGCACGCGTCAATTTCTTGACGAGATGTTTGGGTACCCCGTCAATAGCCGTGATATATGGAAGATTGATCTCTGTTTCAGAAGAAGAACTCAATTCAATCTTTGCCTTTTCCGCAGCATCTTTCAAGCGCTGCAAGGCCATTGGGTCTTTACGCAGATCAACAGCTTCGTCTTTTTTAAATTCATCAGCCAGCCAATCCATGATCACCTTATCAAAATCATCACCACCCAGGTGAGTATCACCATTGGTTGATTTTACTTCAAACACTCCGTCACCTAATTCGAGCACGGATATATCAAATGTGCCACCGCCCAGGTCAAACACAGCAATATGATGATCCTTGCCACCTTTATCCAATCCATAAGCCAATGCTGCTGCCGTCGGCTCGTTCACGATACGACGAACAGTCAACCCAGCAATTTCACCAGCTTCTTTGGTGGCCTGGCGTTGTGCATCGTTAAAATAAGCCGGCACAGTGATCACAGCTTCGGTTACCTCCTGGCCAAGGTAATCCTCAGCTGTTTTCTTCATTTTCTGAAGGATCATTGCACTTATTTCCTGAGGAGTATATAATCTCCCGTCTATGTCAATTCGTACGGTATTATTGTCACCTTTTACCACTTTATAGCTCCAATGGCTAATTTCTTCAGTTACTTCATCATGACGACGGCCCATAAAGCGTTTCACGCTCATAATAGTATTATGAGGATTTGTAATAGCCTGGCGTTTGGCCGGATCACCAACTTTGCGCTCTCCATTTTTCAGGAAAGCCACTACGGATGGGGTTGTACGGCGCCCTTCATCATTTGCAATTACCACCGGTTCATTACCTTCCATAACTGCCAAAATGATACAATTAGGTTAAAATCTATTGCCCGATTGCAATCCATCCTTTTATCAAAAACCTTCGGATAGTAAAAAATGCAAGGAAGAAAAGATTAAACCATAAAAATGGCTATATCTCCTTCTTAATTTAAAATTCAAACCATTCAATATTCTAACCACTATTTATTCTCTGTCCCTCTGATGTCAATCGGCCGAATAAACTTCAGTTGTAACGGTGCACCTGTACATAGAACAAAACAAAGTGGTCGGTTCTTTCATTTACTGAGAAAAATTAAAACCGTGTTTTCACGGTAGGGATTACCGTTAATTTACCTTTGTTTCAAAAAGAAAAGAATTGAATATTTGTTAAACAGAATTGGAAAATACCACTAACAGGCAGTTGACAAAAGATCAATTGTAAATTATATTGTAACTTATATACATTGAAGCATCATTTGATTCCCACCTTCTGAATTCTGCATTCGCACTTTTATAAATAAAGCTTTTTTTATAAACCGAACCAACGATTATGAGCTGCCGCCATTCCACAATTCTTGTTTCTCAACTTGTATTTTCTCCAATAAATCAAAAATTTAAATTATGACTAGTTTTAGATTTGGAAAACATCCTCCAAAACATGATTATCGCACATTACGGTTAAAGAAGTATCTAAGCTCAAAACTTGCACCTCCGCCTGCTTCTTATGATGTTTTACCAAAAGTTTACAAAAAGCTGAAGACCTCAGACCCCACCCAGCTGTTTCCAATGGACGGTAATGATACCTTAGGCGACTGCACCATTGCAGCATTGGCTCACGCAGAAACAGTTTATAATGGTTTGATCGCTAAGAAGAAGATTTGGTCAAAAAAAAATGTTGTCAAATAAAAGATCGTAGGCATATTCAACAGGCAATTCAAATATTTGGTGGTGTGTATCTGGGTTTCCAGGTACAGGAAGATTGTATTGAGGGTTTCGATGCCCGCAAGCCATGGAAGCCAAAACCGTTGACCAATGATGGGCATGCTGTGTTTGCTATCGGTTACGATAAAAAAGAGATTACTGTACTTACCTGGGGAAATACACAGAAGGCAACCTGGGGTTGGTGGAATGAATGCGTTGATGAAGCCTATGCAATTCTTCCTGTGCAGGCAAAAAAATCTGATTTTTCTACCGGTTTTGAGTTTGACCAGCTAAAAGCTGATCTGCAAGCCGTAGCCAGCTAAAGCAATTTGATATGACCATTGAATAAAACCTTTGCTTTTATAAAAAAAAGAGTTATTGATTCACTAAAAAAATATAATCACTAATTCCAGGTTCATTCAATGGTCATTAATATCATCTTTAAAAGGCACCTACAATAATAAACTCCGCACTCATTGGTTTCAATGTTTGAAAATAAACCGGGTGGCCGAAAACGGATTTAGAGCAGACACACAAAAATAGTTTTATGACAATAACGCAAATAATAAATATGATCATTGCAGGAGGTTTCCTGGGTGCACTAGGTCAAGGTATAAGATTGATAGTTGGGCTTAAAAAACTCAATGAAGAAAACTCTACAAAAAGATTACAAGGAAAGGAAACGGAAGATTTTAGCACGAGTCGCTTAGTACTAAGCATTTTTATCGGTTTCGTTGCAGGAGCGTTAGGCCTGCTGATAAAAGGCTCAACTCTTGGTAAGGATGGTAATTACAGCACAGAAAGTATAGTAATGATCATAGCAATTGGCTATTCTGGGGCAGATTTTATTGAAGGATTATTTAAAACTTATATCAGCAAGTCTACCAGCCCAAATTCTAATAAAATTTCAGCAGCAGTAAGTAATGATACATCCAATAATAGAAATTTCCCAAGCAATAGTGATATCGGCTCATCTATCGAACATCTTGACGAAAGCAACATAAGTAATAAGCCGCCTTTAACACGTCCCCCTAACCTTAAATAATTAAACCTGCTGCTGTGATACTTAACTTCAGAACACAAAAGCAAATTTTGGATAACTGGTGCTGGGCGGCAGTTACATCAAGCATTTCTTTTTATTTCGACAGGAATAGCAGGTGGATGCAAAGTGCATTGGCTGCACGTTTAATAAATAATATCTGCGGGGGAATCACTGCAAATAATTCACAGACGGCACCGCCAATCTGTGATGCTCAAATGGACATAGCCAGGGCATTGTCTTTAACTGGCAATTTAGCAGGTGACATTATCAGACCGCTCTCATTTAATGAAGTTGTTCAGCAGATCAATGGAGGATTTCCCTTTTGTTGCCAAATTGTATTTCCCGGAATTCAAACCTCTCATTTTGTAATACTATATGGTTATCATTCAACCGATGTAATAATTGGTGATCCCCAAGCGGGTATATTTTCTATTAATTACCAAGATTTTTTATCAAACTATCGTGGTGGTAGTTGGCAAAGAACGATCGGGACAAAACGAGGTACCGCAAATATCTAATCTAAATTTTATGATAAGAAAATTAAAAGTGGTATTAACTAAACCTTTTATTCTTTACAATTTGATATCCATAGTAATTGTTTTTTTTGTAGGGGTACCTGCCACAGGACAAACAAGCGATTATAAAATTAAACAATCAGTTTATTACGATGCTATCGCCCTGTATTATGCAATGAAGAATTATAAAGCCTATCCTATTCCAATGGCCGGTAATGAAGTTTTTGCGAATGAAGAATCTTCAGACGGTACTTCAGTTTCAGACGCCAATAACCCCGGATTTCCCGGAGGTCCCCAACCATCAGGTTCTGGAAAAGAAGAAAAGAAGTATAAGATAATAGAATCAGCAACAGGAAAGGTTCTTTTGGATAATTGCAATGATAGCGTATTGAATGTCTTTTTCAATTCCGCTGATCAAAGTGAATTTTCATCCAAGGAGGAAAGAAAAGCATTCATATATGAAATATTATCTCGTAATGCGAACAGTGAAGAAACTGACGAAGCAACAATAGACTCTCTATATGCTGCGAATGTTTATTTAAAAAACAGTACAAAAGATAAAACGCCTTCTTATTTATTTGATAAGTCAAATTTCACAGGTCATGCTTTTCAAAAAATTATCTTCAACAAAACAGGAGGAGCACTGCCTAAACAAATAGTTGAGGGCACTGTTGATTTTTTAATTGAAGCGGTTAATAAAGAGATCAATGAAGCCTTTTTTGTTCAAATGCAAAAAGCACTCTCAAAATTTCGTGAATTGACGATACTTTTTCCTGAAACATTGGAAAGTCTTAATAAAATTGAGGTTACACGATATGGAGCATCACTTAATGCAATGAAAGCGGCGTTCCAGCAAGATATCAGGAATATTTTGTCAAATATCGGCAAGCTGACAGAGCTGGAAAAGTATCAGCGATTGATTAACCTTTATCCTTCTTTGACCCTTGTTTTTACAACCTGCGATCTTATTTCACTATTCAGAACCGATGCTATCCCTGCCGATATTCTCTACCAAATCAACAATGCGCCCTACATAACAAAATGCGATCAGAATAATTTCAGTTCAGTGATTAAATTAGCTGCGTTGTTATCAAACAGTTTGCGGGATATTAAAATCAATGATGAAAATAAAGATCGGATTGGCTGGATAGACCGTCCCAACCTAAACCTGTTAAGAGATAATACATGCATTTTTGAAATTTTCATGGGCCTTTTTGCGCAGCAGGCGAAAGGAATTGTTTTTAAAATTGGGGCCACCGAAACTTTTGACCTGCAGCAAGCTCTCTTTACTGAAAAGGCTAAAGTAATAAAAGGTCAATTCATTGTTTATAACTTTTCAGAAACAGCAAAAAAAATTGATGAATATATTCAGACGATAAAAGGATTACAAAAAGGCTCTTCAGCTACATCTCAGTTTATTGGTCAATACCTAGAAGTTGCCAATGAAATCATCAACCTCGCAGAAAACTGTCTGAATATCCTGCCAAGTGAAAAGACAACATCAGTGCGAAAAGAAATAAAAATGGTTAAGACCAAATATTTACCAATTCTGAAACAGGCAAACAGTATATTGGGAAATATTGAAATAAAAGAATATGGCAAAGCCCTATATGAAGCAGATACTTTACTTTGCCAGATATTTATGCGTTTCAATGTAGATAGCCTGCAAAAAATTCTTAGCGAAACAACTGAAAAGATTAAAATTGCTCCGGATGAAATAAGTAAGAAGCCTCTTATTGATCAGGTGACAACTATTGATTCTTTGCTGCTACAATCAAAATCCAGCAAGTTTGAAGAAATAAGAAAAATCTATATCGAGTATGGATTGTTTATTTCTTCTGTAGCAGAAGCTAAAACCTCTGAGGATGTAAAAGAAGCTATAAAAGCAATAGCTCTTCCAACAGGCAGTTCAAGGATTAAAAAAGCACATAGTTTCAGCATTGGCTTAAACGCGTATGTTGGGGTTTATCATGCCTGGAACAAACAATATAATAATGTAAAATTGCCAAAAACAGAAACAGGTATAACTGTTCCTATTGGTTTTGCAGTCAACTGGGGTCATTTGCTTTACGGATCACTAACTGCCTATGCAGGTATTGTAGATATAGGCGCCATTTTTACATATAAAGTCAACACGGATAGCTCTGTTAAATCTGATATTCAGTTCAGCCAGTTGTTATCGCCTTCGGTTGGATTGATATATGGATTACCCATCATCAAAAAATACAATATACCTCTTTCGATAGGCGCAAATTATCAATGGGGACCTAAACTCCGTAAAGTAAATGAGACAGGTAATTCGGTATTGCCATTACTTACCCAGAGAATAAATGTTTTCATAGCGGTAGATATCCCGATAATTAATTTCAGGGTCTCAAAAGATTAGTTCAGTGTATTATCGTAAACCAACCTAATATTTCATTAATTGCGTTCAATTCCGGGCATTCCAAATTAAAATTCGGCTTTCATAACGTCACAGGCTCGAATAATGAAAAGGAAAGTCTTGCTGTGGATATGCTCGATGATGATAATCCTTTGAATCTTTCAAAAAGTTATTTATTAAAACTGGCATTTGCAAGTGAGAATAATGGTGTGATTACCGGCATCCGTTGGGGAGTTCCAGGGAAATTGATCGTAGCAATTGATACAGCGATTGCCGCACAAGACTGGAATGCCAATGTAAAAATCGGTTGGGATCCTTCACATATACAACCCGTCGGCATTACTGTTACTGAAGCGAAAATTGGCAAAAGGCCATTATAGTTTATTACCGATATCCATTTGAATAGATCAATTGGTTCCTTTATTCGTAGAATGGAGCTCATATTAAGCTACCAAAAACTACAAAAGCAATATTCAATAAATCTCTTTCGGTTAGTTCCTTAAATTTGGCATATAATTTTTCTATGTCAAGTTCACCAACTCAAAAATTAAAGATCCGAGAACGCTTTACCCTGCTCACAATAAATGCCCCTGCTGATTTCAAAAAGAATATTGGCCCATTACCTGCCGGGGTAAAAATTTCTTCAGATACAAAAAATTACAACCAGGTACATTGGTTTGTAATCAATAAAGCACAAATGGATAAAGAGTTAAACAAAATTTTAAAACTTGTAAAAGATGAAGTGTTGCTTTGGATCTATTATCCAAAAGGAACGTCAAAATTACAAACTGATCTTACAAGAGACAAGGGCTGGGAAAATTTACTAAAGCATGATGAGCTTACCTGGATCAGTTTAATCTCTTTTGATGACACCTGGTCCACTTTCGGTTCCAGGTTAAAAACGCAGTCTGATAAAAGGAGGGAGGAAAAACCAAAAGAACGTCCCATATTTGATTATGTTGACCCAAAAACAAAATCAGTGAGGTTGCCAGATGATTTGACCGCTGCTTTCAAAAAAAATAAAAAGCAGGAAGAATTTTTTGATACACTTTCTTTTACCAACAAAAAAGAATATATAGAATGGATCGTGACTGCAAAAAGAGAAGAGACCCGAAATGAAAGGATTCAAGGGACTATTGAAAGGCTTGCAAAAAATTGGAAGAGCCCAAGGAATATTTGAAACTCTGATAACAGTTGCCTACGAGCAAGTTAATGATATCCGGGTAAAAAAGTACGTGGTGAACTTTTATATATCGTCTTTTAGCTTTTAACTTTGAAAGAATGAGTCTTACAACTGATATTTATCAACGCATCGCTACTGCTAAAGTTTATATTGACGAAAATTATCACGAATCAATTGATCTTGATGAAATATCACAACAAGCTTTCCTTTCCAGATTTCACTTTCATCGTTTGTTTACAAAAATTTATCGCCGCACACCTCATCAATATCTCACCCAAAAAAGACTGGATAAGGCGAAAGATTTATTATCACAAAATAAAGCGGTAACGGAGGTTTGTAATGAAGTCGGTTTTGAAAGTATCGGTTCATTCAGCGTTCTTTTTAAAAAAGAAATTGGTTTTGCTCCTACGTATTATCGCAATAGGGCCTGGCTGAAAAAACAAAAGCAGAAAGAACAACCGAAATCTGCCGTTCCTTATTGCTTTATTGCAGGCTATAAACTTGATCACAGATCACAGTCAAAATAATAAAAGCAAGATTTAAGAAAGATTTTCTTTTTCGCTCTGTTAGATTTGTTTTCTAAAACAAAAATTATGATTACAAAATTGTCCCACGCTTCTTTTTTTGTAAGCGATCAGAACAAAGCCTATGATTTTTATGTAACCAAATTGGGGTTTACAGTAAATACAGATGCTACGATGGACAATGGATTTCGCTGGCTTACAGTAAATCCACCTGAACAACCTGACCTGGAAATTATTCTTTTTCCGACAGCTGGGGTAAATGGCTTCGACGAAGATGTAAACAAAGCTTTGAATTTCCTTTTAGAAAAAGGAGTGATGGGAGCAGGTGCATTTTATACTTCAGATTGCCGGGCCACTTACGAAGAATTAAAGGCTAAAGGAGTACAATTCAAATCAGAACCTAAAGAACAATTTTACGGTACTGAAGCAATTATTACAGATGGTTGTGGAAATTGGTTCAGTATGACTCAGCCAAAAGAGGGATAGAGTAATAGAAAAGAATCTGAAAGAACTTTACCAAAACCATTTAAACCAAAAACCGAAACAAGAGTATATGGATCTAAGCCG
>WNFY01007007.1_pt1 | contig 16365 bp, 13 predicted proteins | sample 5400091 | NCBI WGS metagenome assembly WNFY01 (sample SAMN13153364, study PRJNA577476) | soil metagenome | isolation source: 60 cm soil or saprolite under grassland replicate 1 | place: USA:California | collected 2016-06-15
GGTCAGGAAAAACCAGATGCTCGTTGCCCCACTTGGCTCGCTGAAAGAAGTCGGGATGGAGCATCAGGCATTTCGTTTCAACGTCAGCAAAAACAATCGAGGTTGCCCAGCGCAGCCTCTCTGCAAAAGCTTCTGGAGACATGTGATACAACTCCCAGGAAGGCTGGGAAATGACGTCATCGGAGATTGCTCGTAGCGCCTCGACAAATGGTTGCGCGTAGTTCAGGACTTCCACGTCCTTGCTCGGGGCTTCAAAGGGCGACTCCACATATTTTTGAACAATGTGGATACACCAGTTGCCGACATGCCAGATGCGAAGTTTCTTTGCCGGATTCATTTAGAGTTGCTCTCCTGTTACGCCACAAAAACGCGCAAGAGCCACAAAAGAGATTAAGAAGGGCAACATTTCGTGGGATTCGCGTTTTGGTTCGTATGAATTAGTGGCTCTAATCAGCTTCCCAAGAGGCAATTTGCGAACAAGTCGGCTTTGAAACTCGCCGGCAAGCAACTTGATCCACGAAATCACACGAACCAAAACCACGAAATCGAGAATTAACCAAATCTGAATCTCGTCTTTTGTGTCTTGTGCCCCTTTTTGTGGCGGCTAGTCAAAACACTTCCGATGGATCAAACAGCAGCGGGAAGAATTGGCCATCCATGTTCTCGCCTACAGGAATTGGCGGGACGCCCGCAAGCGGCGCCGTGTTTGATGCCGAAAAAACGCCATCGCGAAAGACGTCGAGCACCACCGCCCGTCGCGACTTGTCTGTCCGGTTCTCGTAAGAACCATGAACCATCAGCGGATGATGGAACGAACATTCGCCCTGTTTCAGCTCAATCGCGACAGGCTTGAATTCTCGTTTCTGCTCCGGCGTTAGCGCCTGCAGAATCGCGTCCATGTCATTAGCGAAATCCGCGCGCGGTAGAAGATTCCAGCGATGACTACCAGGCACGTAATGCACGCCACCGTTTTCACGAGTGGAATCGTCCAGTCCAATCCAACAAGAAAGGTGGGCCATTGGTTGCGTTCTGGTCCAGTAGGAATAGTCCTGATGCCAGATCACGACACCACCGTGGTGTGCCGGTTTGTAGAAAATCTGATCGTGCCAGAAGCGCACAGCGCCATCGAGTAATTGCGATGCCGGAACGGTGAAAGCGGGATTCCACAGCATGTCGTGGAGACCCGGCGTAATGCGCCATGCGCCCAGTGCATGGAAAAGAATCTTTTGCGGATCGGCTGATTCATTAGAGTTGAATTCATAGAACAAATGGTTGCCTTGATGCGCGGGATCGACCAATGCTCCTACTTCTTCGCGCAAAGCCTCGACCTGCGCATCATTCAACATTCTTACGCCAGCCAAATATCCGTTCTCGCGATAGAACTCGACTTGTTCGTCGCTCAAAAGGAACTGCGACCATCCTTCGCAGCTCGCTGGTTTGACAAAAAGATTACCGACAAAGCTGTGATTGGTTGATAGGTCTCTCATTGTCCTCTGGTTTTTGGATGTGTCTGGAAAAGCTGTGCCTGTTTTCCTCTCCGTGCGGCAAACGTTTAGATTTCTTGTTTTTCTGCGATCATTTTAGGCTGCTAAGAGGGCAATATCAGCAGCGCGAAAGTTGATGGCGGTGGCCATCACATCGTGCTCTCTGTGTCTCCGTGGTTGATGTTCCGTTCGTGAGATTCACGACAGAAACACTGAGAACACAGGTTGCGCCGAGAACTCTACGAGCTGCCACGAAATTCGAGGGCGCGAAATCCATTGGCTGGAATTTTCAATTTCAACGATTTGTCCGTCCCAACTTTCTTACTGGTAACCAAATCCATCCATTCTGAATCACCTTTGGTCTGCGATCTCGTCGACTTGAGCATCAACTCCATTTCATCTGCGCTGTAATTAATGACAGCGACGCGAAACCCGGTCGCTGTCTCGGCAACGGTAAGGTCAGAATTCTCGTTGGTTCCCACGATATCAACGACCGGCGAGTTTCTCCGCAGTGAGACGGCATAATCCAAAATGTCCCGCGCCAATTCCGGCATTTTTTGCGCCGTCGTCCAAGCATCAGGAAGGAGGGTCACCATTGTTCCCTTCCCGTATTTGTTTACCGTGATTGCCGGCGAGCCATCCTCAAACGTTGCGATAACGCGCGCACCTTTTGTCGACCATAAAGGTAGATGCAGCGACGTCAAAACAAAACGACTTTCGGCTTTCGCTCGCTCTCCGATTGCTTCGCTAACGATCAACCCGGTGTGAGTTGACGTCTCGAGCTTCTCTTCAAGACCAAAAAGTTCGTCGCGTTCGTAGCTCCGCCCCATCGGTATCTGTGGTCCAAAAGCGACGATCACACCACCTTGCTCAACGAAGGCCTTTATTAGATCGCTGTCTGTTTGCTGGAAACCGGAAACGTTTGGCAAGACCAGCACGGTCCGCTCTTTAATTAGCCGCGCGAGCACTTCCTCGTTCATGTGAAACGGGTAATATGGATATACCGATTCATCCAGGGGAGGCGCGTAGGGCAGGATGTCCACCGGAACGCCAAGCACGCGAAAAGCGTCCAATGCCGGCAGAAAGTAGTTGGACCAACGCTCAATGATCCAGTCGGAATAGGGGAAATAGATCGCGAGTCGATTGCGATCGCGCGAGATCTGCGAGGTGATTAGATCGAATGCTCTTACGCCATCAGCGACTGCCTCCCTGCTCCGCTCGACCAGAGGCTGCGTTTTCCCTGCTTCGTAAATGTGAGCGTGATAAGTAAAGAACGAAATCCCGTCAGCATCAGTAACCGTCGCTGCACTCAGAATTTGCGGATAAATGTTTTCGTAGGTGGTGGCAGCGGTTTGCGGATTCAAGCGGTTTTCGAGGTAGCCAAACAGTTCCACGTGGTTGAGAGCGATCTTGTTCTGCAAACGCCTGGCGCCTGCACCCAGGGCGCAGAAATCCTTCACCCGGCGCGGTGGATACTTCTTCCGATTGTCGGTTCGATAACTCGCCATGACTCCGGCTTGATAAATGATGATGTCTAGTTCTCGAATCGTGCTGAGATAACCGGCCAGCAGCGGATCATCAACATGCGGGGCGCAAGCTGTCAGCAGATTCGGCTCGAGGCTCTTGATGTACTGGCTGAACTCGCGGACATAAGGTACAAAATAAGTTCCGCTTCCTTCCTGGTATGAATAGAAACCAGCTAATGAAGGATGATGTTTGTAAAGGTCATACATCTCCCTCGCGATTGCCTTTATTTCTTGCATGCGATCTTTGAAAGGAGACTGCCTTGTCATATCCCAACTCACGGAAAGCAATACCGCAAGCCCCTGATTGTCTGCGCGGCTTAAGATCATTTCCACGAGATCATTGCCAAAAGCACTCGTCACATCGGTCTTACAGATCTTTGATGGGTAATAAGCCTTGGTTGGACTAATCAGGTTGTGAGCTATCAGGAAGTTTCCGCCGACACGCCGAAAATCTTTTAGGTATGCGTCTATATCTGCGTCAGGACGCGCAGCATCAATATAAGGGGCAATAAAGAAATCATTAATGAGGCGTCCCAACAAGAAACTCGCTTTACCGTCGGCAGTTGGATTTGAGGACGCTCCGGTCCAGACATGCACGACATACAGACCTTGGGGTGCGTCGCTTCGCAGAATAATCTCACCACGATACAGACCTGGTCGACGCATCGGCTCGAGGGACAAAGTCTGAGTTCCGACCGTCGGTGTTAGAAAGACACCGCGCGCCTGATTCCTTGCAGGTGTGCTGCCTTGTAAGACCTGCACCTTGACTTCAACTGTGTCACCGCGCTGTGCTCTTGTACCACTTAGCGAAACATTAATGCTCAGATTCGGATAAGCTGCGGCTGAAAGCATCGGAGTTAACGTCAGAGTAATCAGCACCCCGATGACGTTTTTCAACACTGGAATCGTAGCCTTACTGTTTGTGTTCTGTATCCCCATGCTCACAATGCCAAGACTGTAGAGTCAACAAACCGGATCCACTTTCGTGTTATTTGGTGCATCGGTTTCCCTGTCAGAGTTTTTGCATCAGCCACGAGGGCTGCGTTTAAGCATTCGTTCAATACTCAATAAGTTCAGCATCAGGTGACGCGGGTGGTGGAAATTCTCAACCCGTTTAGGCATCTTCAGAAACGCTTCAAAACTCGCCTTCCGATCCGACGCATACATCCAGAGGGGTGAGCCGTGACGTTTCAACGGGTACTTTTCGCGTACATAGGCATACATCTTGTCGAACATCTGCCTGGCCCATTCCGCGCCGAGTTGCTCGATGACGAACATCGAACCGATCAGTACCTCCTCCTGCGCCCAGAGAACTTTGTCAACGAGCCAGACATTTCCTTCAACATTTTGCAAATTGCGAAACACGCCGCCATACACATCGTCCCACGCCACTTCGACGTGTCGCTTAAACCAAGCCGAAAGAGTGTCAGTTAGTTTTTTGTCGCGCCGCCGCGCGGCCTCGTAAAGCAGCATCCAGAGATTCTCGATACAGTGGCCCGTGTAGACTAGTTGAGCATACTCGTCCGTCGGTCGCGTCAAATCATGATTTAGCAACTCATTGATGAGACCGAATTCGGGGTTGTAATGATGCTTAGTGATCGCATCCACACATCGATCAGCGACTCTCTCAATGTCCGTATCGGCTCGCATTTCCAGCATCTGTGTGACAAGCCGGATCAGTACCATCCACACACCCTGAACACGCGCACCCGGAAAAGACTTTGCAGTTGGCCCCAGATAAGTTTGTCCAATAGCCGGCCGATAATCGGGTAGATCGTAGATATCGATGCACTTGAACAGAATCTCCCGGGCCATGTCCCAATAAGGGCGTTCTGCCGTTGCTTTTGAATATTCCGCCAGTCCTTCAGCGATGAAGATGTCGCCGTAGATCTCGCCATCGGCTGAAGTGAGCTGCTTCCCTTCCCGAGTCAACTCTTTGGGCCATAGTTCGCCCTCGGGTGGTTTTGACTTCAAAGTAAACTCAACAGATCGTCGTGCGACATCGAGGTACTTCTGCTCTCGCGCAAGATTGTTGTAGAGAAATGAATAGACCCAGGTGCCGCGTCCTTCAAACCAACTGAGCTTGTTGTCATTTACACGAGCACCAGTGTGGTCGGTGTTACACATGAAGCCGCCCAGTTCATGGTCAATGACAAACTTGTCCATGAACGGCAGAAAGTCCGCGAACAGATCGCTGCGATATTGATCTCCCAACTCTACAAGACTTAATCCGGCGTAATTTCGACTACCGGCAACCTTGCGGGCAGTTTGTTTTTGTTGTCCCTTAACGCCTGAGTGAGGCGCGACTAATGCAAGCGCGGCCCCTGATGAGATCTCCAAAAATCCTCGTCTATTCATGACCCGATACCGGCAAGGATAATTCTGCGGAACGCGTAGTTGAATTGCTGGTTGAGTGCGCGAGCAGTTCATCGGCGTTCGCACAGACTTTGTTTATCGCGGCGAGGGCCGTATCAATCCATTCTCGATCCGCCAACAGCGCGTTCTGAGGGAGCCAGACGGAAGAGCTGCAATACGCTTCCGCTTCCGGACATTGATGCACCGTGTGTGGTCGTTGCTTGAAGAGTTCATTCTGATAGATCGGGTAAGGATATCCGGCCATGGCGGGCAAACCCTCTGCCTGCAAAGCTTCAACAAACCGATCCCGCGAAACTCCACCTAAAGCATCAGCGAAATACTGCATCGAGAAAAGATGAAATGCGTGAGCAGTGATCCGCTTGTCGAGCTTTGCAGGTGTTGGTTGCAACGCGCCGGCCACTGCAAGGCCGGCGCGTAAATCCGCCGCCTGGTCCATGCGAGTTGTCACTTGTTGTGGGAGCCTTTCGAGTTGGTTGAGAAGAAGGGCGGCCTGGAAACCAGTCAGACGAGCGTTCGTTCCGAGGTTGACATGCTCATACCAGGCGCCGCCGGTACGCCGTCCCTGATTTGCAATCGAGCGAGCGTTCTCGGCCAGAGCTTCATCATTTGTGATCAGAATACCGCCCTCGCCCGCGGTCATGTTTTTGGATCCCTGGAAACTGAATGATCCAAAATGACCGAAGCTCCCCACGCGCCGGCCTTTCCACTCGGCTCCATGCGCGTGAGCGCAGTCTTCGATCAAAACCAGATTGTGCTCGCGGCAAAGTTTGGTAAAGCTATCAAGATCCGCGGGACAGCCGCCAAAGTGTACGAGGACAATCGCACGCGTTCGTTCGGTGATTGCGGCCTCAACCAATGCCGGATTCAGATTGATCGTTTCCGGATCCACATCCACGAACACTGGCACTGCGCCGATGCGGGCAATCGCAGAGGCCGAAGCCACGAATGTAATTGGTGGCACGATGACTTCATCCCTTGGAAGCACACCAGCCACCGTCAAAGCAATTTCGAGCGAGACGGTACCGTTTGCGACCGCGATTCCATGTTTTGCACCATGATAAGCGGCAAAACGTAGTTCGAGCTAGCTTGACGATCAGACTCGTCAAAGTAGGGCCAGTCCGGAGGCTTTCGCGTAAGGGCAGCTGGTCCTCCGAACAACGCCAGTTCAGCAATCTGTTTGTTTAAGATTTGTTTCGACATAGTTATTTCCTGAGGCGTTCGAGTCTGTTGGCATGAACCGCGGCTTTCACCCCGATAGGGGTGAGATGTTTATAGCCCGGGCCACAACAAAAATCTCTGCGCCGTTCGGAGGGGCGGAATGATCTAGATGAGTAACCTGCCGAGTTGAGTTCCGCCCCACCGAACGGCGCCGGAGGATAGGATCGTCGGGTTGCTATAAACATCTCACCCCTACCGGGGTGGAAAACCGAATCCGAACGGAACTCTAACTCTGTAAAAAACGGCTCCTGACTGAGCATCATTCCTCTCTTGCAGCTTCAACCAACGTCTTTACACGTGCAGCCTGGACCTCACCATCTACTCTCCCCGAGGCGCGTGCCGCGCGACCTACATGAAACTCCCGAATAGCAGTCGACTTACCGATGTCCTTGATCTTTTCTGCGTCCAACCCACCTCCGGCAATAATCTGAATCTCGGGATGGGTTTCCTGCTGATACTTCGCAAGCTGTTCGATCCTGCCTGGCCACGCCAGGGACCCACCATGCGTAAGAATTCGGTCTACGTGATCAATCCGCTTGATCTCCCGAATCGCCTCGAAGGGTTCAGTTTCCTCAAACGCGTGATGGAATGTCGCTTTCAGGTTCGGCGCACATGACAAGATCTCCTGAGTCAATTCCACGTCGACGCGGCCCTCACGCAAGAAGCCCAGGACCAGTCCTTCGACCCGCAGCGCTGAAAGCTCACGGGCCGCAACGCAAAGGCGATCCTTCTCTTTCGTGCTGGATACGTCATAACTATCTTGCTCACGCAGCATCACACGCACAGGCAACGAGACGACGGCAATTATCTGTTGGACCAACCTCAGCGGAGGTGTCAGGCCACCTCGCTGAAGCTCGCTAATCACTTCCAACCTTCCCGCTCCTCCGTGCTGAGCCTCGACCGCGTCGGCAACAGAGCACGCTATAACTTCAAGCAGGGCATCACGACGCGCCATTCCTGCTCAGCCTCTCCTTTTTTCAGCAACCGGCTCATCGACATCGATGTACTTGATGCGAGCCTGGTAACGTCTCAGCATTTCGCTCAATGTCTGCTCGCTGACGCCATCAGAGTTTGCGCTTGGTAGAACCGGGACCGGTTCGTCTTGTCTCAACAGTTCAGCTACAGCCTCGATGATGATCGAATTGATGATCGCCGCGCCTGCCACGGTTGACGAAGGTCCAATGCGAGTCTCGAGACTCGGTAGTTCAAGCACTGCGTCGCCGGGAGGTACACAATTGTCAACTACGACATCGACAACTTCGTACAAACGCTTCCCTGAAGAATGACGAGGCCTTGCTGCGCGCGACTGCTCGAGGTTTGTGATCGCGATTACCTTCAGTCCGAGTGCTTTCATCTCCAAAGCCATTTCGATGGGCGCAGCGTTCCGACCTGAGTTCGAGATGATGATGGCGGCGTCGATGTCGCTCACATTTTCCTGGGCCAGCAGTTGTCGAGCGAATCCGTATTCCTGTTCAGTACGCGTGCTCTCGAGTGCTCCTCGAAGAAAAATAATGCGCTCATGAAGAATTGGATTCACCGCGGCGATTCCTCCTGCGCGGAAGAAGGCTTCGTCCGCGATGAGGTGAGAATGGCCGGTGCCGAAGGTGTGAATAATGCCACCCGCCGAAAGAGCTTTCGCCACAAATAAACCAGCTTGTTTGATGTTGTGGGCTTGTTCACGCTTGATTCTTTCGAGAATGGCTTGCAACCCATCGATGTACTCGAGAAATGCCACAGTTCTTATCTGCCTTTCACAGGCGCGATGCACTTTGTTTCAGCGCCCATCTTTCGCTCGAGATCATCGAGCACATTAGCATTCACATCCCAGCCCACTGCTGTTCTCCCTAACAAATATGCACCAACAACCGGCTCAAACCGCGGCGGCAGGACATTACATTTCGGTACCTTTCGTTTCAGTGTCTCAACGAATCGTTCTCGCAACAGTAGACACGACTCAAGCACCGACCCCTGGTATGAAACGGGAACTTCAACCTGATTCATTCCCAACTGACGGATCGCCGCTTCAACGCTTTCTGCAAGTTCATCACCCGCTTGAAAGAAGACGTTGCGCGCCACTTCGTCGCCGGCCTCGGCAATTTCGTACACGACTCGACTGAGAGCTGCTATCTCACGCGGTTCCATTCCGTCCACATAGACCCGCGAGACCGTTTCCCGGAAGTCGTCGAGTCCCAGCGCGCGTGGCAACGCGTTCGTAAGAACCGTTTTCGGACCGCGGCTGTCATACGCGCTTGCTGCAGCTCGCAGAGCCGTTTGTGCAATGCGGTATGCGCTACCCTCATCACCGTAGATTGGTCCCCAACCACCAACCTTCACACGCTCGCCGTTTGTCCCTACGCCGAGAATTGCTGAGCCCGTGCCGGCAAGAGCAACTACTCCCGCCTTAAGGCCTAGCGCGCCCGCCTGCGCGATGACCATATCGCCGTTGATCACCAGGTTCTCGAAACCCATTTCGCGCAGCAGCGTCTCCATTTCGGCCGCACCGGTTCCATCAAAATCGACACCTGCAAGTCCTGCTGATAGACAAACAACGTCTGCCCGATTGACTCCTCCACGTGCCAGTGTTTGCTCTATCGCATCAGCGAGCGACTGTTTGACCGTCTTACGATCGATGAGCAGGTGATTTGATGGACCACTGACGCAGTCACCAACAGTTTCACCAGTGCGATCTATTGCCAGACACCGAGTCCGGCTGCCACCGCCATCAATTGCAAGAATGATGTTCATAACTCGGTAGGGGCGTCCCTCCGTGGGCGCCCTTTCTGATTGATAACGCCCTGTCATTCAATGGTGGGTCCCCACGGAGGGACACCCCTACAATTTCAGCCACCGATCTAGCCATTCGTAGGCTCGACTGGAAACATCCTTTGGGAAGCTGTGCCCTCCCTTGAAGAAGTGACTTTCAATTTTCTCCGCTCCATTCAGGAGGCCGTAAACTGGCTCAAGGCGGGCGAGCGCCTGACGCGCGCTCCAACCTGCATTGGGAAAGACAAAATCCTCATCAGACGTCGATAAAAACAGCGACCGCGGTGCGATCAATGCAAGCAATTCGTGCATCTCGAACGGGGTTTGAATCACTTCTGAATCGGGCACGGCGCGGTAGAAGTCCATGTTGATGTAAGGACTCTTGATGTAGAACCCAAGCCGGGGCATGAGCGCTGTTGCATGAGACCATCGCCAAACATTGCCATCAATGCGAAAAGTGTCGAATCCGCAGTTACTGGCGCCCACAGCAATGCGTTTATCCAAAGCCATCGAAAAGAGCGTCGTAATCCCTCCGTGTGAATGGCCGATAGAACCAATCCGGGTGGGGTCAACGAAATCGAGTGTGTGCAAGTAATCTATGGCGCGTCCCAGATCCCAAACCATCTTTCCAATCAAAGACCAACCGGGATGTTTACGATAAAAAGGAATCGCATCGCCGTAGTGCCCACTCGCCGGATCGTGACGCTCGCCAAAACATAACGCGTCGTATGTGAATGTTATGTAACCTCGCTTCACCAGATGCAGAGCGGTCTGCAACTCCGGATTTCCTGCAAGCCCGGCCGGTTCCTTTTTCCCGGCTTGTGTCGTCTGATGCGGACAGATAATCGCTGGGGTCTTTTCGCGTAGATTTCTGGGAACGAGCAGATACGACGGGACAAATTCATTCGGCTCGGTTTGAAAAACGAGTTTTCGCAGAGTGTAGTCGTCATGCGAAATTTCTTCCGTAATGTTTGCAGCTAACTGCGGCTTCACTTTCGGCGAATCACCAAGAAAAACACGCAAACGGTTTTCGATCTCAAAACGCCGCGTTTGCCACTGTCGCAGGGTCGTGATCTTTTCTTTTCCGCTTGCAAGCAAATCAATTAACTCGGCTTTGCCTGTTTGCTCACTTGAAACTCGCGGACGCACTGCGTTTGTAATCTTTCGCCATTTTTCCCAGCTCCAATCAACATAATCGTATTCGCTCTTTGGGACAGGTCTCTGGGCTTCGGCCGGGCGCGCTTTGAACAATGCCGCGCCGGCAACCGCTAGCACCCCTAATTCCAAAAATTCTCTGCGTTCGATACTCAAAGTTTTGTCTCGAACAATGTTCATCGCTGCAAACGCGCGTCCTCAACCTTTATAACCGTCGATACTTCTTTCATAGCCGTGTTCAGCGGAACATGATTTTCAAATCGTGGTGTCGGCTCGGAACATTTAACGAAATCGTCCCGTCCGTGCGGTTGAAACTAAAAGCGGTCGCGTTCAACTCTTTACCATCAAGCAGAACACTGTCGGGGACTTTCCCTACAAACAGCGTAATCTTTGTTGCAGTTTCCCCATTGCAAGCCACTTCAATTCCGGTGGCGTTGAAATTGGCAGCAACGCTCATTGGAGACTCGCTTGAAAACAAGATTTGATTCCCGCGCCGCAATGAACGAGCGTTCTGTACCGCGAATATTTTCAGGTTGTTTGTGCTCTCGGTGATCGCCAAAGTTGCTGCATTCGCCAACCACTCTCCATGACGAATCGTTTGGGTTTCGGCGCCAATGCGAAACATCACCAAATCCGTTTCATCGCCGCGTTCGACGCGGATTCCTTTCAGATTCTCGCCGACAATTTCGCCCATTTGACTGGTTACTTTTTGCGCTGCGCTTTCACTTTTCGCCGGAACAATTGCTGTCAGAAATTGCGCCGCGTTCATCGCGTTGATGGTTTTGACCGCGAGATAGGCCGGTTGCGCGGGAGTTTCAGCAGGCGTTCGCGTCGAAAAAACTTGATAGGGGATATGCCCGTTTTCAATGCTCAACTTTGCGTTCTGCGGCGGAAACGAACGCACGGCCAGCGAAGCTTTGTCGCCGTTGGAAATCGCTGTTAAGGCTTCGAGTTTGATTTTGTCGCGATTCGGCAAATGCAGTAAGAAATCAAACTGCGCGGGCTTTTCGCTCACCTTCAAATCATCAAAAACGACAAAATAGTGCGGCTTAATAAAAACAACACTCCGCACGTAACGAGACAAACTGTCTTTATAGACTGACGACAATTCGCTGCCAACGCCGTCATAAAACTTGCTCGTGACTGAATCTGTGATGCGCGGATAACTGTTGAGAGCCTTGAACTGCGCAGTGTCGGCAATCGTTTGGCTCTCCGGGTTGCCACCAACCAAAATGGTGTTGTGTCCGACGGCTTGCGTGAAAAACGTCGCGTAGTAAGGGTCTTTGTAATAGTCGGACCAACCCGCTTCGGTGATCAGGGTTTCGCCGAAGGCGGTCAGGAGAAACGAGCCTTGATCCGCATGATGATGGTTGAAATTCGGCCCAGCGCGAAACAGAAAGACCATGTCATCCGCCGCCCAACCCGTGCGAAAGACTGCGTTGCCCTTTTGCGCGAAGACGCGCGAAGTAGGAAGCGTTGGTGGCTGAGGCGCAACAGAGTCGTCGTAAAAGATGAATTTGCTAAGCGACGGCCGCTCGAATTGCGAGTAGTACCAGCGCACCACCGGATTCCTGGATTGATACACGAGCGCCGGTATGCCGTGGCCGGCCGGGGGATGCGTGTCACCCATATCAGGACTCGCGCTCGTGGGCCAGGCCAGCGTGTACATCGGATAAGTGAGTGAATCGAGCACCCGCGTTTGTTTGAAATAGTCGGCGCCATAGGCGCGGCGCACGGCGACAAGTGCTGGCGCCAGGGTCTCGAGGTCGAACTCCTGATAACTGATTCCCTCGCCGTAACTTCCATCACAGAGAAAGCTGGCGTTGATGTGATCTTCGAGCTTACGCAGAAGTCCGCCAACACAAAACTCAAAAAGCCCCTCCGTTTCTTCTGCACCCAGATCGTTTGAGATGCTTGCGGCGGAGATTAGCGCGCCGCCAACAGTGTGGGCGATCCAGTTGCTCGTGTTAGCCATAACACGATTGTCAGCAACATACTCTTTGAATGCCGGGATGATCGATTTCTCAATCAGTGCTCGACGAACCAGGGCGCGTTCAGGTTCCGAAAGGTCGTCATAAAGCAGGTCATAGCCCAACGCTACGTCAGCCGCCAGCAATCCCGCCGGATAGTAGGTGTGTTGGCCATGAGCTGTGAACCACGGCGGCTCCCAGCGCTTCCATCGCGCGACATCAAGTAGCGCGCCTTTTGCGGCTCTACGTGCTTGCTCGCTTCCGGTGATGTAGCCCTCAAACGCGTTGGACGTAATCCGAGAGCGGGCCCGGTTAAGCACATCAAAATATCCGAGCAGCGACGGCAGCAAGTACTCCGTGTCAAGCAGCTCAAACACGTCTCTGCCCTGCGCGATCTCGCCATTCTCACGCGCCGTTTTTGCGCTTGTCTGCAAGAACGTCCACAGGCCCGAGAGCTTGGGATTGAGCGATCGCTCGATCAACCTGTCACGATCAGTAGCGTCAAAGAAAAGGCTCGGATGACTACCGGCTCTTGGAGGCCGAACTATCACGCGAACCGAGGTGTTGATTGATTGTCCCCCTGCTGTTGTGCCACGAAAATGCACCAGCCAAACACCTTTTGGATCGGAAGAGCGAAAAGAGTAGAGAGCTCTATTTGACCAAATGCCATCGCCGGCACTCTTATCACCGTGGCTACCATCGTCGTAAAGCTTTCCTGAGGTGACGACAGGCGCAACGGACGTTTCCAGTAAGCAATCCACTTTTGTGACCCGCACCGGGGCACTTGCCTCCACAGCAAATGTTTCTCCGGCGCGATAACTTTTCTCGCTGATTAGCTCCGGCCAGGGCTCGATTATCTCGGCGCGTGGGATTCTCACTTCAAAGTGTGCTTCCCGCGCAGCCGAGATCGTGATGTCATCAATCATGAAGCGGTAGGTGGTGTCCGCGTTCATTTTGGGTATAGCCGCGACGATATAAACGGCTTCGACGCCAACTCCTTCTGTTGGTGTCCGAAAGTCTCTTGGCGGCACCTGGGCGGTACTCCACTCGTTTGTCCTGGCTGTCAGTTTGGTGCTGTAAAGATGGCCATCGATTCCAGCCAGGCCAATTTCGATTGTTGCATCAGTGGTTGGAGAATTAAGACGGTAAGAGAAGCGAAATCGGCAGTCATTCCCGACTGTCATTCTTACTTTCTTTATGAACCCGAAGCGCTGATCTCCTGAACGATTTGGCTTGATCACTCGCATCAATGAGCGACCACCGGGCGCGCCAAATTCCGTGGTGGGCGACAAGCTTGGCTCGTAGCCGACGTCCTGTGCCGGCGGATAACTAGCCCACTGGCCGAGGCTGTCTCCTTGAAAATCATCGTGAAGTGAATAAGGCTCGGTGAGTAGCTCAGAACGCACCTGACTGTTCCCGATCTGGGCCACAATACACCTCAGGAGAAGGCAAACAACCACGCATAATGGCAATTGCTTCCTGCCAAAATTCCTACGGACGTGATTTCCTGAGTTCGACATGTGAAGCATCAATTTCCAGAGCCCAGTGGGAAAACTAGAACAAGTCGGGAAGGGGCCAAGCGGTGAATAGGGGGCCCACACCACATTGACTCCGAGCGCGCCCCCGCTGGCTCGCTATGAACCAGCCTGAATAACACTGATGGGATGCACATTCTTCAGCGGGTTCAACTCATTCAGCGGGGGCGCGCTCGGAGTCAATGTGGTGTGGACCCCCTATTCACCGCTTGGCCCCTTCCCGACTTGTTCTTATTCCCACCAACCCTCGGTAGCGTGGTTGACCTACCGCTTAAACGCGCTTTCCAACGCGGGCCATAGTTTCTCAATCGCCAGATTCCCCGAGGCGAAAATTACGATGCCATCAGGATTGGCTTTACGAGCAGCTTCAATTGACCGCAAGAGTTTTCTCCCGAGGGAAATAACCGGCCGGCAAGTCGCTTCTGAATCTCGAAATCCGGGCAGCGAGACTTTCAAGTGCGGCGGGCGTGACATCGCGTCCATCATTAGCGGTAACAGTCAATACCAAAGAACCAATTTCGCGCTCCGCATCAGGTGAAACTTCTGCCAAGTGCTTCCTCATCGTTTCAAAACCCAACTTGATTGCACGCGCTTTCTCAGCCCGGCCCCTGGAATCATCTGGAGCGAGCAACTTCATCTCAGTGACTCTTTCCCGAATGTCATCAATAGGTTGCAACTCTTCTCGATATAAATAGGTGGTTGCAATACCCGCGTAGATCGGTCTCTCGTGATTAACCCATTCGATTTGCCGTGCAGTCGTCTCCGTTAAATGATCCAGGTAACTTTCAAAGCTGCCGGCGAAATGACTGCGATAAGTCATCGGCATGAACACATCTATCCACGGCGTCCACTCATTCCAGCGCTGGCCTATGAAGCGTCCGCTCAAGACCGGGTTCTTAAAGACCGCGGCAGAGATTGCTACCTTTGGATTGACGTGTCTGACATGAGTCGCGAGCTCGCGCACGTAGTTTTTGATCTGATGCAAACGATAGTCATAGAAAAAGTAGCGCATGTCGGGTGGTCCACCCGGTACCGTCCGTCCATTCAACAGGAAATCCGCCTTCTCTCGCCGGTCCATCTGGTCCCAATCGGCGGGCAACATCGTCGGGTCGCTCCACCAGTTGGCTTCGATGCGCGGCTGCGCAAACTTCACGCGGTAACGTTCTGCTGGTCGCGTCTGATAGCTGAGCATTGCGTACTTCGGCATATGCGCCAGGCAGTAGTCACAGAAGCAGTAGCCATCGGGCGCCACATCGCCCGGATAACGCACGTAGTCATGGTGAACACTATCAACCGGATAGCTTGTGGCAACTTCCTCAAACATCGGAATCAGCCACTGGTCCACGTAGCCCGGACGCTGCGCCGGGCACATCCACACGTAGCCGTAGGGTTTCGTATGCCCGAGCTTCTCCGTGGCAGTCGTGCCGCCGTCCGGATTGATCTGCGCCCATTCCGGATGTTCGCGATAGGCTGCTCCGTCAACACCTTCAATGAAATCGCAGAGCCAGGCATCGATCTTGATCCCTTGTGCGTGGGCCTCGCTCGTGAGGTTCTCGAGGAAGTCAAAGTTCTCAAAACCCTTCGCAATCGCCTGCGGGAAACGCTTACTTTTCCAATAGAGTTCGCCTTGCGCGCCTTTTGCCAGGATCACTATGGTGTCGATGTTTGCGCGCTTGCATTGATCAACGAACTTACGCACGGCTTCGACGTTGGTTCCGATCGAGGGCGGGTGCGCCCACAAAGCATGGACCTCGCGCTTCGGCTGGCTGTTGCTGCTCGCATGTGTCGTGTCCGTCACCGAAGAATGTGCGGTGAAGACTATCCCCACCAGTGCGGCAATCAACATCAATCGCAATCCAAACGTGAGTACTGCACAATGCATCTCCACCAGACCCTCCCAATTGGTAATGACTGTTGTTTTAATGATCACTCAATTCTTCACCCCGTAGGGGTGAAATGTTTATAGCCTTGGAAAACCCAACCTGCTCTGGCGCCGTTCGGAGGGGCGGAACTCAAGTTGACAAATACCCTCCAGGCTCATTCCGCCCCTCCGAACGGCGCCTCGCTTTTGGTAAATATTCCCTGTCTATAAACATCTCACTCCTACGGAGTGAAGGCATCACGTTGCGAGATTCTCTTGCGCAATTGGTTCTACGATCTCCTCCGCGCGCTTCCCATCTGCTGAAAGAGCGCGAAACACTCCGCGACGCGCCCAACGAGCGATGAATAGACCACCGCTGATTAAGCCTATCGCGAGTGACGCAATGAAGATTCCCCAATGACGGCCGAGCGGACTGATCACTGCTTCAATAGCCGCGGTGCAGAACACAACTCCAAG
>WNFY01002822.1_pt1 | contig 16362 bp, 19 predicted proteins | sample 5400091 | NCBI WGS metagenome assembly WNFY01 (sample SAMN13153364, study PRJNA577476) | soil metagenome | isolation source: 60 cm soil or saprolite under grassland replicate 1 | place: USA:California | collected 2016-06-15
GCCGAAGGCGCCCGGGTAGCCGCGGGCCATCTTCCACGCGACCTGCGGGCCGGTCCAGGCGTCGGTGACAGCGCCGCTGTGGTCGTCGGCGTGCCCGGTCGCGATCTCGCCGGCCTTGCCCCACCAGACCTTGACCGTCCAGATGCCGTTCTTGTAGGTGGTCTCGGTCGTGCGGCCGGTCCTCGGGTAGCGGTCGAGCCACGAGGCGACCTTGCCGTACCGGAGGAAGATCCGCGTCACCTCGGTCTTCGCGAGGCGCGGCTCGGGCGGGCGCAGCGAGGGAGCGAGCTTGGGGGGCTTGTCCGCCGCGAGAGCCGCCGGGGCCGCGAGCGCCAGCGCGGCGAGCGCGAGAACGAGGACTAGCGCCGGTGGCTTATTCGAAAGCTCCACAACTTGTTGCCGACGAAGTTCAATGGCGTTACCAGGACGATGGCGATCGCCTGTGACAGCACCTTGTCGATCCCGAGCCCGATCATGGCGCTCAGCAGGATCAGGTTGACGCCGTAGGCGAAGAGCGCCACGACCAGGAAGCGCAGGCCCTGCCAGCCGACATGGCCGCGCTGCGCGTGGAATGTCCAGACTCGGTTCCAGACATAGTTGTTCGTCACCGCAACCACGAACGAGCAGGTCGCGGACACCGCGTAATGGAGCCCGGCGCCCTTCAGCAGCGCCGTGTAGACCGCCAGGTTGACCACGTAGCCGGTGGCGCCGACGGCCGAGAACTTCGCGAGCTGCACCCAGTTGTGCGGCGCTCGCAGGGCGCGCCCCGCACGGGTGCGCGCGAGCGCGTCAGCAGGGGAAAAGGCCATCGGAGCGCGAGCCTAGCGGACGCGAAAGCCGGTTTCGCCGACCGGCTCCTCGGGCTCGACCTCGACGTCGTCGACCTGGGCACCGCCCGGCCCGCGGCGACACCAGTCGACCAGCGAGTGGACGCGTTCCTCGTCGCCCTCGAAAGCCGCCTCGACGCTTCCGTCCTCGGCGTTGCGGATCCAGCCCGCGACCCCGAGGGACTCGGCCCGCTGCTGCGCCTCAGCCCGGAAGAAGACGCCTTGCACGCGGCCGCGGATCCGGACCCGGAGGCGCGTGATGCTCATCCCGCAAAGCCCTCCTCGCCGACCAGCGGGACGAAACGGCACGGAACCGAGTGCACGACCGCCGGGCCCTCCGGGCTGCGGACGATTACCTCGAGCCGCTGCGCGCGTGGGCCGCCCACCGGGACGACGAGGCGACCGCCGGGGCGCAACTGCTCGTAGAGCGTCTCGGGAAGCCCCGGCGCAGCAGCGGCCACGGCGATCCCGTCGAAGGGCGCGCGGTCGGGGACGCCGAGGCTGCCGTCACCGACCTGCACCTCGACCTGGTCGTAGCCGGCCGCGGCGAGGTTCGCGTGAGCCTGCTCCGCTAGCTCCGGGATCCGCTCGATCGTCACGACCTCCGCGCCGACCTCCGCGAGCACCGCCGCCTGGTAGCCGGAGCCCGTGCCGACGTCGAGCACCTTGTGGCCCGGCCGGACGGAGAGCGCCTCGCAGATCCGCGCCACCATGTACGGCTGCGAGATCGTCTGCCCCGCGCCGATCGGGAGAGCCGCGTCGTCGTAGGCGCGGCGCCGCTCGGGCTCGGGGATGAACAACTCTCGCGGCACGCGCTGCATGGCGCGGAGGACGTTCTCGTCGACGATGTCGCGCGCGCGGAGCTGGCGCTCGACCATGTCGAGGCGCTCGTCAGGCCGCTGCATGCGCGGCGCGCCCGTAGGGCAGCTCGACGCCGAAGTGCTCGATTGCCAGCGGGGCGACCTCGACGATCCGCCGCGGAACACGGTCCCCGAGCCCGACGGTCAGCATGGGGACCTCCGAGTCGTCGAGCTCGAGCGAGCCGTGGCTGCCGCCGCCGAGGTGGCTGCGCCCCGCGAGATCGGTGAGCTCGACACCGGCGGGCGGGGAGACGATCAGCTCGCCCGCGTTCGGGTTCGCGAGCGCGCACCAGGCTCGCTCGAGCGCGTCGGGCTGGTCGAGGAGGGTTTCGTCGCCGCTCGTCTCCCACCCTGTCGCGCTGGGCCTGAAGCGAAGCTCTTCGGCTTCGCGGCGCGCGACCGCCTCGTCCCCCTCGCGGTAGAGGACGACCTCCGCGGCGGGGCTGCCGTCGAGGCGCCGAGCCAAGGACGCGGCGTCCCGTCCGTAGACCATCCCCGCCCGGTTCGAGGCGGTGACGACCACGTCCTCGACCCCGGCGAAGCTCGCCTGCAGGGAGGCGACGCGCTCGACCGGGGTCTGGCCGTGATCGGAGCAGACGATCACCGCGTACCGCTCGAGAAACTCGTCCGGGCCGCCGGCCGCCTCGATCAGGGCGCCGATCGCCGCGTCGCTGCGCGTGAGAGCCTCCTGGGTTGCACCGGGCCCGAGCACGTGCGAGGCGAAGTCGTAGTCGGGCAGGTAGTAGAAGAGGAAGTCGAAGCCGTCGCGGGTCACGAGCCAGCGCCCGACCGCGGCGGCATAGGCGTCGATCGAGCCGGCCGAGCGACCGAAGACCGCGACCGGGGCGCCGGTGACGTCCGACTCGAAAAGGTTGTAGAAGAAGAAGCGCTTCGGCCCGTAGGCCGGGCGGGCGAGACCGGGGAGCAGCGAGCGGTGGCGGGTGCGCCCGCGATAGCAGGTGACGTTCACAGCGGCCGCCGTCAGGCCCGCGTCCTCGAGCGCTTCGTAGATCGTCACGGCCTCCGACCCGAGGTGCTGTTCGTTCATGTTGAAGATCGCATCGAGGATCGAGCGCCGCGTGCCGGCCGCGCGGATCGCGGCGAACGAGGAGCCGTACTCGACGACGCGCTGCTCGCCGCGGTGGTACCAGACGAGGTGGGGGATGTGGTGCACGTCCGGGTGCGCGCCGGTTGCGATCGACGACAGGCAGACCGGGGTCAGCGACGGGAAAGTGGAGACGCCGCGGCCGTAACGGCCGTGCGCGGCCAGGAAGGCGAGCGCGGGCGCCGCGCCAGTCTCAACCGCGTCCTCGAAGACATCGGGCGTGAGGCCGTCGATGACAACGAGGATCAGCTTCTTCCGGTCGGGCATTAGTCGCGCGCGAGGCTGCGGAGCCCTGCGTAGCGGCCGGGACGTCGACGCTGCGCGCGCACGGCGAGCACCGGGAGCGCCGCGGCCTCGAGGTAGCCGACGGCCGGGACAAACGCGAGCGCGGCGAACCCGAGCGCCGCGACGACGACCAGCGCCGCGGTGCCGCCCCGCGTCCCGCCGCGGCCGAGCGCACCGCCGACGACCGCCCCAGCCGCGAGCGCCCCGAGGAAGCCGCCCGCGCCCCCGGACACGGCTTCGTGCCAGCCGTCGATCGCCCAGTAGCCGAGCGCGGCCGAGGCCGCTGCGGCTCCGATCGCGACCACGGCAAGGAGCACACGACGCGGTGCGAGCGCCGCTGACAGCGCGCCGCCGATCGCGATTCCGAGGCCGAGCGAGAGGCCGATTCGGTACCACTCCCACATCCCGGCCAGAGTCTAGAGCCAGCGTCTCGCTTGCTGGTTTAGGGGCCGCTTTGCAGGGAAAAACGGATCCGTCCAGTGAGCACTGATACCCGTCCACTCTTGGTCTTCTTCGGCGCCGCGCACTCGGGCCCCGCCAGGCGCATGGAGAGCCTCGTCGCTCACGTCGCCCGCAAAGAGCGGAGCCGCCTGCGCGTGACGGAGATCGACGTTGACGAGCAGCCCGAGCTCGCAGAGCGCTTCCGTGTCACAACCGTCCCGACGCTCGCGCTCGTGAAGGACAAGCGCGTCGTCGGCCGGCTCGAGGGGCGCGTCAGCGCTCCGCGCATCGACCAGCTGCTCGAGGCGCATCTCGACGCCGAACTGGCTGCCTAGCCCCCCAGGCGACGGATCACGGCAAGGCCGAACTCGGCGGCGCGCGCGCCGTCGATCACGCGATGGTCGAAGGTGACCGAGACGAATCCGACGGGGCGGGCGACGACCTGGCCGTCCCTGACCACGGGGCGCTCCGCGATGCGGCCGATGCTGAGGATGGCGACCTCGGGATGGTTGACGATCGGCGTCGTCAGCAGGCCGCCGAGCTTGCCCGCGCTCGTGACGGTGAAGGTCGAGCCGCGCAACTCCTCGGGCGTGAGCGTGCCCTCGCGGGCTGCGTCGGCGAGCCGCTCGACCTCCTGGGCCAGCTCGTCGACCGAGGCCTGGTCGCAGCCGCGCACGACCGGGACGACGAGCCCCTGCTCGGTCTGGACGGCGACGCCGATGTCGTAGCGGTCGAGGTAGACGATCTCGCCGCCCTCGAGCCTCGCGTTCAGCTCCGGGAACTCCTGCAGACTCTCCGCGACGGCCTTGAGCGCAAGCGGCACGAGCCGACCCATGTCGACGTTTTCGAAGTCGCACTCCTCGACCCAGGTGACCGGCGGCACCTCGTGGTGCGCACGGGTCATGTGCTCGGCCACGAGCCGCCGGACGCCGCGCAGCCGCTCGCGCCGTCCTTCGGCGACGCCCCCTCCCGCGGCGGTGCGCACGTCCTCCTCGGTCACCCGTCCCTGCGGGCCCGTGCCCTCGACGGCCCCGAGGTCGACGTCGAGCTCCTGGGCGAGCCGGCGGACAAGGGGGGTCGCGCGGACCCGGGCGTCCGATTTCTCGGGCACCGCCGTCTCGGGTGGCTCGGCGCGCGGCTGCTCCTCCGCGGCCGAAGCGCCGTCCTCGCCGATCACGACCAGCACGGTTCCGACCGGGACAACTTCGCCCTCGGCGACGAGGATCCGCGCGACCTTTCCGCCCGCCGGCGACGGGATCTCGACCGTCGTCTTGTCGGTCTGCACCTCGACGAGCGGGTCGTCCTCGGCGATCTCCTGTCCCTCGGAGACGAGCCAGCGCGCGATCTCTCCCTCCGTCAGCCCCTCGCCGAGGTCGGGCAGCTTGAACTCGTACGCCACGGGAGGAATCTAGAGCACGCGCTCGCCCACAGCGTCGTACGCCTCGAGCTGGGCCTCGGACGCCGGGCTGCCGGGGAAGTCAGAGCGGAACAGGCTGAAGATCACCGCGTCGCGCGGCTCGCCTCCGGGAACGGCGTAGAGCCGCCGGCGCAGGCGCGCCTCCTCCGTGTAGCCGAGCTTGAGCGGAATCTTCATGCTCCGCTCGTTCGCTGGCTCCGTGTGGATCTCGATCCGGTCCGCGCCGCAGACCTCGAACCCGACCCGCGTCAAGGCCGCGCTGACCTCGGTCGCGAGCCCCTGCCCCGCGCGCGACGAGCGGATCCAGTACCCGATCTCGAAGGCGCCTTCGCCAACGCGCCCGTGCAGACCGCTCCCGCCCACGACCTCCGACTCGTCGCGTGAGAAGAGCCCGTAGATGAAGTTCTCGCCGCGGTCGAACGGGCTCCGAAAATCGCGCAGGAGCCGCACCTTCTGCTCCAGCGGCTGCGGCTCCTCGAGCGCCCAGGGCATCCACGGCCGCAGCTCGTCGATGCTCGAGTCGACGGCCTCCTTGAGCGCGGGCGCGTCCTGCGGGTCGTAGCAGCGTATGACCACGCGCTCGGTGACGATCCGGTACGGCGCGTCCGTCAGAACTCGAGCAGCCTTCGCGCGGCGTCTACCACGCGCTCGACCGACGGCATGTACGCGTCCTCGATCTGCCAGTACGGATACGGGACGTCGTAGCCGGTCACGCGCACGACCGGCGCCTGCAGGTCGAGCATCGCCTTCTCCGCCAGGATCGCCGCGAGCTCGGCGCCGTAGCCGGCGGTCCGAGGCGCCTCCTGGATGATCACGACGCGACCCGTCTTGGCGGCGGCGGCCAGCAGCGCCTCCTCGTCGAGCGGCTTCAGCGTGCGGATGTCGAGCACCTCCGTGGAGACCTCGTCATCGAGTGCGTCTGCGGCGGCCTCGGCCAGCGGCACCATCGCCCCGTACGCGACGAGCGTGACGTCGGTGCCATCGCGGACGGTCCGCGCTTCTCCGAGCGGCACGACGTGCTCGCCCTCCGGCACCTCGCCGCGCAGCGTCCGGTAGTGCAGCTTCGGCTCGAGCACGACGACCGGATCGGGATCGCGAATCGCCGCCGCCAGCAGCCCCTTCGCGTCGGCCGGCGTCGACGGGATCGCGACCTTCACCCCGGGCGTGTGCACGTAGTACGCCTCCGGCGAGTCGTCGTGCAGTTCGGGCGCGCGGACGCCGCCGCCGTAGGGCATCCGCACGACGAGCGGGAACTCCATCGCGCCGCCCGTGCGCCAGCGGTACCGACCCACGTGCGTGATCAGCTGGTCGAGGCAGGGATACGAGAACGCGTCGTACTGCATCTCGCAAACGGGGCGCCAGCCGGCCATGCAGAGGCCGACCGCCGATCCGAGGATCCCGGCCTCGGCGAGGGGCGTGTCGACGCAGCGGTCGGGCCCGAAGCGGTCGCGCAACCCGGCGGTCGCGCGGAAGACGCCGCCGGCCCGGCCCACGTCCTCGCCCATCACCATCACGTCCGGGTCGCGCTCGAGCTCGACGTGGAACGCGTCGTTGATCGCTTCAACCAATGTGAGCTCAGCCACCGAGCACCCTCCGCAGCTCGGCGAGGTCCTCGTCGAAGGACGCGGGCGGCGAAGCCAAGGCATGCGAGAAGAGCAGCGAGGGATCAGGCGGCGGCTCGGCTTCGGCCTGCGCGATTCCCTCGCGCATCCGCTCCAGAGCCTCCGCGCGCACCGCCTCCGCAGCCTCGTCCGAGAGCAGGCCCAGCCGCCGCAGGTACGACTCGTAGCGGCCCAGGCACTCCCGCTCCTTCTCCTCCTCCACGCGCGCGGGGTCGATGTACGCGGACGGGTCGTCCGCGGTGGCGTGTGGCGCCGCCCGGTAGGTGACCGCCTCGATGAAGGTCGGGCCGTCGCCCGCGCGGGCCCGCGCCACGGCCTCGCGGGGCGCCCCGTAGACGGCGAGCACGTCTGCCCCGTCGACCCGCACGCCGGGGATCCCGTAGCCGACCGCCTTGTCGGCGAGCGTCTCGGCGGCGGTCTGCGCCTCCAGCGGCGTCGAGATCGCCCACTGGTTGTTGTTGCAGAAGAGGATGAGCGGCGCGCGCATCACGGCTGCGCAGTTGGCGCCCTCGTGGAAAGCGCCCTCCGAGGTCGCGCCGTCGCCGAAGTACGCGATCGCGCACGCCGACTCGCCGCGCAGCTTCTTCCCCCACGCGAGCCCGGCGGCGTGCGGGACGTGTGTGCCGATCGGGACGCAGATCGAGGCGACATTCCAGTCGGCCGGGTTCCACCAGCCCGACGGGTGGCCGCGCCACCACGAGAGCACCGTCGAGACCGGCAGCCCGCGCAGGAGCCCGATCGCGGACTCGCGGTAGCTCGGGAAGATCCAGTCCTCGCGCTCGAGCGCGTAGACGGAGCCGGCCTGCATCGCCTCGTGGTTCCAGAAGATCGCGTAGGTGCCGATCCGGCCCTGGCGATGGTAGACGAGCGAGCGCTCGTCGTAGGTCCGCAGCTGCACGAGCCGGCGGTGCAGCTCGAGGAGGTCGTCCTCGGAGAGCCCTTCGACCTCGCCGTCCGGAACGCCCTCGCCGTCGCCGATCACGCGCCGGAGATCCCGCTCAGCAGGGAGAACCTGCGCCATCTCCGGAATCTACCGCGTGTGGGCTGCGATGAACGACCAGACGGTCGCCTTCAGCGACGGGTCCTCGAGCAGGCCCGACCCGTGTGCCGACCCGGGCACGACCTGGACGTGCTTGTCGGCCGAGGCCGCCGCGGCGTAGAGCGAGCGCGCGTCGTCCGAGAACGGCTCGTCGTCCTGCGCCGCCATAAACAACACAGGCGCGTGCAGGTGCGCGACCGATTCGAGGCCGCGCAGATACCCGACCGAGGCCGGCGCGGAGAGGCTGACGACCGCATCCGGCTGGACCGGCAGCGCCGCCCCCGCAACCAGCACGGCCAGCGCCCCGAGCGAGGAGCCCATTACGACGACCTTCTGCGCTCCGGCTCGGCGTAGCGCCTCAGTGGCGGCCTCCGCGTCGAGACCGACGCCGTTGAACTCCGAGCCGGCGTCGTAGGGCAATAGGCGATACCCGGTCGCCGCGAGCTCCCTCGCGGACCCGATCCATTCGCAGAGGCTGCCTCCCGAGCCGTGCGCGAGGACGATCCCGACAGGCCCCGAGCCGAGCTGGACTCCCACGAGCGGCCTGTCGTCAGCGGTGAAGAACCGAAGGGCCGCGGCCCGCTCCGCGGGCGATACACAGAAGTCGCTCACGCGGAGCGGGCGCGCCAGGCGGGCCCGGAGAAAGCGGAGGGTCTCGCGCATGACCGCGCGCGTGCGCGCCGTCCGCGGCCCGAGGTCGAACCCGTGCCGCGCGGTCGGGTTCGTCACGACGCGGACGTCGGCGTGCAGCGCGCCCGCCGCGGCCTCGAAGCTGTCGATCGAGTCGTTGATCCCGGCTCTTTCGTCGCGGCCGGCCTTCACGATCAGCATCGGCGGGACAGTTGCTGGATCGCCGCCGAGAAACGCGTAGTAGACGACGGTGCAGCGCAATGCCGTCAGCTGCGACAGCGTAGGCGCGGTCGAGAACCAGAGGGAGCAGAGCCGCGACGGATCGATCCCGAGCTTTCGGGCGTGTGCCCGCACGAAGGCCAGCGCGGCCGGGACGTCGCTCTCGGAGCGGATGTCGACCGCGACCGCGGACATCCCGGAGGCCGCGATCAGCTGAGCCCAGCCGATCCTTTGCGCCGAGTGCCTGCCACCGCCGAGGAGCACGGCGGGGAGCCGGCCACGCGCACCACGCGGCCGGTAGACGTCCATCCGCAACCTCGGAGCGGTCCGGTAGACGATGTTCCGCTGCACCTTCGCGCGGTGCATCCCGGGGATCTGGAGGACGACCGCGCGGCCGGGCGTGGGGTTGCGGTACGCGGCCGCAGCCGGCACCGCGACCAGCGTCGCCGCGAGGAGGGCGACCGCCGCCTTCACGGCCGCTCCCCGAGCTCGCGCAGGATCTCGTCCGCCCAGCGGATCCAGGCGCGCGCCTGCGTGAGCCCCCAGCGCAGCGTCACGTAGCCGAAGTACGACTGCGGGTCGTCGCGGATGCGCCCCTCGATCTCGCGGTACTCCTCGAGCTCACGTACGACTTCGGCCCGCTTCCGCTCGATGTGCGCGGCGAGCACCTCCTTGCTCATCAGCCCGCCGAAGAAGACTTTCAGCAGGAACGGGCTCCGCGCGCCGCGCTCCTCGATCGGCGCCTCGAGCCACTCCTGGAAGGCGCGCCGGCCCTTGCGCGTGATCCGGTAGACCTGCTTGTCGGGCCGGCGCTCCTGGGTGACGCGCCGCGTCGTCGCAAAGCCGCCCTCGACGAGCCGCGGCAGCACGCCGTAGACGTGGCTTTTGGCGGCGGTCCAGACATAGCCCACCCCGGCCTCGGCCGCCTTCTTCAGCTCGTAACCCGAACGCGGCCCGAACCACAGGAGGCCGAGGACCGCGAACTCGGTCGTCGAAAGCCCCGTCGAATCTCGTGTTGCCGTGGCCACCCCACACAGCAATATAGTCCGTTCAGGACTAATCCGCCAAGAACCATGCTGCTCGCAATCCTGATCGGCGTCCTCGCGCACGGCGGGCCCACGAAGCCCGTCGTCCTCGGGCCGCGGCGGACCACGAACGCCACGCCTGTCTACCGCTTCGTCGCTCACGCGCGCGGAGCGAGGATCTCGTTCCGCTGCGCGTTCGATCGCCCCCGGCTCCATCGTTGCCCGGCGCGCTACCGGCAGCGGCTGGCCGTCGGCCGCCACGTGCTCCGGGTTCGCGCGGTCGATGGACGCGGCAGGCAGAGCGCGCTGACGCGAGTCGCGGTCCAGATCGTCAAGGGCGCCCGGCTCCGGGAGATCGACGTCGGCGGCCGCCCGTTCTCGCTCGCCGAGGCGGCCGGCTCCGTCTGGATCGCCAACTTTCTTTCCGGGACGGTCGAGCGCCTCGACCCCGCGACGAACCGCGTCGTCGCCCGCATCCAGGTCGGCGGGGAGCCCTACGGTCTCGCCGTCGGCGGCGGCTCGGTCTGGGTGGGAAACAACGGCAGTGACTCGGTGACCCGGATCGACACGGCCACGAACCAGGTCGTCGCGACGGTTCCGGTGGGCGACCGGCCGATCGGGATCGCCTATGACGACTCCGACGGCTCGGTCTGGGTCGCGAACTTCGGCGACTCGTTCGTGACGCACATCGACGCCGCGACGAACGCGATCCGCGCCCGTGCGGTCGTCCCGGGCGAGCACGAGGACATGGCGCTCGGATTCGGCTCGGTCTGGATCCCGAGCGAGGAGGGCTGGATCACGCGCGTCGATCCGGCCGGGCTCACGGCGACGGCGACGATTCCTGTCGCCGCCGACCCCGATTTCGCGCTCGTCGCGCTGGGCTCGATCTGGACGACGGCCTACCAGGGCAGCGCCGTCTCGCGGATCGACCCCGCGACGAACGCGGTCACCGCGTCCCTCTCCGTGCGCCGCGGGCTGCAGGGAATCGCCTTCGACGGGGCGAGCTTCTGGGCGGCGAACTACGACGACAGCAGGCTCGTCCGGCTCGATCCCGGGAGCGGGCGGACCCTCGCGAGTTGGTCGACCGACGGCGGGCCGAGGGACGTTCTGCTCGCGTTCGGCAGCGTCTGGGTCGCGAACTCGCGCTCCTCGACCGTCCTGAGACTCACGCCTTAGCGGGCAACCGGGCGACGGCCGCGACGACGGCGATCGCCGCGACGGCGGCCGCGGCGCCGACGAGCTCGAGGCCGACTCCGCCGTGCAGCGGCGCTCCGGCTGCCAGCACGACCACCACAGCCAGGAGCGCGCCTCCCACGCAGCAACCCGCGATCGCGAGCGCCCGTCGGATCAGCACCTCCGTGTCCGACCACGCCGGCACCCGCGGTTCGATCGACCACCAGGCGAGCTCGGCCGCCAGCAGGAAGCCGGCGGCGTAGGCGGGCGTCCACGGGTCGACCCTGCTCGGCCCGGCCGCCAGCCGGACTGCCTGCTCGGCGCCCAGGCTCGCGATCGCGACCACCAGAGGGGCGTTCCAGCGCGCCGCGAGCCCGACCAGCAGCCAGAGAACTCCGGCCGCGCCGAGGGCGAGCAGCAGCAGCCCGTGCGCCGAGCTCCCGGTCGGCCGGGCGAAGGCGAGCGCACCGGCGACGGCGAGCGCCCCGAGCGCGGTCGCTAGACGCGCACGACGCGGGCGTGGCGCTTGAATCTCCTCACCTCCTCCAGGGCGGACTGGAGCGAGACCTCGCCGTCCCACTCGACGACGGGCACGCCGAGGCGCAGGTAGCGCGAGCGCAGCGCCTCGCGGCGCAGAAGCCAGAGCCGCCGCGCGAGCTTGTCGAGCTCGTCCCGCCCGGGCGGCGCGAACGGCACCGGCGAGATCTCGACCACCGTGAGGTCGAAGCCGCGCGCTCGCAAATCGAGAAGCGTGCGAACGGCCCGTTCGTCGAGCAGCGGCGAGAGCGCGATCACGAGCGCCTCCGGCGGCAGCGCGCGCACGGGCACCAGGTCGATGTCCTTCCACGCGTAAGTGAGGAAGATCTCCGCATCGAGCAGCGAGTCGAGGATCCGGTAGAGCTGGACGGCGCCGCTCGAGACGTGGAGCCAGTTGATCACGCCGCCGAACGCGACGAGCCCGACACGGTCCTTCTCGCGCAGGTAGTGCGTGGCGAGCGACGCGGCCGCGCTCACGGCGAGGTCGAGCGTTCCCTCGTCGCGCTGCCTCGCCTCCAGAAAGGTGTCGAGGAAGATCACGACGTCGGAGTTCCGCTCGGGGTGCGTCTCGGTGACCCACGGCTCGCCTCGCCGGGCGGTGGCGCGCCAGTTGACGCGGCGCACGCGGTCGCCCGGCACGAAGGGCCGCAGGTCGGCGAACTCGACCCCCTCGCCGCGGGCGCGCGGCACCTGGTTGCCGGCGAACGCCTGGGTCTCGAGCGGGCGCAGAAGCCGTTGCAGCGCCTCGCCGCGGGGATACACCCTCAGCGGTTGCCCCAGCTCGAGCCGCCACTCGTGGACGACCAGCCCGAACACCTCCGGCGAGCGGAGCACGAAGTCGCCGACGACGTACCCGCCCCAACGCGCGCAGCGGAGCGTGAAGTCGAGCTCGCGCCGCTGTCGCCAGTCCAGCCTGACGATCTGGGCGTTCGCACCGTCTACGTTCAAGCCGTCCGGAAGGTCGAGCAGCAGTTCCAGGCGGCCGATCGGCTCCTCGGTTCTCAGGATCAGCGCCGCCTCGACCGTCTCGTCCTCGAGCGCGCGCTCGCGATCGAGCTCGAACGCTGCACGCTGGATCCGCGGATCCGACGCGAACGAGAGACCCACCACCAGGACGAGCGCGAAGGGAGCCGCCAGTGCCGCCAGCTCCGGGCGCCCGACGACGAGCGCCGCGAGCAGCCCGACGCCCGCCAGCGCCGTGTAGGCGCCGAGCTTGGGCGTCGCGGTACGGGTCACTCCGCCGCGGGCTCGGGCTCGGCCTTCGGCGTCGGCACCCGGTCGAGCAGCTCGAGCACGATGTCGTCCGGCCGGAGCCGTTGCACCCAGAGCTCGGGGCGCAGGGAGAGCCGGTGCGAGAGCGCGGGCACCGCAACCGATTTCACGTCGTCCGGGGTCACGTAGTCGCGGCCGTCGAGCGCGGCCCGGCAGCGCGAGAGCTTCAGCAAAGCGAGCGACCCGCGCGGGCTCGCCCCGACCTGTACCCCGGACGCGGTCCTTGTCGCCGCCACGAGATCGACCATGTACAGCCCGACGCTGCGGTCGACGTGCACCTGCTCGACGGCCTGCTGCATCTCGAGCAGCTCGTCCCGTCCGACCACCGGCTCGAGCTCGATCTCGTCGGCCGCGCGCTCGAGCCGACGCTCCAGCACATCCCACTCCTCCTCGCGCGCCGGGTAGCCGACCCCGATCCGGAGCAGGAAGCGGTCGAGCTGCGCTTCCGGGAGCGGATAGGTGCCCTCGTACTCGATCGGGTTCTGCGTCCCGAGCACGAGGAACGGCCGCGCCAGCGGGCGGGTCGTGCCCTCGATCGTCACCTGCCGCTCCTGCATCGCCTCGAGCAGCGCAGCCTGCGTCTTCGGCGGAGCGCGGTTGATCTCGTCCGCCAGCAGGAGATTGGTGAAGATCGGGCCGGGACGGAACTCGAAGTCCGATTCGCGCTGGTTGAAGATCGACGAGCCCGTCACGTCGGACGGCATCAGGTCCGGCGTGAACTGGATTCGCGTGAACCCGATGCTGGTCACCTGCGCGTAGGCGCGCGCGATCAGCGTCTTGGCGAGCCCCGGGAAGTCTTCGATCAGGACGTGGCCGTCCGCGAGCAGCCCGAGCAGGACGAGCTCGAGCGCGTCTCGCTTGCCGACGACGGCCCGCTCGACCTCGACGAGGATTCGTTCGGCGCGTTCCGCGAGCTCTCCGACGGTCACTCGATGGCCTCCAGCCGTTCGAGGACTCGATGGAGAGCCGCCGGCGCGAGCCCCGGCAGGAAACGGTGGTCGGGCGCCTCGCGATCGGGTCGCACGACCTCCCAAAGGTCTTCGCCGCAGACCTCTTTAACTCGAGGATCGCCCGAGTCGAGGCGCAGGCCGCGGCGATCGGCGAGCCGCTGCTCGGCCACCTCGCGCAACACCGGCCGCAGGCGGAAGTGCAGGTCGAACGCCGTCGTCGCAGCCATCGAGAGCATCCGCTCGGTCCGCTCCAGCTCCGGCGGTCGGACCGGCATGCGCGGTTCGCGCTCCAGCGCGTCGGCCAAGCCGGAACCCTCCTCAACCGGAAACGCGCGGCGCGTGGCCATGATCGCCGCGAGGAGCGCCATCGCGCCGACGCTCAGCACGTAGACGTCGAGCTCGAGCTCCTTCCGGCCCGGCACCACGACGCGCGCGACGATCAACGCAACCGTTGCCAGCGACGCGCCGAGGACGACCCCGGCGACGAGCCGCTTCACGCAGCTTCCTTCCCGTGCTCGAGCTCGGTCCGCAGGCCGACCAGCGCCTCGATCGCCTGGTCCTTCATCGGCGTGTCGACTTCGTGCGGGCTGAACTTCGCGCGCGAGAAGAGCTGCGTCAGGCGCCGCACGGAGTAGGCGCTGACGCTGAGCCGGTCGAGCGCGCGGGCCATGTACTCGAGCGGCGCCTCCGCCTCGTCGCGGGCGACGCCGTACGCGGCGAAGGTGCGCTCCATCCGGGCGTAGGCGCGAATCACGGCGCGCCGCGGATCGGGCTCGGCCCGCAGGTCGTCGAGCGAGTCGGCGAGCACCTCGTCGAGAGCGGCCGCGAGAGCCGCCTCGCTGGCCCACTCGTCGCCCCCGCGGCGCTTTCGAACGTACGCCGTGGCTCCCGCGCCGGCGATCCCGAGGATGATCGAAGCGACGACGACCGCCGGCACCCAACGGAACTGTGCGTGGTACGCGGGGGGCTCCGGTTTCGCCGCCTTGCCGGGGTTTACGGGCTTGCCCTGGCTCGAGTGCGTCGGCGAGCCGCCGAAGTGGAGACCGTGGCCGATCCGCTGCTTGTTGAGGTAGACCGCCGCGGCGAGCAGCGCGCACATGATCGCCAGGCTGGTCAGCGTCCGGAGCCAGTTCGTCTCTCCCGCCAGTAGCCGCTGGTGCCGGCCTTGCGCCATCGCCCAGATCACGATCATCACGCCGATCGGGAAGAGCACGAGCATCGCGCTCGCGACGTAGTCGAAGAGGAGCGCCGACGGGTGCGGCGTCGAGGCCGTCGTGCCGCCGCCGGGACGGTGAGCGCGGCTCGCCACCGCGACGACCGCGAGCAGCGCGGTCAGCGCGGCCCCGCTGAGCGCGAGCCTCGCGTTCCTGCTCATCGCCCAGAACCCTAGTGCCCGTCCAGTGATGCCGCCGCCCTTCTGGGTCGCGAGCACCAAGCCAGAGTTCGCACTTGCCCGCAGCAAGGCTTGATCGCCTTGCTAAGGGCAAGGGCGGGCTCTGGCGCCGCGTGATCGCGGGCCAGAAGCCGGCATGTATTGCTGGACGGGCACTAGATGAGCACACGAATAGCGCTTCGCTCGGCCTCGAAGAGCGCCTTCGTCACGTCACCGAGATCCTCGCCGTCCGCCTGCAGGGGCAGCGGGCGGTCGCATGTGACCTCGATCCGGTCGAGATCGTGGCCGGAGAGCAAGCCGCGAACCTCTCCACGGCCGCGCAGGATGTAGCGCGCCAGACGCGGCAAGGTCCGCGGCGTGACCCTCGCCGGTGCGACGACGTCGAGGCCGAGCTCGAACCGCGCCTGCGGGGCGACGTGGATCGGTCTCGGCCCCGCGTAGGTGTAGGGGTCGGCATTCGCGACCAGCGCGAACGCGGCCCGGCCCAGCCCCTCGATCTCCAGAGCCGGCTCGAACCGGCCCAGTCGCTTGCCGAGGAAGGTCGCAGCTTGGACGACGAACGCGAGATCGCCGGGACGGCGGCCGTCGTCGCGGCGGCCCAGGCGGTCGACGCGCCTGATCAGCTCCGCGTCGAAGCCGATCCCGGCGGAGAACGCGAACCGCCGGCCGTTGACACGCCCGAGCGAGATCGTGCGCGACCGCCCCTGCGTGAGCGCGTCGGCGACCCGGCGCGCGGCCTCGACCGGCTCCCGCGGCAGGCCGAGCGCCCGCGGCAGCACGCTCGTCCCCCCGCCGGGCAGGAACCCGATCGGCACGTCCGCGGCGAGACCGTTCAGCGCCTCGTTGAAGCCGCCGTCCCCCGAGAAGACGACGATCGCGTCAGCATCCCCGGCCCCCGCCGCGAGCTCGACGCCGTGCCCCGGCCGCTCGGTCAGCAGCGTCGTCACCACCGCGCCGCGCGCGAGCTCCCGCTCGACGGCCTGGACGCGCTCCTGCGTGACCTCACTCGCGTACGGGTTGACGATCAGCGTCACGTCCATAATCCGCGCGAGCATGCCACGCTGGAGTCGACGAACGTTCAAACGCATCAAGGCAGCGGCGCAGACGGACGCGCGGGCAGAGCCCACGCGTCCTTATGCCGGCGCCGACAAGCGGCGCCTCGGCCTCGAACACGCAGCTTTCGAGACGCCTGACCCGGACGCGACCGCCGCGTTCTACGAACGCGTCTTCGGCGCGAGGATCGTCAAGACCGAAGGCCACCCCGTGATGGCCTACATCGGCAACACGGGGTTCGCGTTCCACGAGGAAGGCGGCCCGGGCAATCACGTCGCGGTCCGCATGTCGTCGGAGGAGCGCGAAGAGCTGAAGCGCCGCCTGGAGGACGCGGGGGTCGACTGGGAGGAGCGCGACCACGGGATCGCGAAGGGCGTCTTCTTCCGCGACCCCGACGGCAGGCAGCTCGAAGCGATCACCTATACAGGCGGCGACGACCCCCGCCGCCGATGAGAAGCTCGGCGGTGCTGGTTCACATTCCCGAGGCGGAACCGGTCGCCGGCGATTGGCGGCT
>WNFY01008555.1_pt1 | contig 16361 bp, 11 predicted proteins | sample 5400091 | NCBI WGS metagenome assembly WNFY01 (sample SAMN13153364, study PRJNA577476) | soil metagenome | isolation source: 60 cm soil or saprolite under grassland replicate 1 | place: USA:California | collected 2016-06-15
TTTAAGGAGGCTCCAGATGTCTGAACAGAACAAGGCACTCATTCGACGCTGGTTTGATGAGGTTTGGAACAAGGGCCGCGCAGAAGCGATCCCTGAGATGTTTGCCGATGACGGCATTGCGCATGGACTTTCGGAAGACGCAGCAAAGCCACTGCGAGGCCATTCGGGCTTTCTGCCATTCCATTCACAGTTCCGCGAAGCTTTTCCCAATATCGAGGTTGTTGTTGAAGATCAAATTGCCGAAGGCGACAAGGTCGCAACACGCTGCACCGTGCGCGGCAAACATACAGGTGAGAGTTTAGGGTTCGCGGCCACCCAAGCGCCGGTCGAGTTTACCGGCATGACAATCACGCGAATCAAAGATGGCAAAATCGTCGAAGCCTGGAACAACTTTGACTTCATGAAAATGTATAAGCAGCTGGGAGCAATTTGATCAGAGGCTTAGCTTCACTGCCGCCGAGAAAATTCTCTCGCACGTAACGCGGTATCGTTCAGCGTGTCGCCAGAGTCGAGGGGCGTGAAACCGAGTTCGCAGCGGGCCTGCACGCCGAAGGCGTTCAATAACTCAGCCCAGGGTAGCACCCTGGGTTAGAATTCGTTCATTCCTACCCTGAAAAGGGTTAGACAATTACAGCGAAGGCTCTCCCACGGTGTCGCAATCACTCTCAAAGATGTGGAGTCATCTCATCTTCTCAACCAAAGATCGGTATCCATTTCTGACCAAACCGGACATTCGCGAGCAGATCCACGCATACATTGCGGGAATTCTGCGCAAACATGATTGTCCGACGCTTCTTGTTGGCGGCATAGCCTTGCTGAGATTGTGTATGAGATAAAGCGTCGATCTTCGAAATGGATCAAGACACAGGGATCTGAGTTCAGAAGCTTTCATTGGCAGAACGGGTATGGAGCGTTTTCAATCAGCCAATCTCATGTCGAGCAAGTGCGGCGTTACATCGCTGGCCAAGAGCGACACCATCGCAAGATTACTTTTCAGGATGAGTTTCGCGAGTTCTTGCGGCGATATGAAGTTAAGTACGACGAGCGATACCTTTGGGATTGATTATGGTTGTGTTCAACCCTTTCAGGGTAGGTGTTCATAGCGATCATATACCCAGGGTGTTACCCTGGGCTGAGTTGTGAAACGCCTTCGGCGTAAGAACGCTGACTATCCTCCCGAACCTGCGCTTCACTTCCCACCCAGGAAATTCTCACGCACATAACGCACAGTGTCGTTCAGAGTATCTCCTGGGTCACGCGGCGTGAATCCGAGTTCGCGGCGGGCCTTGGCGTGATTGAAGTACCAGAAGTACTCGGCCATTTCAATTGTGTCAGCTTCGAGTGGCGAAGCCAGATTCCACTGTCGGAAGAGTGAATCGATCACGCGCGCGCCGGTGATGGCAAACCTGGAGGGAAAGGCGAGGCGTGGTGATTGAACCTTAGTCAGACGCTCCAGCCGATCGAAAAACTTCACAAAGGTCCAGTTGACTGCGCCCAGCAGGTAACGCTCTCCGTGGCGGCCCTTTTGCATCGCGACGCGAAAAGCCCTGGCTATGTCGCGCACATCAACGAAGTTCAGGCCACCGTTCGGCACGGCCGTGATTTTGCGCGCCATGAAATCCAGGATTACTTTCGTCGAGCTTAGGCGATCGTCCCCCGGCCCGAGCAGCAAACTCGGATTCATAATCACGAGTCGCAGACCTTTGCCATTGAAACGTTCGAGCGCCGCCATCTCCTGGTAGGCCTTGCTGGCGTAATAAGGCCACCGGGCGATGATATCGAGCGGCGGTGAATAGGTTTCGTCAGGAATGACGTCGCCTGTTTCGGTGACCGCAATCGTGCCGCTGCTCGAAGCCAGCACTATTGTTTTCACTCCAGCCTTTTTTGCAACGTCGCAAACTAAGCGCGTGCCGTCAACGTGTAACTTGTACATTTCGCGCGCATCGTCCTTTTCACGCGAAACTTTTCCCGCAAGGTGATAAATTTCGGTGACTCCGTCGACAGCGCGGACAACATCATCAGCCCTGGTGACTGAGCCTTCAACCGTGTCAACGCCGAGCCCGGTTAGCCATTCAGGTATAGACGTAGCCATAACGCGAATGTCTTTCGCGCCTGATTCGAGAAGCTGCCGCACCAGATGCGAGCCGAGAAAACCCGTGCCGCCGGTTATTAAGGTTGTGGGCGGAACTTTCTTGACGATGGCGGCATGCTTTTTCGTGCTCTTTTTAGGCACGATCTGCGCAACTCGCCTTTTTTGGGTTGTCTTCGGCATTTTTGACAGAAAACCACAGAGGACACAGAATCTACCAATGCGGTTGTATTCCTCTGTGCCCTCTGTGGTAAATCCTAAGCTTCTGCTGTGATGAACTCTTCGTCACCAGATTCAACTCTCATGCGGCCGGCGCGTCGCTCGGTCTTCCATTGCTCGCGTATGGCTTTAGCATCGAACTTTACATTCGTGCGATCGCGAAGGTTGACTATGTCGTGGCGAATCCGCGCTGCGATCAGTCGATAAGCTTCCGCGCGCGCCATGCCGGCGGTCATCTCCTCGAGTTCTTCGACCGCGATAAAGCGGCCGATGCGCGCGCCTACATCGCGGCTCTTCAGTATGCTCGAACCTTTCGGGAATGCTTCATATGTTCCCTGCAAATAGATCGGCAAAATACCCGCGCGCGAGGCCAGCGCGAGGTAACCGATGACCGGTTTGAAGTCAGCCATCTGACCCGTCATTGAACGCGTGCCTTCTGGGAATATAAGCGCGTTGTAACCTCGATCAAGGAACGAACGCGCGTGCCGCAAAGACTGTCTAAGCGAGCCCGTTCGTTCCATCGGCACCAGGTTAGTGAAGTTTTCCATGTAGGCGCGCTTGTACCTCGTATCAAAGAAATAGTCGGCGGCCGCCAGCGCTACAAGATCCCGTCCCGCGTCGGCCAGCGCCATTTTCACCAGGCCCATATCGAGATGCGAGGAATGGTTTGCAGCCACGATGAAGTTTGTATGATACGGAATGTTCGTTTGGCCTTCGTACTTCGTGCGCAAGAGGCGCTCATACAATGCGCGTTGCGCCAAGTCGACAGTCTTGTTTCCGATCGCTCGTAGAAACTCAGGAACGTGGATTTCATCGTCACGCTTTTCCGATTCTAACCGCAGTCGCGCCGTCTCTCGCTGTGCAGTCTGCGATGCCTGGCGATTGACGACCGTTAAGAGCTCGCGGACATCTTGGACTTCATTTAGCCGCTCGGGCGTCGTCAGAGAGCCACCGGCATTTTCGACCGCCGTAGCGAGTTCGACAAACATCAAGCTATCAAAGCCCAGATCTCCCAATCTTGAATTGATCGAAACTTCATCGATTGGTCGATTCGATACCGACGCGATGATTTCGAGCAGCCAGGCAGCATCGCTTCCTACTTCCTCCTGACCAAAACTTATCTGGGAAGACCGCGACGTGTCCTCGATCTTCTTCATCATCTTTGTGACTTCGCGCCGCTTCACTTTGCGCGTCGCCGTCCGCGGCAACTCTTCATCGGTGAAATGCAACACCTTGACCCGCTTGTAATAAGGCAGTTTTGCTGAAACCTCGCGAAAATGTTCTTCAATCTTGCGCCGCAGCTCTGCGCGCGAGAGTGCGATGTCGTATTCCTCGTTCGGCACCACGATGCACGCAACTTTTTCGCCCACACCATCGGGTAAACCGATTACGCTGAGTTCCTTGATATAAGGCGAGTCCTGATAAACCTCTTCCACCTCGTCCGGGTAGACATTTTTGCCGTTGGTGTCGACGATGATGTCTTTTGAGCGGCCAACCAGATACAGATTGCCTTCGTCATCGATGCGGCCGAGGTCACCGGTATACAGCCATCGATCCACCAATGCCTCGCGTGTTGCTTCTTCGTTGCCGAAATAGCCGAGCATTACATTGGGTCCACGTGCAATGACTTCACCGACTCCACTTGGATCGGGATCAGCAATGCGAACTTCGACGCCGGGAAGGGATTTGCCGACTGTGCCGGCTAACATGCGGTTTTCAGGCCGTGTCACTGTCAACACGGGTGATGCTTCCGTCAGACCATAACCCTCGAGGATCGTGAATCCGAGTCCCTGAAAATCTCGCTGCACTTTCTCATTCAGCGCCGATCCGCCGCTGATGAAATAACGGATGCGCCCGCCCAGTCCTTCGTGAATCGGATAAAAGAAGGCCTGGCCGAGATTCAAAGGAGTCTTATCGCGCAACCAGGCGTTGAACCTCATCATCAGATCGGCCGTTTCGCCAACCCAGCGATTACTCTCGTGCAGGCGGTTTTTGATGCGCCGGTGCAGCATTTCCCAGAGTGCCGGCACACCGACCATGCCTGTGACATGACCATTCTTGATCGCTTTGGCGAGATTCTCACTTGTCAATTCCTGCAGATAAGTTATCTGCGCGCCGCGGCTGAGTGGCGTGAGAAAGCCGGTTGAGAATTCAAAGGTGTGGTGAAGCGGCAGCACTGAAAGTACACCGTCATTCGTGTCCATATCAAAGACTGACGAAAGCATTGAAACCATGCTGGTGAGGTTGCGATGCGAGAGCATTACGCCCTTTGGGCGGCCGGTCGTTCCCGAAGTGAAGATGAGTGAAGCCATTGTTTGTGCAGTGACGCGTTGAGGCAGCAGGGCAATGCGCTGGTCTTCGATCTTCTCATCCGGCAACTCAAACACTTCATCAAATGTCCATAGTTTGACTTCCTCCAGTCCCGCCGCTTTCAACTTCTCCGGCAGCTCATCGCGCTCTTCATACAGCTTAGCGCTAATAACGATTCCGGATGTTTCACCCGCGCGGGCGAAGTTAACCACTTCATCCGAGGAGCTATCCGGATCCACCGGAATGCAAGTCGCTCCAGCCTTCAGGACGCCAAAGTAAGTCATGCCCCACTCAGGCGCGTTGTGACTGAACAACATGACGCGATCGCCGGGCTTGATTCCTTTGTCGGCGAGAAAAGCTGCAGCACGCGTGGCCAGCTCGCGCAAATCCGCGTAAGTGTATTGTTCTCTTCGTCCGTCGCGTTCGATGCGCATTGCCACCCGGGCTGCGTGCCGCTTGGTTGTGGTCTCGAATAGCTCCAGCAAGTCACGATAGGTATAGACGCGCTTAGGCTGCGCGCGCATGTCTTCCTCGAGGGTCGGCAAGACCCATTTCTTCAATCCCGGCATGTGGATGTTCAGCCAGTAGTCATACCAGTCGAACGTCTCGGGGTCCCAGGTGAGAAGCTGCCGCTCTTCTTCGCGAATTCGTTCGAAGAGCGCGCGCACGTTATCTGAGCGGAAGACGTAAGCGTTCTCAACTGTGAAGGGAAGGAACATCTCGAAAGCTTCCTTCGCTTCGCGCGTCTGTTCTTCGACGCGATCGACCGTTTGCTTCATCCTATTAATTACTCCCTCGTAACGGCCGCCGCCCCATCGCGGGCGTGCCTTGTCGAGCCAGGCAGAAGCCTTCTTAGCGGTCTTGTTCATCATCGGCAGCGAGGCTGAGTCAAATCGCTCTGGCGAGACTTGAAATGGTTCCATGCGCGCGGATATTTCGCGAAACACGCGCAAGCCATCTCTCTTTTCGAGTTCCTGCTGCCGGCGAAATAGGCCGACCAGACTAATGATCCGTCCCATGCTGTTGGGATTTGAATCGCCGGTCGCTGCCTGATGCACCAGGTGAGGTTCCTCTATGCAGACTTGGGCCGCAACTGCGAGCATAACCGCTGCAACTTGATCGACCGGAGTAATGTCGAGGACTAAGTTTTCGTCTGCTGGAATCTGTCGCTGCCCCTTCAATGCCATGAAGATGATCGGCGCGGTGGTCGTAAATCCTTCGTTCCAACCGGGGAAAGGATAGCTCTTCGCGGACTCGACAATACTGGGACGCACAATGCTGCGCACAATCCCCGTTTCGGCGGCGACCAGTTGCTCGCCGAGGGCTTTCGTGTAGGTGTAGATATTGGGCCAGCCCCAGAACTTCGCGCGTTCGATGCCCAGTTCCGTCAACCGATTGCGCGTCCAAACCTTTCGTTCCCGCGCCACTGCCAACCCAAGCGTGTCCGGATCGTCCGTATCTCGCAATTCCTCGTTCAGGCGCTTGCGCGCCAGCTCGCGAAAGCGCGCTGTCATCATCACGTCTTTCGCTTCTTCGCGCGCCCGCTCTGACATCTTTGCGCAGTCTCGAATCTCCTGATCTACAGAGAATTCGACGCCTTTCAATTCATCGCGGCGTGGAAAGTAGCCGATGACGTCGTCGTTCTCCCAGACGGCGCCAGATCGGTTGCCGGCAACAAAGCAGGTTGAAATATGAATCAGGGCCGGGCGCTTCATGCGCTTCGTGAACGCGATCACGTTTTGGGTGCCGACGACATTCGTACGTAAAGCGCTTTCCAGTGTCGGATTGAAAGTGACGTTGCCCGCACAGTTGATGACGACATTGATGTCATTCGCAACGCGTTGCGCATCTTCGTCCGTGAACCCGAGATTGTCTTCGGCAATGTCACTACCGACGATCACAACTTTGTCACGAATGAAACCGTCCAGCGCAGTACCGTATCGTTCGCGCAGTGGATCGAAAGGAGGCGCGGTGATCACGTTGTTCCAAAAGCGCGTTTCAGATTCTTCTTGCGAACGCGCGCGAACCGTAACGTACACTCTGCCGAGATTTGGAAAGCGATGCAGCAACATGCTCAGCGTAACTTTGCCAAGAAATCCCGTGCTGCCGATCAGGAATATCTTTCGGTCCTGATAAATTTCGGTGGGTGAAAGCTTCGTCGTCATGATCTCAAAAGAATGGTTAACAGGACGCGCGGATTTCACAAGCACGCTTTCCGCCCTGATGCTTCAATAGATCGGTCACGGCCGCGTTATTGGTTTTGATAGCGACATCCAGCGCAGTTCCCTCGTCAGCGATGGCATTGACGTCGGCACCGCGAAGGAGAAGCTCTTTAATAACCGCGATATTCCCGTGGAATGCTGCCTCGGTAAGTGGCGTCTGGCCGAATTGTTCGCGGGCATTCACGTCCGCGCCCTGATCTAGCAGGTAGCGAACTGCTTCCGCTCTTCCTGAACCCACCGCGAGAAAAAGGGGCAGGCAACAACTGCCGCGTGAGTTGATCTTTGCCCCAGCAAAGTAAAGGACCTGCATGCGTCGCAGATTTCCATCCATCGAAGCTTGGGCAAAATATCGCTGTCGCCGTGCTTGCGAACGAGGCAATGCGCTAACAATTGCAAGGGACAGAAAAAGCGTGGTCGAGAATGCCACCGTCCGGACCGCTATGAATTTTGCAGTATTGCTGTCCAAGATTCATTCCATGTCCGCGATCCCAATCATCGGTTGGTGCAGCATGGTGATCTCGGCTGAATTTCCCATGTAGTTGCGCGCCATTGCGATCGCTTCGGTCAAGTTGTCTGCGCGTTCCCAGCCGAGCATTGCCGGCACGTGCGCGTTCTCGGCGCCCGCGGCAATGACTTTGCCCACATGTTGGCGGCCGTTCTCGCCCCAGTACCACATGAAAAAGGGATGCGCTCCGTGGTAAGCATTGCCACGGCGGTACATTTCGACATAGCTCGGGTTGTTGGCAAATTCCCGCTCGTACTTATCGCGTAAGTAAAACGCATCGCGTGATTCGGGCAACAGGCGGTTGAAGAATTCGATGTAGCTGGGATGCTGATTGTGATCGAACTCGTCGTAGCATGGATGGTGAATGATCAGCACGCCGCCCTTCTTCAACAGCGGCTTATTGCGATAGAAGTTGAAGTGATAACCAACTCCCATCACCTGCACCAGGAGTGGATTTAAGATCGAGTAAACGTTGTAAGGTGAAATGTCCGGAATCCCCGTGACCAGGATGTCACACTGGCCGCGCACCGGAATAGCGTATTGTTGAAATCCCTTCTCAAGTATCTTTTCATGCACAGGCTCGGTCTTACCGGCGAAACAAGCGGTCATCTCATATTGCGAAGGTCGTGAGTGAAGTAACTTACGACGCGCAGGTCTGGGCAGTTTGCTCATCGTGTAGCGCATGGCTTCAAACTTCATCCGGTCGAACGCCGTAAAGTCGTCTTCGTTCTTGAGCAAGAAATCCATGTCGCCCTTGTACATCCGATTGTTAATGGCCGTTTCGACGTGGAAAACATTCAAGTGCTGATCGACGATCTTGCCGAGCCGCACACATTTGTTGCTCAGCTCGGAACGTGCGGGATCCATGTAGCTGTCCGAGTCGCGAATCGTTTGCGGCTCGTGATGCGCGCGCAGCGATTCGTAATCGCAAAGTCCGACAGCCACTGATTTGTGTCCGCCATCCATGGGAACAAAGTTGATGTTGGCATAAATAAGTAGATCGCTCTCAGCAGCGCGGCGGTTAAGGACTAAAGGCTCTTTGTGGCGCGACTCGCCAATCTTGATTAGTCCTTCTTTCCACTCGGCATCATGGTTGTAGTAGCGATCGGGATAGAACTCATCGAAGATTTTCTGTCCCACCATGCGCTTCATTTCCCACGCCGTCAGCTTTCGGTGGAGGGAGTTGGCGATGATGATGTGAACGTCGTCGACCCCGTGGCCAGCCAGCATATCGAGCACAATTTCAAGCACCGTCTGTCGGATATCCGGCGTGGCCATCGGGGGCAACGGCAGACTGATGTCATCCACCGCGATAGTGACTTTCATACCCGGCTCAAGTTGAGCGAACAGCGGATCGCATCCGAGTGGGTGGTTGAGCGCGTAACGGATAGCAGCTTCGCGATTTGGCAAGCCCTTCATTGGCGGATTGGAATAAATGACGCGCGTTCCCACAGGTAGATCTTCGAGAATAAAATCCTCTCCCGAAGGCATTATTCGTGGCGCGCTGTCGCTGTCGATGTAAACAATCGACTCGTGCGTTTTTCTTCGTAGTTGAAGTGCCATAATTAACCTTCAAAGGTCTCCAGTTTGTTAGGTGTCGCGACAGACCAGTTATTAGTCGCCCAATCCGATCGACTTCCGAGACAAGACCCGAAAAGCTTGCCTCATCAAGGTATCCGAGTCTGTGAGCTATGATTAGCTCGGTTTCGAGTTCGCTGGCAGACCCCTGCGAGTTTGAGAGAAAGTGCGCGAACTCCTTTCGAGAGTGCCGTCCCGCTCCTTCAGCGATGTTGGCGGGAATAGAAACAGCGGCACGCCGAATTTGTGAGGTAAGTCCATATCGTTCTTCCTTTGGAAAAGTATCGGTCTTCTTGTAGACATCGGTAACAAGATCAACTGCCTTACTCCAGGCTTCTAGCTTATGGTGTGGACGCATGGGTTAGCTCCTTTGAGTGAGAGTGAAATGCTGAACCATTTACCATTTACTATTCACCACTTACTTCAAATTTAGAATCGGCCAATCGTGGTGCAAAGCTGTTTGTCGCAAGCGGAAGTCCGGATTGACCGCTGCCGGATGTCCGACAATTGAGAGCATAGGCAGATCGCTAATGCTGTCAGAATAAGCAAACGATTCGCTGATTTTGTCGCGGCCGCAAGGACCGGAGGCAATAAACGTCCGGTGGCCAGGCCCTTTACGAATTCCAGACGGTTGGCGACGTAATCCGTAATTCCGAGGTATTCCATCAGCGGCTTCACGGAAACATCCAACGCGCCGGTAACTACAACTTGTCTCAGGCCCAAGCTGCGCGACTTTTCGATCAATTCGAATGTTCCAGGGTAAATGGCTGGCTTCAAAACCTTCTCAAAAAGATCGTCAGCGAAAAAACGCATCCTGTCTTCAGTTTCTCCTTTATACCTCTTGAAAAAAAGATCGTTAAAGACTTTTCGGCTATACTGATCGCTGACCGCAAACAAAGGCACACTAACAAGCGTGGCGACGCTCTTCGTAACACTGCGAATCAGATTGGGTTGATTGCGGGCATAGAAGCCGAGGGTATGAACCAGATTAGTGCTGACCAGAGTTCCTTCGAGATCGTAGAATGCCGCTGCCGCCACCGGATCGTCACCTGTCTGACTTCGTCTTTGACCGGGCAATATACCTTATTCGCCATGGATTGGAAAGGCAATTCCTAAGTGTATGAAGCGACCCGACAATAATATGGGTTCAAGCTCCCTGGAGGATAGAAAACGGCGAAAAGTCGGTGCTTTTGCGGCCGCCATAGCGCTGCTGCTTGGAGCCGGAGCCTGCCGAAAAGCGACTACCACACCCTCCAATCGAACCTTGCCCTACCCCATTGCCGACCCGTTAAGCGAGGCTGATAAATTCTATTCTGGGAGGCAGGACCTTATGAACGTGCGGCGGGCAATCGTGACCCTCCGGCAAGCGCAAGCCAGCGACCCGTCGAACTATGACCTGGCCTGGCGGCTGGCCAAATTCAATTATTATCTCGGCGCGCACAGCCCGGATGGGACTGAAAAGGACAAGGCGTTTCGCGATGGGATTGAAGCTGGAAAACTCGCAGTGCAATTGCAGGATGGCAAGCCCGACGGTCACTTTTGGCTGGGTGCGAATTATGGAGGGAGTGCCCAGACAAGCACGCTCGCCGGTCTTTCGGAGGTTGAGGACATCAAGGGTGAAATGGAAACAGTCCTCAAGCTCGATGCCGCATATCAATCGGGAAGCGCGTACATGGTTCTGGGAGAGGTTTATCTCGAATCGCCAAGCATTCTTGGCGGAGATACGCAGAAGGCAATCGAGTATTTAGAAAAAGGCTTGCGGTTAGGGCCGGACAACGCGTTGCTCCGTTTGCATCTTGCCAAGGCTTACGTCGATGCTCATCGAAACGAAGACGCGCGCAAACAAATTAATGCTTTATTGACGATGAAGCCTGCGCCCGGCTATGAACCGGAATACAACGAGGCCGTTGCTGAAGCTTACAAACTGCAGGAGAAGCTGAAATAAATTGTTAGAGTGTGGGCTCGTACGGCGAGCGGGGTGCCACGTGAGATAAGTCCAGCGCCTAATCACAGTACGAAGTCATGGCTTTCCGCTAGCTCTCTTCAGGTCTTCAAGGGTGCGCTTGTGTTCTTCTAGTTTCTTTCCGGCTTCGCCCAGCTTACCTTCCGCGGTTAGCCGTTGATACTCTTCAAACTGTTGAATCGCGCGATTAATTAGTTGCTGAACATTCTGTGCCGGTGTTGCCTGAGGTGACGGCGAAGGCGTTGGCGAGGTGCCAGGCTTCGGCTTTGGCTGCTCGCCTTTCGCTTCAGGTGCAGGTTTAGCCGCTTCACCGAACAGATTGTTAAGAGCTTCATCGAAATTCGCTCCGTATGCCAGGCGATCTTGAGTAGCCAATACGACCAGGCGCAGCTCAGGCATCGGGCTACGCTCCGCTTGCAGATAAACCGGCTCGACATAAAGCAAGGAACGGCCGATCGGAATCACGAGTAAGTGACCGCGACGCACGTGCGAGCCTTGCTGGTTCCACAAGGTAAATTGCCCCGAGAGCTGCGCGTTTTGATCGATCCGCGCCTCGATTTGAAGCGGTCCGTCTATCAGACGTGACTTCGGAAAGTTATAAGCCAGGAGCGATCCGTAAGCGTCGCCGTCGCATCGTGCCGCCACCCAGCCAATCATGTTGTTTCGATTCGCCGGCGTGAACGGCAGTATCTCAACAAACTCGCTGCCAGCTTTCTCACCCGGTAACTGCATCAGCACGAAATAAGGCTCAATAGCTTGTTGCTCTTGTTGTCGGGTCTGCTCGTTAAGACTTACCTGTTGGGCGATGCTCCACAAATCTTCGCGCTGAAAAAATGCATTGGTATTTTGCGTATGGTAAAGACCAAATACGTCACCTTGAACTTTGATCAGCGTTTCCGGATAACGTACGTGCGCGCGCAGATCGCCAGGCATCTCGCTGGCGTCATGAAAAAGCGCGGGAAAAGTTGCGCGATAAGTTTGAATCAGAGGGTCCTGCGAATCGAAGATATAAAACGTAGCGGCGCCGTTGTACGCATCGATGACTACCTTCACGCTGTTGCGAATGTAGTTGACCGTTTTCTCGCCGGCTTGATAGTGACGAGAGTATGGGTAACTTGCCGATTCAGTGAATGCGTCGATAATCCAGAACAGCCGCCCATCGTTGCTGATTACTATGTAGGGATCGTTGTCGTAAACTAGGAATGGCGCCACGCTATCGACGATATCCCTAATGTTTCGATGAATAAGCGTTCTGCTGTCTGGTGTCACATCGTCCGAGAAGGGCAGCTTCGTGACATCATCAAGGGCCCACGCTAACAGCGAGCGCCGCAAAAAAGCGCCGATGCGTATGCCGCCACTTCCTTCATACGTGGTAAGGTTATTGGCTTCTCCTTGGGGATAATTGAATTCCATGCGCTTGGTCTTCACATAGACGTTGTTGTCCGTTTTCTGTCCAAAATAAATTTCCGGACGAGTAACTTTTATCTCAGGCGCACTGGATTCGATTGGCATGTTCGATAAGACGAATTTCGGCATACCTTCGGCATCAAAGCCGTTTGCCGTATTCATCGTTAACCCGTAGCCGTGCGTATATATCAGTCTCTCGTTCACCCAGTTGCGCGAGGACGGCGGCAATTTCTCTTCATTAATTTCGCGCGTTGCCAGCATCATCTGACGCTTCTCGCCGCCGATGAGGTAACGATCGACATCAACGTCCGTGAAGTCGTAGTAGGTGCGAATCGCTTGAATTTGCGTGAGCGTATCTTTCAATGCACGCCAATCCCAAAGGCGAATATTATCGAGCGTGGCGCGATTCTCTTGCAGAGAGAATGCTTCGGTCGAAGTTTCGGCGTCGAAGTTCCGTTGCTCGATACGATCGACGCCGAACGCGCGTCGCGTCCAGATAATGTTCTGTTCGATGTACGGTGTTTCCCGGCCCAGCTCGTTTGGCTTAACGATGAAGTTCGTGACGTAAGCAGGAATGATGAGGATCGCTATCACGAAGATGACCAAAGGAATTGCCAGACCGAAAAGCAAGAGACGCACCCTTCGGAACAGGAAAACATTGGCGAGCGAAATCGCGGCTGCGAGAATCAGGGCTCCGATGACCCAAAGAAATCCCGGAAGCAGGTAATTCGCTTCCATGTAGGTGACACCGGAAAATGTTTGGTGGTCGTCCCACAGATAGGGATAACGGGAAAGCAGAACACGCCAGGCCAAAAGGAGCAAGACCACGGCCAGCGCACCCGACACGGCCGAAGTACTGGTCCGGCGTGCTTTGGCCATGTCGCCTGTCGTGGATAAGCCTTGCTGCGTGACCGCAAGCAGCGCATATACAATTGCCGCCACCAGAACGATTATTGAAAGCGACAAAAGCCAACTGCTGATTGCGTCATAAACCGGAAGCGTAAAGAGGTAGAAGCCCAGCGGCTTTTGAAAAATGGGGTCGGGCAACGTGGTTGCAACCTGATGAGAATAAAGCGCGAAACTGCGCCACATCTGACGCATGCCCAGTCCGAAGATCAAGCCCGCAATTATTGATACAACCCATGTCAGTGGTCTCAGCACACGTGCGGGCGAAATGTTAACTGGTTGTCGGTTAACGAAGATCGTACGACGGTCGAACGCGAATTGAGCGAAGGCGCGTTCCACCAGCCAGAAACCGCCCCGCACAATCAGCACCGTGAGAATGAAGAAGATCAAGAATAACTCGATCTTTAGCTTGAACATGTACCAGTAAACCGAGGCGTAGCCGAGCGAACCAAACCATAGGGCCGAAAGATAAATCGACAGGGCACGTGAGACTAAAAAAAACAACACGACAAATGCGACCAGGATCCACCATCGCCAGCGACGACGGTGGCGTGGCCTGGCCGCCCCGACGTCGATGATTTCTCCGTCCGCGTCAAACGGTATCGGTTGACTCATTGCGGGCATAGCATACGACGAAAGTATTGCGAGTCAAAACTATTTGGGCCCCATGGTCGTCTAAAATAAATGTCGAATTCGTCTGTGCAGGACGATGTTTCTCGGATAAGGAAGCGAAATCGATGACGTTGGCCATGCAATGTGCGGGATGGTAGACTCGTCACCGCGCAGGTCCGAAATTCTCCGATGCTTTCACCAGACACAATCCTGCAGCAGCGTTATCGAATCATTCGCCAGCTTGGTCAGGGCGGCATGGGCGCCGTCTACGAAGCAGTCGATAAACGCCTGGATACGATCGTCGCCTTAAAAGAAACCCTCTTTGCCGACGAAAAGTTGCGCAAACAGTTCGAGCGGGAAGCGCGTCTTCTCGCGCGACTTCATCATCAAGCGTTGCCTCGCGTCAGCGATCATTTCACGGAAGGAGATGTCCGCAACATTTTCCAGAGATTCAAAAGAATCAGGAGCTAAGAGAATGACCAGAAGGAATGTCATTGTATCAGCCTCCGCATTGACGCTGGCTATCCTGTTTTCAGTTTTCTTCTTATCGCCCGTCGCAGCAAATAACGAAAAAGAAGCAGCAAATAACGAAAAAGAAAGAGCCATCGCTCCGGTCATTCGCATCACGCCGCCAGCTCCGGTATTTGATGATGCAAAGCGCCTGGCGGAACTTGCCGCTCGGCGCAAACGTATCGCCGATGCGATTGGTCCAAAGGCGATTTTGGTACTCTTCAGCGCGGAGCCGCGCGTCTACACGAACGACGTTGACTATCAGTATCGCCAGGAAAACAACCTCTTTTACCTCACGAATCTGAATCAGAAGCGCGCGACGCTCGTGTTGATGCCGGGCAGTACTCAGACGCCGGAGATTCTTTTTCTTCCGCGGCGCAGTCCTGCCGCCGAAACCTGGACCGGACACATGTACAGCTCGCAAGAGGCGGCACAGCTTTCAGGCGTAAAGGAAATTTGGGAAGCAAGCGAGTTCGACGGGTTCGTGAAAGCTCTTCGCAGTCACGAATCTTACCGGCCGAAGCCTGAAAACATTTTGCTATCCAACCGGGGCAGCAGCCCGACCAACCGGGGACCCCAAGCGGGCAGCCCGCTTGGGGTGGTCGATAGGGAGGGCTCAGTTGTTGCAGATTCCGTTGGAGGATTCGGCACTCTCTTGACCGCGGCAGCGAACAACGAAGCATCGCTCTATTTGCTCAACTTTCCACGCGAAGGTGAGAGTCGCGAATATCGGCAGGAGCAGCGATTCGCGGCCGACTGGATCAAAGCTCCGGCCGGCTTCACGATTCAGAATGCCTCGCCGATTTTTTCTGATATGCGCGTGCGAAAATCACCGATGGAACTCGAGCTGATGCAGCATGCGATTGACATTAGCATCGAAGCGCATGAGCGCGCCTGGGTGGCGGCGGCGAACGCCAGGTGGGAATACGAAATTGACTCGGAAGTGGCCCACGTTTTCAGGTGGCGCAACGCGGACAGTTGGGGCTACCCGGACATCGTCGGCTGTGGCGTGAATGCTACGACTTTGCACTACCAGGAACCGCAGGCTCGCTGCCAGCCCGGTGATCTATTGTTGATGGACGTAGGCGCGGAGTACGGTCATTACAGCGCGGATGTGACTCGAACGACCCCGGTCAGCGGAGAGTTTTCGCAGGTGCAGGCAGACATTTATCAAATCATTTATGACGCACAGGAAGCGGCGGCAAGGGCTGCGCGTCCAGGCGTGACTCTTCAAGATGTCCATCGTGCAGCCACGGAAGTTGTGAAGAATGGGCTCTTAAAGCTTGGATTGATTACGGATGTGAAGTCAGACCAGCATCGCATCTGGTTTATGCACGGCACCGGTCATTGGCTGGGAATGAACGTGCACGATGTTGGTGGAGGAACGAAATTCGAGCCCGGAATGACTTTCACGAACGAACCAGGCATCTACATTCGTCCCGACGCGTTGGACAATTTGCCGAAGACTCCGGAAAACGAAAAGTTCATCGCCGCAGTGAAGCCTGCCTTCGAAAAGTATAAAGGCATAGGCGTGCGCATCGAAGACGACATGGTCATAACCCCTGCTGGCGTCAGATGGATGACCGCGGCTCTGCCGCGCAAAATTCAATGCCCGTATGCCTCACGGTCCAAACCGTTGTCGATATTCAGTGGAATTTACAAAGCCGGTCACCATTATGCGTGGGTTGTTCGTCCGGTCCAGTCCGTTGATCCAGTCCAGATAGAAAGCGTCAGGTTCACGTCTTAACGGACCGCCGAGGCGCTCAAGAAATCAATTGAGTATTTCAATCAGGCAATTGAAATAGATCCGAGTTTCGCACTGGCTTACGCAGGCTTGGCAGACTGCTATGTGGTACCGGCCAACCGCCTACCGCCGCGGGAAGCAATGCCTAAAGCTAAGGCGGCAGCGATGCGGGCACTGGAATTGGACGAGACACTCGCCGAAGCACATACGTCATTGGGACGCGTCTTAGCAGCATACGATTGGGACTGGGCGAACGCCGAGAAAGAATTCAAGCGTGCCCTCGAGCTGAACCCCCG
>WNFY01010724.1_pt1 | contig 16353 bp, 17 predicted proteins | sample 5400091 | NCBI WGS metagenome assembly WNFY01 (sample SAMN13153364, study PRJNA577476) | soil metagenome | isolation source: 60 cm soil or saprolite under grassland replicate 1 | place: USA:California | collected 2016-06-15
CCGGGTACGCGAAACCTTGCTGGAACAGATACGTGAGGCCCGTCAAGGCCAGATAAATGAGCCCATAAGAGATAAGAAAGCCACGCTTGACCTCGTTGCGCCAGTCAAGGAAGACCAGCACGCTCACGGAGCCTATGGACACCTCTGTCATAATAATGAACAGAACTAATGGTAACGTCTGTAGCATACGATCCTGTTATCCTTTGATGATGTCAAGTAATGCAAGAGTGGGAAATAGCCCCTTTCACTTCATGAAGATTATACATCTGTTCGCTAGAGGTAACAACTACGCAAAAAAATGATAGGGCGATTCAAACATCCCCGTAGAGGCATGCCTTGCGTGTGCCGAGTGTTATGCCATTGAGGGGAATGTCTCCTCTGTGAGGACACCCGGCACACGCAAGGCATGCCTCTACGGGTCCAACGCGCGCGACTCGTGAACCGCCCTGAAAAAGGGAAGTGATGTTTCTCCGACGCAAAAAAGATGTAAAAAAATAATCCCGCCACCGATAGATGGCGGGACATGAGAGCTTCGTTACTTCTGTCCATAAAAGGTAAATAATGAACCTATGCCGTAAAAATCTTGTTGAAACATCTGTATATCTATCTGTTGTGAAAGCTCTGCAAGTTCGCGGGGAGTTGCGACGTTTGCTGCCATAAAAAACGGTGCTGTTTCATGGATGAGCATTCTGAAATTGTCTCTCCATTGATGATTTGCCTCTGGATGATAAAAGGAGTAGTCAAGCATGCCTGCCTCCCCACGAACCTCTTTGTATCCAAGAGTTGTCAACAGATACCCGAGCCTGGCTGCAACCCCCAGAAAGTTCGGATTCTGCGATGGACTTCTTCTTGTTTCATACATTGCCAGGCATAAAAGCTGGTACAATTTGTTGAGAGCCGATGAGCTGGTATACATCCCTTCCCCTTCAGTCACAACCATATATCCCCCATCTATAAGAAGATCGTAGCAGCGTGTGAGCAGTTCATCCCAGGCATCAGGCAATAACCACCCCGCTGCAAAACGAAGATGGATCAGATCAAACGAGGCAGGACCAAATGGCAATCCTTCAGGGTCAAGGGCATCAGCAAGACCAAAGGAGGCATTGGTCAGCCTTTGAGAGCGGGCTCTGGCATTGGCGTAGTCAACCAGGGTCTTGTTGCAATCAATCCCTGCAACCTCTGCGTCAGGATAGAAAAAAGCCATATCAAGCACCCACCGACCTGCACCACAGCCAATATCTAACACATTGGTAAACGATGTGTTGGCTACATTCCTGGGAAGCAGCCTCGTTGCTTCCTGCACCAGTTGTTCCTGGTGGTCAAGTCGGGCGAGCTCTCCTGGGCTATCGGGATCATTAATATAGGTATTGTTTGTGTCCATGTGAGAGTTCTCCTTATGGGTGTTTGTATGACAGAGGTGCTTTTTCCGGAGTATGGAGTTCTTGTTTCGTCGTCCTCTCCGGCTCAAAGTCATGTATGGTATATGATTGTCCCGTCAGACGAGAAAGCGCGTGAATAATCTTGTGTCTGGTTTCCTGATCGACCTTTGCACCAAGCTCAAATATATACTCGTCTCGCAAAGGAACACCAGCCGTCTCTGCTACTGCTCTGGACGTAAGCCCTGCTTGTCTGCGTACCTGTTGAAAATTCAGATAATGTTTGTCCATTCGTATGCTTCCCAAACCGTGTTGCATGACTCTCTCCTCGTTTTTGTTGTAAATATATGACGAAAATCGCGTAATTAGGCGATGTCACTTCTGCTCACCGTGACACTCCACTCCTTCTTGTCCATTGAGAGTAATCCAGTAATCCAGGTTGGCCTTCAATGCTGTTTCCAGCGCGTACTGTTTCTCCCATGCCTCTCGCGCTTCCCGATCCAACTGGCTCCAGGTTTTAAACGCCATTCCCTGGTGAGCAAGATAGGCAACAAGGTGTTTTCTAAATGCCTCATGCGGCACTTCAATGATCACATCCCCTTTGTATGCAAAATAGTATGGTACGGATGCACTCCAGCGTAATTTCTCACTCATACTTGTTTCTTTCCTCGTTTTGTGTGCGTGCCGCTTCAACCACATCCCAGGGTCGGTATTTGCTTGCTCCCCACTTGCCCGTTGACAGTGCCTCCTGGATGGTTTTCTGAGCATGCGTGTTTAGGCTCCTTCCGCCTGCTCCATATAGACTTGACAGGTCAAGGCGGTTGCTTGCTCCTTGCCAATATGCTCCGCTAACTGGTCTTCATATTGCCCGATTCGGTGCATCCTGGCTTCGATAAACTGATGTTTGGTGACTCCGACTGCGATCCCCTGGAAACCGTGATGCATCGCCTGAATTTCCAGCTCGATTTGTTCGCGTAGTCGCTGTACTTCGCTTTTTGCCATAATTACTCCTCTTTACGCTATCTACCTTGTTTGACATCGTTCAATATATTAATGATGGATCTCTACACTGTACTCAGGATAAGGTATTTCTTCTCATAAATAAATATCATGTATTGATCTATTATGAGCCATTTCTTTAACATTAGCATAGCCAGCTCGCATAGAAAATAGCTCCCTGAAAGAAAATATGCTACAATGAAGAAAATGCAAGGAACAGGAGTAAGTGTGATGGGATCAGAGAAATGCCAACCAAATGAAGCACTGCGTCATCAACGCTTGCTGCGCGGATGGTCACAAAAAAAAGTCGCAGGGATGCTCGATAGCAGTGTGGTGATGGTCAATCGCTGGGAGTGTGGCAGGAGAAAAACCAGTCCATTCTATCAAGAGAAGCTCTGTGACCTCTTCGGCATGACGGCTGAAGAATTGGGCTTCATGGGCGGGTCACAGACGACGAAAAAGGAAGAGGAAGGACAGACGGACGCTGACAGAGAAAATGGAGCAGAACAGTCCTCTTTACCCCAACAGGATAACAGATTACAAGAAGTTGGAGCGCCCCCTTTACTCTCTCAAGTCCTGGCACAGGATGTAATGACATCAACGTGTGAGCCAAAGGGGATAGATTTGGATACGTCACGTCGTCTCTTACTTCAGGGAACATTAGGGTTAGCTGCAAGTGCAGTTTTCCCTGGACAAGCGTCATTCCTCACCACACCATCTCCACCGGAAATTTTCGGGACTGAGACACTTCATGAGTTCGCACGTGTCCTCAATAAACCGTCAACTCTTGAGGAACATCACCTCTCAGTTTTAGAAGCACAAACAGCTCAGTTATGGAAGTACCGTGATGATGGAATTTTATTACCTAAGGAACTCTATGCTGCAGTGCAGAGGCATTTTCAGCACATGATTCGCCTTTTAGATGGATCACTTCTGCCTAATATACGTACTCGACTCCTGGCAATAGCAAGTAAGACCGTGACCCTTTGTGGAGCACTCCTTTATGATTTAGGAGCATACGAACAAGCAAAAGGGCACCATCACCTAGCAATTCAGGCTGCGGCTCAGGCCACGCAACCAATTCTTCAGGCTATTGCCTATGCCTGGATGAGCTTTAGTTGGATATATGAACAACGGTTTCAGGAGGCTTCCAATACCATCACGCAAGGTCTCTCCATGCTCGCTGATCCTAATGAGGACAGAAGAACCTTTGCCTGGTTAACAGCGATAGCAGCCGAGACCTATGCACATCTCGGAAAATATGATGAGAGCTGTTCGTTGCTGGAGCAAGCCGAAGCTTCTTTGAAAGTAGAGTCTCATCAGCAGCATTTTTATTTGCATCGATTTAGCAGCGCGCAGTTGGGGGGGTTTCGTGGGGTTTGCTATCGGGTGTTATATAATCCGAAAAAACCTGAGACCGTTCCACTCCTTGAGCAAGCTCGTAACACCTTAGAGCAAGCATTGCTTGATTCTTCGGCTTTTGCGCGACAAAAGCACCTCTATCTCGCTGATCTTGCCAGCGTCTATGCTCGGCAAGGGGAAGTCGAAATGGCCTGTGACCTGATAAGGCAAAGTATTGATCTGGTCGATCAGGCGACGCCGAAACATGTGTTGCAGCGCCTGACGGAGATACAACAACTGTTGCATCCTTGGAAAGAAACAATCTACGTCAAAGAACTCGATGGTTTTTTTCGTAAGGTAGGAATTATCTAACCACAAAAAGGATAGAAGTATGACCATGCCTGCACAAGGTGTCCTCTATGTCATTGCCTGCGGCAGTTCCTCTGCAACCCGTATCGTGGAACCTTTTGTCATCCAGGCTCAGGCTATGGGATGGGAGGTATGCGTTATCACAACGCCAATGGGCCGCAAATTCCTCAACATGCCTCGTCTTGCCGAACTCAGCAGCCACCATGTTCGTTTTGAGTATAAAGAACCAGATGAACCGGATTTGTTACCGCCTGCGGATGCACTCGTGGTCTACCCGGCGACGTTTAGGACGATGAATAATTGGGCACATGGTAATAGCGAGACACTCGCTATTGGCTTACTGTGTGAATATACAGGCCGTAGGGCACCCATTGTTGCAGTGCCTTGCTTAGGGAAAGGAAGTGGGCTTGATACCTTTCCTACCTTTCATAAGAGCATAGAAACGTTAAGAGCGTATGATATCACGGTTTTATATGAATTAGAGACATATTACCATAACGAGATACCAGCTCATATAGTGCTTGAAAAACTGCAACAGATAATTCTTCAAAAAAGCAAAGGAGAGGACACAGCGCATCTATATAGGGAAGAGGGGGGTTAGATACCTGGAAGAATAGTGCAGAGGTAAAAAACCTTGATGAACGAGTTTTTGAAACGTTCACGGCCCTCACAAAAATGAAAGTGCAAGTGGAACAAATGGAACGAAACGACGATTTCCCGAACGACCAGGCACGGCGATGGGCCATTGCAAAGATTGTGCAGATGGGTTTGTTTTTCACGCTTGATCCAGAGCTTGAAATAACATTCCCTCCTAAAACTCCTAACACGATAAAGAAACAAAGGAGGATGTTGATAGACACACAGGATTACGAGGCAAGATTACGAGACTATTGGGACAATGGGGTTAACGATACGCTCGAGGAAGCGATGGAGGATATCACTGAGCGTATCTATAATCTTCACGACAATGTTTTATACGTGGGTCGAGGACAAAAAAGGAAAATGCGACGGATGCTGTGCGGGTACAATATCGTCGCAGCTCAGGTGACAGAAGAACAAAAAGAATACCGCTCGTCCCAAACCTATCTTGATAGAGCCATTATCCTGGCAAGAGAGAGTAGATATGCAGATCTTCACGCTACGGCACTGCATCGTCGTCAGGTATCTGCTCTAGATCAAGGACGTTTTGAGGCAGCTCTGCTTGACTATAAAGCTACGTGCAACCTGAAAGTTATTCCCCCACAGTTACGAGGGAAAATTCTGACAGCAGCGGGTGAAACGAAAGCGCATCTTGCTCGTCAGCAAGCAGAGATTGACGAAGCACTGAAGTTACAAAACAAAGCTGAAAGTATGATTGGTAAGGATAACCTGATCGATTTTGGCTATCTGGTCTCCTTTGATGAGGAGAGATTTCTTCTAGACAAGGGAGCAACCTACATGGCCTCACCTGTAAAGAAGTTACGATCTCCTGACAAAGCTCTAAAGTGCTTACCACAAATCTCTACAGAACTTGATCTTTCACGCTGGCAAGCATACCGTCAAGCCTTTAACCACATTATCCAGGCTCGGATACATATCGATCAGGGACTCTATCCTGTTGCTACTGTGCTTGCTGAGGATGCTCTTTCTCTATTAGAGCGTCTCAATTCTAAAGTTCACCTCAACGAGCTTGCGGAAATTTGTGAAACGCTTAAACAAAGTCCGTATGGCAATAGTACTGATGTTGCCATGCTGGAAATAGGGATCATGAGAAACTTGCGTCCTGAGATGTTCAACTAGACCAGCAAGAAGGAGTACTCAACAGGCTCTATCGATAGTGGTAGAGTCTGTTTACCTTTCATATGTAGCTACGACGTATGCACGGTAGTTCGTCTCTCATATACATCCGTAACCTTTATTCTGCTAAAATAAGTGTTTTTCACATATACAGTTCATACGAAGAATAGCTTGTTCTAGCTTGTCTGATACCATAAGATGTTAGCAATTGTATAGAGGATATTCTGTGCAGGCACAACTGTTTGGAACCTCCATGACGCTTTCAGGTTCGTTTAGCTATCTTCCATCAGCCGTCTATAAACCACTGACTCGACTATCTCGAACCGAAGAGAAGCTTCTGAAAGAAAATATGCTATAATGGAGGAAACGTGAGGCATAGGAGTGAGCGTGATGGGATCAGAGAGACACCAACCGAATGAAGCACTGCGTCGGCAACGCTTGCTGCGCGGATGGTCACAAAAAAAGTCGTGGACCTGAATGGGCCTGAGAGAGGAGATTTGGATACATTACGTCGTCTATTACTTCAGGGAACTTTAGGACTGGCTGCGAGTGCCGCATTCTCTGGACAAATGCCGTTCGTCTCCACACGACCTCCATTCGTTTCCGCTCTTGACAAAGAATTTCTATCGAGGTCCGATGCGACCATTAAGTATTGTTGGCAATTATACTACTCTGGTGGTGCTTTTTTAGTGGAGCAATTCCTCCCAACGTTTCTCTCGCAAGTCGTTCCTCTGGCACAGCAACCCTCTCAGTACCAGGAAACTTTAGCAAGTATTACTTCAAGAACGTATCAACTTAGCTGGCTTCTCAATCTGCAACACCAAGATTTTGGGCAAGCGTTTGCATCCACGAAGCAGTCCCTCATCTATGCAGAATTAGCCCAAGACTCAAACTTGCTCTTAGCTTCACTAGTACGTCAAGCTCATACCTTCTTCCATCTCAAAAATCCAACGAAACAATTGTTTTTACACGAAAAAGCGATGCAGTATGTTCAAGATGCTTCACCTCTTCTCCAAAGTTGGCTCTATCTGGTATTGGCAGAATCTCATGCTCACCTTCAGCAGGAAAAAGAGGCAGATCATTTTTTAGGACTCGCACGAGATACGTTTCCAGAAAAACCAGAGCAAGACCCAAACTATTCATATGTCCCTGTAGATCATTTCTGGTTTACTAACCATGAAGTAATGGCTTACTTGCACTTACATCATCCCACAGATGCATGGAATACCCTCACCAAGTTCGATAAAATTGACCCGACTGTCCCCCTCCGTGTTGAATTTACCAATCGCCAGCTTGCAACCCTCTATGCTCTTGGCGATCTACAAGAAGCATGCAGTCATTTTGAGGTTGCAGCACAGGCCGCAAAACAGTCAGGGAGCAGCTTACGCTATAACGAAGTTTGCAATGTGTATGTGAACATGATATCGAAATGGCCTTATGAAGCAAGAGTAAGAAAGCTAGAAGAATTCCTTCGACAATAAAGAGAGGCAGAAGATGATAAATATTGAACGAGTAGATAAGAAACACGAACCACGGTTTGATGAGATACAACAAGATTGGCGCACCTGGGCAAGGAAAAACGGATACAAGGGGAAAAAGCTATCTCTGTAAAACAGAACGATATGAACATCTCTCTTGAGATCTTGGAGAATCCCAAGCAAGAAGATGTGTATCTTCTCTATATTCCCCCTATTCCCAAGACAGTAGGTGGGGAGACATTATATATCATCACCAATCAGGAGCAATTAAACTTTATGGTGGATGCTGCAAAGAAAATGGTAGCAGCAGCGATAGTGATGACTCAAGAAAAGTTGGAGATACGGAGAATCAGATTGAATTAACCTTGTACTCAATGAGGGAGGAGGATGGCCTGTGAATCGTGAAATATTTGGGCAGACCTACCAACTCGCTGAGGAATAAAAAGAGTAGCTGTCTGATGCGCTCGCTCGCATGGTTGTTATCATCAGCGGCTTGAGCTCGCACGTCAGGGGTGACGCAGACGAGATCGCCCTGGAATGCCTCACGCCAGACATAGCCTGTTAGACAGGCATCCGGGCCGTAGGCTGCATTAGGATCGACGCGGCTGCTCGCCTGACTGTTATCATTAGCGGCCTGGGTACGCACATCAGGGGTGACGCAGACGAGATCGCCCTGGAATGCCTCACGCCAGACATAGCCATTGACACACGAGTCAGGGCCATAAGCGCCACCAGGATCGACGCGGTTACTGGCTTGACTGTTATCATTAGCGGCCTGGGTACGCATAGGCTGCATTGGGGTCTTTGCGTTCATTTGCATGACTGTTATCATCGAGCGCCTGTGCGTGTACTGCGGGAGTGACACAGACATGATCAGTGGAAGAAGCCTCACGCCAGACATAGCCATTGATGCATGCATCTGGCGGGTAGCTGTTCCCTTGATTAGTTTGATTGCCCTGATTACCCTGATTGGTCTGGTTGCCCTGATTAGTTTGGTTGCCCTGATTACCCTGGTTGGTTTGATTGCCTTGATTTTCCCGGGTGGGTGTGCTTCCTGGTTGATTGCTTTGAGGACTCTGACTAGACGAGGCAGATTGCTGAATAGCCGTAGGGCTGGAAGAGTACGTAGCTATCTGCTTTTGTGCTGGACCTATTGCTTGCAAGAGCCCTGGAGAGAAGAAGGGAATGAGACCAAGTGCAATCGCCAGCGTGAGCAGGAGTGCAGTGATGAGTAGGGCCTTATTTGATTTGTGTGGTCGCACGACGGTTGCTGGTCCAGACGGATGTAAGCCTGTTGTATCAGGAAGGGAGGGATTAGAATGTGGTGAATGCGTTGGCTGGAGTGCAGCACTCTTTGCCTGTATCGCTGGAGAAGATGGAGTGAAATTTTGCTGTTGAGCTTCTGATACGTGGAGTTCCCCCGCCGGCGTCTTAAGGACTGTAGATGCATCCTGAGAAGAGATCAGGGTAGCCAATTCGTTGGGCGGAGTTCTCAGGATTGTAGATGCATCCCCTGAAGCGGTCTGGGTGGAAGATGAAGAGATCGTATATTGCATCTGCTGAGCACACTGTTCAATGGCTGTCGCGAAGTCCTGTATGGTAAGGAAGCGCTGCTGAGGCTCTTTGGCAAGTGCTTTCATCACAACGTTTTCTACTTCTAGTGTAATGGTAGCAGCTTTCTGGCGCAAAGATGGAGGAGGAGCATAGAGATGCTGCGCGCAGGCCTCCGAAAATGTGCCGTGGAAAGGAAGGTCACCGCAGAGCCACTCATACACAACGATAGCTAATGCATACTGATCACTGCTTGCTCGTGGTTTTCCCATGATTTGCTCTGGTGCCATGTATGAGACGGTGCCGGCAGCTGCCTTTGTACTTTGAGAAGTTGATGAGGAAGAAACTAAGGCAACACCGAAATCGCTAATCAGCACCTCCTGGTTACTTCCCAACAACATGTTTTCAGGTTTCACATCCCGGTGAACCAATTTGCGCTCATGTGCATACTGTAATGCCGCTGCAATTTGCTTAATATATGCTGTGATATCCGCAAAAGCGACACGCGTCCCTTTAGGGTGACGCTGCCGTAATGTACCATGAGGGGCATAATTCATGATCAGAAATGGTACTCCACCCTCGATCCCACAATCCAACACACGCACAATGGAGGGATGATCCAATGCAGCAATGGTGCGAGCCTCTCTTAGAAACCCCTCCTGATCATGGGCGATCAGTTGAGTGTGTAGTATTTTAATGGCAACCAGAGATTTCAAATGAAGATGTTCGCCCAAATAAACTTCGGCAAAGCCCCCCTTTCCTAGTAGACGGATCAGACGGTAGTTACCAAACTGTTGGCCAATACGATCAATACTCAAAGTGGGTGCGAAAATCTGCTGTAAGTAATAACTGTAGTCGAAAATTCCATGATAGTGTAGCACAAATCACACTATTACGCAATTGTAGTTGGCTGATGGGTGTGCGTCGTTTGTTTGCAACAAGCGAGCCGTTTGCTCTAAGATTCTCTGGCTAAAATTGTATCTTCTGTCGCATAATCAAACTGTTGAGAATCTACCTCCGCGGGAGGATTAGCACGTTCCCAGAAGATAGTGCGTGTGAGCGCTTCTCCCAGATTGATTGACTCATGGTAGCCCAATGCCTGGCGTATACGAGTTGTGTCTACCAGCAGATCCTGGGCAGTGTCCATATCAGCGACAAGGTGAGGTGGCAGGTGATCTGATGGGACAGTTACAATCTTGCCGCTCCAACCGACAGCGTTTGCAATAGCGCGTACCCACTCAGCCAGAGTAAGCGTGCGAGCTTCACCAACATTATAGATGCGACCAGCGGCACGCTCGTTTGTTATAGCAAGTACGATGGCGGCAGCAACGTTCTCTACATAGCCACGTGTCCAGCGCCAGGAAGCTACGCTTGCATCCAGTATGATGGCCGGGCGCTTATCGTCCATACGTTTCAAGTATTCGAAGAGTCGATGCTGGCCATCACCCGGGCCATAGACCATAGGCAGACGCAGGATTGTACCGGGCAGAGCGGGATCGCTCATAATGATACGCTCAATAGGAATCTTATCGTAGTCATCCATCCAACGCTGCTTATCCTCTGAGGCGCGCATAGTTGTACCACGGTATGGATAAAGTTTTTCGCGCAGAGGTGAATCTTCGGTAAGGGGCACAGGATCAGTGGGACCGGGTTCGGTACGAAGCAGGCGTCCATAGGCGCGATAGACATCCTGACTGCTGATTGCTACGATACGGCGAACCATGCCCTTGAACAGGTTCATGACTGTGCGCGCATCTTGCTCCACAAAAGGGAAAATATCCAGGACGAGTTCGGGAGCAAAGCGTTCGAACTCTTGCTTGAAGGTCTGTATCTGTGCTCTATCACCCAGGATGTGCTGCACTCCCACGGGCACATCCGATTGCGTCTGACCGCGATGAAAGACGGCGATGTCGTGGCCCTGCTCATGAAGCAAACGCACAGTAGCAAGACCAATAAAGCGAGTACCGCCGATAACCAGAATACGCATAGCGAAAAGTCCTTTCAAAACGTTGTTGCATGAGATATCATAGGAAACGATACAAACATTTTGCATGTCTTTCAAGATAAAAATAAGGCCATTAGCATATGTGCTTACGCGACACATGCTAATGGCATAGACAGTTCTTTGGCGAGTCGCGCCCGGTCACGACAGTAATGCAGGTCACGCGCTTTATTGATCCCGAGTGGCTGGTTGAGATCGAAGCGGACGCAGTTACTAATGAATGAGCGGAGATTCCACTTTAAAATAGATGTTAAGAATGGAGAGTTAGTGAGCGTTTTTTCAAGAAACGATTTCTCAAGAGTTTCAGGGTGATTGATGACGTGCCTTGAACAAGAGCCTTGACTGGTGAGGAAGAGAGAAAGATTGATCAGCAATAATCCAAAATCAGAGATGCACAGGATATATATTGATCCAGAGGATACAGTGACAGATGTGCGCGAGCGTCTTACACATTTGCCGTTTCAGAGTGTGGCAATCGTTGTGCCACAAAGAACACAGTTGCACTATACCGTTGCCTGGAAGCTCCTGGCACGTTGTGCGCAGGAATTGGAAAAAGAGATAGTTATTGTAAGTTCTGATCGACAGATTCGCGCGTTGGCACGATCCGTTCATTTTGCGCTTGTACCCGATGAGCCGCCTTCCGATAGCAGTCCACGTACAACGCAGCGCTGAAACGCTCCATGCAAGGAAAGCGGGAGAGCTGGTTAGCAAATAGCTCAACGGGTGCGTGTGATTTTTGTCAGGCCGCGCGGCTGATCAGGATTCAAGCCTTTGTGGAGGGCCAGATAGTGAGCGAGGAGTTGGCCAGGTATGATGTAAGGCAAAGGCGCGAGTAGTTCAGCGATGGTTGTGTGGATATCCTGAGATGGATTGCTGCCCACCGCTCGCGCACCTCCTCCATGGGTAATAGCAGTGCTGAAAGTCGGTAACTTGAGTGGAACAGCGACAGTGGCCAGTTCTAGCAGGCGTTCCTCTTCAGCGATCACCAGGCAATCCGCGCCGCGCTCTTGTAGCCATTGGAGCAGTTCATAAGAGTCAGAACTGGTATGACCTGGCGGGGCAAAGAGCACAACGGGCAGGCCACGTTCGACCAGGGCTGCGGGTCCATGGCGGAAATCGGCTGTAGAGAAGGGGATTGAGACAACGTAGCAGGTCTCTTCCAGCTTGAGAGCCGTTTCACGAGCGGTACTGTACTGGAAGGTACGTCCCAACACGACGCAGTCACGAGCATGGACATAACGCAGGGCCACGCTGGAGATGATCTCCTCGCTTTTAAGAGCCGCTGAGACAAGGTCCGGAATGTGCTCAATACCCTCACGGAGCGCTTCGCCTCCGGACATGGACGCAGCAAGCATGGCGAGTATGGCACAGGTGGTGGTGTACGTTTTGGTGGCGGCAACACTGCGTTCAGGGCCAGCATGACAGAGCAATGTATGTTGAGCAGCCAGGGTCAATTGCGAACCTTCCTGATTGGTAATGCCCACAGTAAGAGCGCCAGCCGCGCGTGCTCTGGCAATCACTTCAACGATATCAGGAGATTCGCCCGACTGGGAGATACCTATGACCATAGCGTGTTCGAGTTGCAACGAGGTTCCATAAAGCGTATAGAGCGAGGGAGTAGCCAGAGCAACAGGGATACCGTTGAGATACTGAAAGAGATATTGAGCGTACAGGGCGGCATGATCGGAGGTACCACGAGCAGCCAGGATCACCAGATCCACATTGCGCTGCTGCACCTCCAGAGCAACCTGCTGCACAGCAGCGACGGAGCCTTGCAGCGCACGACGTAGAGCTGCTGGTTGCTCCTGGATCTCGTTTAACATGTGCGTTTTTTCTGCTGAAAGAGCGTTCTTTAGCATCAGAGTGTTCCTTTTTTTGTAAGAGGGGCTGCGGCAATTGCATCGTTGTTAGCGGACGCTTCTTGATAGGCGAGAAGGCCACGCACCCAGGTACGCTGCACGAAACCATGCTCGTCCAGGGCAAGAAGATCGGCATCCGCACCGGGAGCTATTTTGCCCTTACGCTGCGCTATACCGGCAATCGTGGCCGGGACAAGTGTAGCCATACTAATTGCTTCAGACCAGCCCAGTCCGCAGAATTTCACGATGTTTCTCACTGCACAATCCAGTGTGAGAATACTGCCAGCCAGTGAGCCACTGGCCAGGCGTACAGCACCATCATGGACAGTAACTTTGCGCCCCACGAATTCATACTCACCCTCAGGCAGACCGGCAGCCGCTACGGCATCAGTGATGAGAGCAACATCGCGGAAGCTACGAGCCGCAAGGACCAGCTTGATTATGGCGGGATGCATATGAATACCATCAGCGATAATCTCTATCGTGGCCCGGTGATCTGTCAACAAGGCACCGGCAACGCCTGGCGCACGATGTTTTAGCGGCGACATGGCATTGAAGAGATGGGTTGAGTGACGCGCACCACCATCAATAGCGCTGAGACTCTGCTCGTAGGTTGCAGATGTGTGGCCGATGCACGCCAGAATACCGAGCTGGACGACAGCCGTCAGGAAACGTTCATTCTCATCTTCTTCAGGTGCATAATCAACAATGCGTATCCAGCCGTGACTAATGGCGGCCAGTTTCTCCATCTCCGCGGCATCAGGTGTACGGATGCCGGGCTCATATTGCGCACCCTTCTTGGCCCGGCAGATAAATGGACCTTCCAGGCGCAGGCCCAGGATCTCGGCGGCAGAGGGTTGTAACTGCTTCTCCGCGGCAGCAGTTACGCACCGTACCTGTTGTTCTGTCTCCGCACGACCGAGTGTCGCGATAGTGGGAAAGAACGATGTCACCCCGGTGCGAGGAAGTTCGTACGCCATGGACTCCACATCTTCTTGTGACCCAGTGGTCATATCATAGCCATAAAAACCATGGGTGTGGAGATCAACGTAGCCAGGAGCCAGGCTCCAGGAACCGAGATCGGTCACCTCTATGCTGGCCTGCGGCATCTGTTCGGCTAAGCGGTGCCTGGCCGAAGCAGCATCAGTATTACGCCAGAGCGCACGGATCGTTGTTCCCTCAAGCACAACCGCGACCGGCCCCGGTATCTCCTCAGGCGCATAGAGCTTCCCTGCTATCAGTACCTGCAATGACTGGGCATTATGTATAGCATCACGCATTGTTCAATCCCTCGTTTCGCTGAAACATCTCTCGCTTGCGACAGAAAACATTCTGTGCGTGGGCTTATAAATCCGGGCGGGCTTATAAATCGCGCCCCTACAGGGGAATCGCGCCCCTACAGTGGGAATCTGCCCCTACAGTGGGGTCCATCAGTGGCAGTATCGTTCGCTGCCACTGATGGACTGACCTGCTAGACTTCCAGGACAAAGAGAACGTCACGTCCGGCCTGCACTGTTCCGCTGGCATGACGTACAATGGTCCCGGAGCCACAGGAAACAACGGGGCTGAGTATTACTTTGCCCAGGCGTTCGATCGTTGAACGGTCGAAGCGCACGATTGGGGTTCCAGGCTGCACCCGCTGGCCCTCAGTAGCGATGTTCTCGAAACCCTCGCCCTTCAATTCGATGGTATCGAGACCGATATGTACAATCAACTCAACACCGTCATCTGTAGCGATGCCAAAGGCATGTCCGCCTGGAAAGAGCTTGACCAGCTCGCCAGCTACAGGGGCTACGGCAACCTTTCCCGACGGATCGATAGCCACACCATCACCCGCCATCTTCTGTGCGAACACCTCATCAGGAACCTTTTCCAGATCGACAACCGTACCGTCAAGCGGTGCGAGAACGCGTATCTCTGCCATTATAATCCTGCCTTTTAGTTAACTTTCCTGCTCAACAGTATCATCCACACTACTATCTTTCAAGAGACGATTTATGCGACTGGCGATACGATCAGACTGCGTTCCCATCACTACCTGTGCAATCTTCCCGCGCTTGATCACACCAGATGCACCAAGACTCTTGAGTTGGGCATCATTGATCTGATCCCCATCATTCACAAAGAGGCGCAGGCGCGTGATACAGCCCTCCACACTCTGTACGTTCTCCTTACCACCAAGGGCTGCCAGCACCTCTCGTGCCAGCACGTCGTCGCGGTCTTCCTTCACCGTAGTTTCCACAAAAGCCGTACTCTTTGCAGATTTTGTCGGCTTCGGTCCACGCTGGCTCTCGGGCAAAATCCAGTCAGCACTCATGCCAGTCGAAGCCTCACCACGGCCAGGAGTCGCCAGGTCGAAGCGTTTGATAACGAAGCTAAAGACGAAGTAGTACACAACAGCATAGGCAAGCCCTACAACGAGCAGTAATAATGGTTTCGTTGTGTTCGACTTACTGAAGTTGAGCACATAGTCGAAGAGGCCTGCGGAGAAGCCAAAGCCTATCTTGATACCAAGGATCTGACACACCGCCAGCGCGGTTCCTGTTAGAAGGGCATGAACAACAAAGAGCGCAGGCGCAACGAAGATAAAAGCGAATTCAATGGGTTCCGTGACTCCTGTCAGGAAAGAGGCAAAAGCCGCAGAGAGCAGGATACCAGCGGCCACTTTGGGAATACGAGCCTGGCGAATCATGGCCAGACATGCCGCGGGCAGCCCGAACATCATGATGGGGAAGAAGCCGGCCATAAAGTTTCCTGCAGTGGGATCTCCGGCGAAGTAACGTGTCAGATCACCATGTACGAGCCCATGAGGTCCAACAAAGTTTCCCAATTGCAACCAGACATACGTATTGAGCACATGGTGCAGACCAACGGGGATGAGCAGACGGTTCAGGAAACCATAGATGCCCGTACCGACAGGGCCAAGCGCCACAATACCCGTACCCAATGCGTTGATCGCCCCCTGAATTGGAGCCCAGATCAAACCGAAAACAAGCCCAAGTACGAGCGCAACCAATGCAGTAATGATCGGAACGAAGCGCCGACCGCCAAAGAAAGCAAGATAATCAGGTAAGCGAATATCGTGGAAACGGCGGTAGAGCCCGGCAGCAACCAGACCAATCAGGATGCCTGAAAGAACACCCATAGTGTAGTGGCTGGTATCAGGCTTCCCAGCTAGCTGCGGAATGAGCGCATTGAAGACGCCAGTAAACACCAGAAATCCGACGACGCCAGCGAGCGCAGCCGCCCCCTCTCCACCAGTTAGACCGACAGCGATACCGATGGCGAAGATCATCGACAGATTGTCGAAGACAGCGCTACCTGCCGCCGCCATCCAGGGAATGTTCAAGAGATCCGGCTGGCCCAGGCGCAAGATCAATGCAGCAGCGGGCAACACGGCGATAGGAAGCATGAGTGAGCGCCCAAGACTTTGCATAGCGCCCAAGACGCGATCACCCATATTAGCACTAAACGGTGTAGAAACAGTGGGGGACGTGTTAGCAGAACTCATCGTAAATTCTCCTTCATGAACAAGATTATCCAACATCTTTGTCGGAAATCTCTGAGCACGTTGCATGCAATAACTATAAACTGTTTTGGGC
>WNFY01004193.1_pt1 | contig 16351 bp, 13 predicted proteins | sample 5400091 | NCBI WGS metagenome assembly WNFY01 (sample SAMN13153364, study PRJNA577476) | soil metagenome | isolation source: 60 cm soil or saprolite under grassland replicate 1 | place: USA:California | collected 2016-06-15
TCGTCGGGCGCGATCATCCCGGCGCGGGCGCCTGCCTCGATGGACATGTTGCACACCGTCATCCGCTCCTCCATCGACAGCGCGCGCACCGCATCGCCCGTGTATTCGATCACGTGACCACTCGCCCCGGCCGTCCCGATCTTGCCGATCAGGGCGAGGATCAGGTCCTTGGCGGAGACTCCCGGCGCGCGACGCCCCATGATCCGGGCTTCCAGATTCCGTGGCTTGTTCAGGACGATGCACTGAGTCGCGAGCACGTGCTCGACTTCGCTCGTCCCAATACCCAGGGCGAACGCCCCGAACGCGCCGTGCGTCGCGGTATGCGAGTCGCCGCACACGATGAGCATCCCGGGCTGCGTCGCCCCGAGCTCTGGGCCGATGACGTGGACGATGCCCTGCCCCGGCGAGCGCAAGTCAAACAGCTCGATGCCGAACTCCCGCGCGTTCGTGCTGAGCGCGTCCACCTGACGCGCCGCGACGGGGTCGGCGATCGGGACGGAGCGCTCACCGGTCGGTACGTTGTGGTCGACGGTCGCCAGCGTCCGCTCCGGCCGGCGCACCGTCCGCTTCTCACGCTTGAGGCCCGCGAACGCCTGGGGAGACGTCACTTCGTGGACCAGGTGCAGGTCGACGTAAAGCAGGGCCACGCCGTCCGCCAGCTCGCGGACGACGTGCGCATCCCACACCCGGTCGAACAGCGTGCGGCTCACGCCCGGAGGGGTTCGGGGCTCGGGGTTCGGGGTTCGGGAACAACACGCGGTTCTCGAGTCCCGAGCGCCGCGGCCCTAGCCCCTTCTACTGTCCAGGGCATCATAGCCCGAAGCTTCGCACCTACCTTCTCAATCGGGCTGTTCTGTGCGGCGCGGCGCAGCTCGTTGAAACGGGGCGCGCCCGCGCGGCATTCGGCGATCCATTCTTTCGCGAACACGCCGTTGCGAATGTCGGCGAGCAGCTTCCGCATCTCTTCCCGCACCGCCGGGCTGATGACCCGAGAGCCGCGGGTCAGGTCGCCATACTCGGCGGTGTTGCTGATCGAATGCCGCATGAACCCGAGGCCGCCGCGATAGATCAGGTCGACGATCAGCTTCAGCTCGTGCAGGCACTCGAAGTACGCCATCTCGGGCGCGTAGCCGGCTTCGGTGAGTGTCTCGAATCCCGCCTGCACCAGCGCGGTCACACCACCGCACAGCACCGCCTGCTCACCGAACAGATCCGTTTCGGTTTCCTCGGCGAACGTCGTCGCAATGACGCCGGCGCGGGAGCAGCCGATGCCTGTCGCGTAGGCGAGGGCGTTTGGAAGCGCCGAGCCGCTGGCGTCTTGATGGATCGCGACCAACCCCGGCACGCCTCGACCGGCCTGGTATTCGCTGCGGACGAGGCCGCCGGGAGACTTGGGGGCGATCATCGATACATCGACGCCGGCCGGAGGCTTGATCTCGCCGAAATGGATGTTGAAGCCGTGGGCGAACATCAGCGTCTTGCGCTCGAGTGCCGGCGCGACGGCGCTTTCGTAGACCGCCCGCTGCTCCTGATCCGGCACGAGCATCATGATGACGTCGCCCGCGCGCGCCGCATCGGCGACCGGCCGCACCTCGAGACCCTCCGCGGTCGCTTTCTGCCACGACGCACCGCCCGGCCGCAGCCCCACGATGACGCGCGCGCCGCTGTCGCGCAGGTTCTGCGCGTGCGCGCTCCCCTGACTGCCGTATCCGATGATGGCGAACACGCGATCGTGCAAACGCGCGCGGTCGCTGTCAGCCTCGTAATACACGCGCACCGATGAGCTCATATGGTCTCCGAAGGATGAATCGTCGTTCCCCCTCTCCGGAACGGAGAGGGGGCCAGGGGGTGAGGACGTAATGGTCGCCTTGCGGACGCCAATCACATTTTGGATTAGAAGGACGAGACTCTGCGCCGTGGCGTCGTCGGCGTCGATCTCACACGCCAGGCGCCAGGTGCCCGGCTGACCATGCGAATCCACGGTGAGTCCACGGACGGGCGAGTTGCGCCGCCGCAGCACGCCGCAGGCGCGGCTCAGCGTCAGCAGGTCGCTGTTCATGAATACCGTCACCGTGCGAGCACTGGTCATACGGGCGCCGCTTCCAACGGCTCGGAGAGCGAGCCGCCCGGTACGATCATCGGGAAGACATTGGCTTCCTGCTCGATGACGAGCTCGACCAGTGTCGGCCCGGGCGTTTGGTTGGCCTGACGCAGTGCATCTGCCACTTCGCTCGCCTGCTTCACGCGCCACCCCGCGATGCCGTAGGCGGCCGCGAGCTTCACGTAATCGGGACTCCAGATCGGCGTGTTCGAGTACCGGCCGCCGTGGAAGAACTGCTGCCACTGCCGTACCATGCCGAGATACCCGTTGTTGAAAATCGCGAGCTTCACCTCGAGCCCTTCCTGCACCATCGTCGCGATCTCGGCCATGTTCATCTGGAAACCGCCGTCGCCGGAAATCGCCCACACCGGCTCGTTTGGACGGGCAAGACGCACCCCCATCGCGGCCGGAACCGCGAACCCCATAGCGCCGAGGCCCCCGGATGTGATGTGCGTGTTGGGGCGCTGGAACGGATAGCGCTGCGCCACCCACATCTGATGCTGGCCCACGTCCGACACGATCGTGCCGCGCCCGCCCGTGACCTCCGCGAGCGTCGAGAGGATCACCTCAGGCGACAAGCCGCCGGCAAAGACCTCTTCACGCGCGTGCATGAGATTGCTGATCTCGGCGCGCCACGGAAGACAGTCGCGTGGCGCCACGGCCGCCAGGAGGCGTTCGACGACGGAACGCGCGTCCCCCACGAGACCGACCGCGACCGGCACCGTGCGCCCGATCGCCGCGGCATCGATGTCGATGTGCACGATCTTGGCGCGCGGCGCGAACGTGGCGGTGTTTCCCGTCACCCGATCGTCGAACCGCAGGCCGATGCCCACGATCAGGTCGGCCGCCTGGATCGCCTTGTTGATGTGGACTTCACCGTGCATCCCCGGCATCCCGAGATGCAGCTCGTGCGCCTGGGGGAACGCACTGATGCCGAGCAATGTCGTGATCACCGGCATCCCGGTCCGCTCGGCGAGGGCCCGCACGGCGTCGTACGCGCCGCTCACGATCACGCCGCGGCCGATCATCATGATCGGACGCTCCGCCACGGCGATGAGATGTGCGGTTTGCTGGATGGCGTTCTCGAGGTCCTGGGTGTCAGGTGTCGGGTGTCTGGGGCTCCCCGGTCCCTGACACCAGGCACCTGGCACCTTGTATTCAGCCTTCTGATTCTGAACGTCTTTCGGCACGTCGACGAGCACCGGCCCCGGCCGTCCCTCCATGGCGATCGCCAGCGCCGTCCGCAGATCGTCGGCCAGGTCTTCCACGTCGCGCACGAGCACGTTGTGCTTCGTGACCGGCATCGTGACGCCGACGACATCGGTCTCCTGAAACGCGTCGCGGCCGAGCATCGGGCGGCCGACCTGCCCGGTGACCGCGAGAACGGGCGAGCCGTCCATGTGCGCCGTCGCCAGGCCCGTGACGAGGTTCGTGGCGCCCGGCCCGGACGTCGCGATACACACCCCCACGCGATTCCCGGCGCGCGCGTATCCGTCCGCGGCATGCGCGGCGGCCTGTTCGTGGCGCACGAGAATGTGACGCAGGCCGGCGTGGCCGTGGAGCGCGTCGTAGAACGGCATGATGGCGCCGCCCGGGTAGCCGAACAGCACCTCGACCCCCGCGTCGACCAGCGTCCGGCAGATGATCTGTGCGCCCGTCAGGAGCTCGCTCATAGCCTACACTCCCCAGAAGTAGCTGCTGCTGAGGGCGACGGTCTCGAGGCCGTCGGCATGATCGACTTTGTTCAGCGCGTGGATCAACGCGCGCGCGCCGGCCTCGACGATGTCGGTCGACGCGCCGTGGCCGCTCAGCGACTTCCCGTCGATGCGCACCTGGAGGATGACCCGGCCCAGACTGTCACGGCCCGGCGTCACCGACTGCACCGACAAGTCCAGGACTTCGATCGAGCGACCGACTGCCTCGGCAATGGCCGCGAAGGCCGCGGCAATGGGCCCGTTGCCGGTCGCGGTCGCGCTGCGTTCGGTGAACCCGGGGCCGGCCATACGCACTTCGGCCTTCGCCGGCTCCGTGCCGCAGGTGACCGTGAGACCCGTCAGGTTGTAGACCTCCGGCGCGCGATGGAAACCATCGTGCAGCAGCGTCAGCAGATCTTCGTCGAGGATCTGGCGCTTCTTGTCGGCCAGCGCCGTGAAGGCCTGATACAGCTGCTCCAACGTCTCGGCGTCAGGCTCGTACCCCAGCTGGCGGTAGCGGCGCTCGAGCGCGTGGCGCCCCGAGTGCTTGCCGAGCACGATGCTCGAGCCGCCCGCGCCGACCGTTTCGGGGGCGATGATCTCGTAGGTCAGGCCGTTCTGCAGCACGCCGTGCTGATGGATCCCCGCTTCGTGCGCGAACGCATTGCGGCCGACGATCGCCTTGTTCGGCTGCGGGAACACGCCGATCTCGTGGGACAACAGCCGGCTCGTGCGGACGATCTCGCGCGGATTGACGCCGCACTGGAACGCCACGACCTGCGGCCGCACGCGTCCCGCCATCACGATTTCTTCGAGCGCGGCATTCCCGGCCCGTTCCCCGATCCCGTTGATCGTGCACTCCACCTGACCAGCTCCGGCGTCGATCGCGGCAAGTGAGTTCGCGACAGCCAGGCCGAGGTCGTCGTGGCAGTGTGCGCTCAGCACCACCTTTTCCGCTTCGGGCACGCGGTGGCGAACGGCGCGGAACAGTTCGGCGTACTCGGCGGGGGTCGTGTAGCCGACGGTGTCCGGCAGATTGATCGTCGTCGCGCCCTCAGTGATGGCCACCAGGACGACGCGGCAGAGGAAGTCGAGGTCACTGCGCGTCGCGTCTTCCGCCGAGAACTCGACGTCGGCGGCGTAGCCGCGGGCGCGCTGTACCGCCGTGCGGACCCGTTCGATGCATTCCGCGCGATCGATGCGCAGTTTTTGCTCGAGGTGCAGATCCGAGGTGGCGATGAAGACGTGGATGCGCTTGCGCTGGGCAGGCTGCAGCGCCTCCGCCGCGGCGTCGATGTCGCGCTCGTGGCAGCGCGCCAGCGCGGCGATGATCGGGCGCCGCACGACTTCCGCCACCTGCTGCACGCCGCGCAGGTCGCCCTGCGATGCGGCCGGGAAGCCCGCTTCGATGACGTCCACGCCGAGCGTGTCGAGTTGGCGCGCCAGTCGCAGCTTGGCTTCCGGTGACATCGCGTTCCCGGGTGCCTGTTCGCCGTCGCGCAGCGTGGTATCGAAGATGATGACATCCCTGGCCATGGCTCTCCTCCGCGGTAGAAAAAAAAGACCGCGAACCTGTTGGGTTCGCGGCGCCGGTGCTGCTTCGTCCTACTTTCGAGCGACTTCTAGATTCTTACCTCCGCGCGCGCCGCGACCCCCCTGCCGAGCGTAAGGCTCAGCAGCAGGACCAGAGTAAGCAGCAGCGCGATCGGTTGCATGTGAGCGGTGTAATCTCCACCTAGGCCCCGTGGTGTCAAGGGCTAGGCCGAGAGGACGGGAGGACTCGTGATCGGACAGATGTTTCGGATGGTAAGGGGCCTGTCGGCCACCCGGAAGCGCCTGGCGCGCCATTTCGCCGGGCACCCCCTCGAGCGGCTCGCGACCGCTGCCCGCAGCTTCCCGATCGCTTCGCGGGTCGATCTCCAGCTCGCGGTCGACGACTTCTTCGCTCAGCGCGAGAAACCTACGCTGCTGGGCATTCACGTGATGTTCGGCTTCGAGACACCCACGCTCGCCCACCTGTTTTCCGCCGGCCACTTCCCGGTGGAAATAGGACCGCTGCAGTACGACGACGTCGACGTCGGCGACGACACGCCGGTCCGCTGTCTCCGCAACGCGCTCTGGCTGTCGAGCGAGAACGGGCTTCCATTCGTGCTGCTGCTCAGCCCGGCCATGCAGCGGGGCGGGATCGTCGCTGGCGGCCTCCATCTGGAGCTCGGTGTTCCGGACGGCGAGATCGGGCTCGAGTTCTCACAGCGCTTTTTCGTAGAGCTGGAGCGCCGCGTCCAGAGAGGGAAAACGTATCGCGGCCGTGTGATCTCGCTGGAAAGCGACCGGGAGTATTCCGGCAAGGGTGGCGCGGTCAAGGTTCATCGCCTGCGCACGGTGCGAAGGGAAGAAGTCGTTCTTCCCGCCAAGACCATGGAGCTGTTGGACCGGAACTTGAGCGGCTTCATACGCGCCCGCGAACACATCAAGCGTCTCGGTCTCTCGGCCAAGAAGGGCGTGCTGTTTTACGGGCCGCCGGGAACCGGCAAGACGCACACGATTCACTACCTGGCGTCGGAACTGCCCGAACACACGACGCTGCTGATAACCGCGGAGCAAGTGGGATTGCTGGACGAGTATTTCCGACTGGCGCGATTCCTCCAGCCGGCGATGGTGGTCATCGAGGATGTGGACTTGATCGCCCGCTCGCGCGAGCGTATGGACGGCCCCTGCGAAGAAGTGATGCTCAACAAGCTGCTCAACGAGATGGACGGCCTGCGCCAGGATGCCGACGTCATTTTCATCCTGACGACCAATCGCCCCGACCAGCTGGAGCCGGCCCTGGCGTCGCGGCCCGGCCGCATCGATCAGGCAATCGAGTTTCCTTTGCCCGATGAGGGGGGACGCGACAAGCTCGTGAGGCTGTACTCGCGCGGCGTTGAGCTAGGCGAGCCCCTGATCGCAGTGATTGTTCGCAGAACCAAGGGAGCAAGCCCGGCTTTCATTAAAGAGCTCATGCGCCGTGCCGCGCAGTTTCAGTTCGAGATCGACGCCGACGGCAAGTTGGACCAGTCTGCCGTGGACGGGGCTTTGGAAGAAATGGTCTTCGCGGGCGGCACGCTGAACCTGAAACTCCTGGGTGGGTCGAGCGCGGAGCTGACCGCGGCGCAGCAGAGAGGCTAGGGTGAGATCACCAGCCTGCTCATCCGCACCGCTTCAAAGTCGCGGCCGCTCGGCGCCCGGTGTCAAGTAAGTGACTTGCCGAGGACGTGCCCTGGAGGCATTCTGGGATTGGGAAAGGTTCCGGAGGGATATATGGCTCGCGCATTCGCACTGTTCCTGGTGGTTGCAACCGCGTCTCAGCTCTACGCTCAAACGCCTACGAATGGCGCGCGCGATACGAGCGCGGTGGTGGCTACACTTGCCGACTCGGACGTGACCGCAGCCATCGCGCTGGGACAAACACGAAAGAACGGCAAGACGTTCGGGTTTTTGGGTTCGGCAGACTGCTCGAACATCGTTGACGCAATGGGGGGAAACACGCGCGAGTACATCGTCCTCGCGCAGGGACCATACGGACGAATCGTCGATGGAAGCGCTCAGGCAGCTCGGAAATACATGCCGTTTGGACCCAGCGATGTCTCGTCGAGCATGCGGGCTCCCACCCTGACTGTCGCTGTCCAACAGAAGCTCTTCAACGCACAGACGACGCCGGTGCCCGTTGAGCATATCGTGATTCGAAACGCGGCGCAGGACGGCGATCCGGTCCACATTGTTCAACCGACGCACATTGAGGAGCTGCCGGAATCGTACTACAACCTCATGGGCGCGAAGATCGAGACGAAGGGTGTGTGGGCGACGTTCGAGCCCAAGGCACTCCCCGCTGGAGACTTGCAGTTCGTCGTGATCCTGTCGAACAAGGAGTGCAACGCGAGACTGCGGGAGCGCGACCGAGACAAGATCAGGTAGTTAAAGCCCGGCGCGATACGGGTGTTCGATTTCGAGGGAACCATTCTCGCGGTGAATCCGCAGAACACTTGGCCGATGTTTATGTGCGTGCTGTCGACCTTCCCAAATCGCCTGTTCGCGCGAGCGGTGCTTGTGTTGCGTGAACGACCCATCTTCACAAGAGACAACCCAGTGAGGAGAACTCCACCTGACGTTGCAGACCGTTATAGGCTTTACCACCGTATCCTACTTGGATGCGATACGATATGCCGTTTGGTCCGGGGCCTGTCAAGGGCTATGAAAATGGGCCCGTCTTTCGCTGACGGGCCCATCTGTTGTAGGAGCCACCGAGAGGAGTTGAACCTCCGACCGCTCGATTACGAATCGAGAGCTCTACCACTGAGCTACGGTGGCGGCCTCCTAACTTAGCGGCGTGCTGTTCGATACGGTACTCCACCACTTCGGACCGATGCCGCAGGCATGTTCGGTGACAGCGGGAGCGACGCACTGGCACTCGCTGCGAAGCTGCTCAAGCGAGTGCACCTCTAGCGGATCAGTGGTGACGCATGCCCCCGCCAAGCAGGTGATGCAACACGGCTAACAACAGCAGTATCCCGAAGGCGACGATCGCGAATGTCTTCACCCAGGGAGCGGTGGTGGCGGTCGAGATGGCATCGCCCTGCCCACCCACCGCGAGTTGCTTTCGACGGCCGTAAGGGGTCAATCCGCGCGGCTTGTACACATTGAGCACGGTGACCACGAGCAGAATGAAGAGACCCGCACTCGGATGGAAGAGGTCGCCTCCCAGACTGCGGAGCGCTGCAGGATCACCTTCGTGCGCGACGAGCGCCTGGGCGCTAACCGTGGGCATGTGGAGAAGAAGGATGGTGACTGAGAACATCGTCAGCGCGAATGAAATCAGAACCCAATAGTGCCGGAATAAGCCCCACGGGGTGACAATGGCCATCAGAATGCCGGTCAGTACTGATCCCACGGCAAGTGGAACGATGGCGTACCAGCCGGTCAGGTCCATGGCGAGCCAGGCCGCACGTACAGTCTCCGCATTCGCCGTTGTCACCGCGGAAACGCCGAGGACCAGGTACGCCACGACGGCGCCAATCCATCCGATCGAGAACGCGAGATGGACGGTCAGCACCAACGTGCGAACACCAGGGGTCATGGCCCTTAGTGGTCGGTGTGATCCGTGCGTACGTGAGCGCCGTGCGTCGATCCGTGACGTGCAGCGATCCACGCATGCAGCTTCTGCACCTGCGTCGAGTCGAGGACGGTTTCGATTTCTGCGGTGGTCTGCTGCATCGCACGCTGCATGTCCGCGTGCACCTGCTGCCAGGCGGCTTCGATCTGACCCTGGCGTGCCTTGAAGATCTGCTGCACGCGCGCGTACTGCTTATCCGAGAGGCCCAGCTCGGTGCGCAGCTCGGCGAGCACCTCGTCATGGTGACGTGCGACGTCCTGTCTCGTCGAACTCGTCGCTGCGTACGACGGAGCACTCAGTAGCGTTCGGTCTGCGCCACAACCGACGACGAACCCCATCACGAATGTGGATCCGACGGCGAGCAGGGCGCGGGTAGATTCGTTCAAGCGGATCATGGTGTACGCTCCAAAGTGAGAGTAGCCAGCAGCGTCGCCATTGTTGGCGGAGCCGCTGCTGTGATGAACTGCGCGGCCAGAGGATCGGCTGGCGAAAGGCCGTAGACGGTCACCGCCGAGGCGCGCTTGGGCACGTTGCGGTCTCGATGAGGCAGCCAAAGGAGCGCGACGATCACGGCGGTGGCAGCGCCGATGGTCAGGGGAACGGAGAACCGGGCGAGTCCATGCCATGGGCGGCTCGCCGCGTTCCGGTACTCCCCTAGCTGACTGCCGGCGTTCGCGACGACACGATCGGTGAGTCTCTCCCAGTAGCGTGGGTCCTCAGGAAGGCGCGACATCATCAACCACCTTTCGCATCGCCCGTCGAGCGCGGAACACGTGCGTCCGGACCGTTTGGTCGCTCACGCCAAGCGCGGTCGCGACTTCCTTGCTCGAGAATCCCTCTAACACGCACAGCCGGAAACACGCTCGTTGCATCTCCGATAGAGACGCGATCTCCAGATCGACCTTCGCCTGCAACTCCAGATACTCGACGACCTCGTCTGGCGTCGGCGCCTGATCGGGCTCGCTCTCATCGAGCGCCGCGTGGAGGCACCGGGTCCGTTCCGCCGCGCCGTCGCGCGCCACATTGCGCAGGATCGTGAAGAACCACGGTGCGAAGGGACGGCTCACGTCAAAGCCCCGCAGGGCATTCACGACGCGACGAAACGCTTCCTGGACGATGTCCTCGGCATCCTCGAACGAATCGCTGAACTCCCAGGCGACCGCGAGCGCCCGCCGGAGGTAGCGCGAGACGAGCTCGCGGTACATCCGTTCGTTCCCGGCCTGGGCTTCCCGAATGACGTCCCGATCCGGCAGGTCCTGAATACGGAGCCCTCGCGTGATGGCTGACTCTTTAGATATGTACTGCCAACGGGTGGCAATCGTTTACAGGGCCGTGGTCGCGGAAAGTCCGAGCCGCGACTCTCGGCGTGGCGGAGCGTTAAGCCGAAGAGTTGAACCCAGTCGTATCCAACCCAGCAAGCGCGTTGGGTGGGACTCCCTTTCTAGGGCTCACCGGTTAACTATCCAGTGTGAAGGTCTCCCGGCTTGTCGGCCTGCCACTCGCGGTCCTCGTACTGCACTTGGGCCTCGTCGCGAACGAGTCCAGATGCCGCACCGAGACGACGACGCGACACCAGCACCACGGTGCCGGCCAACACGCTCGGTCAGAATCAACTAATCACCCGACCCACACTCCCGCGATTCCCGTCTGTTGCCAGGCGCTGAGCTCATGCTCCGCCACGATCGGGCTCACTAGGCCCACGCAGGTTCTGGCGGGACTACAATCGGGTCCCAGACAGATCCTCATCGCTCCCCTCGCACACCGCTCAGTTAGCACCGCGCCAGAAGCACCGCCTCCCAGAGCCTAGCTCCTCAAGAACTGTCGGCGTTCACGCATCGCAGCGAGGCAACTCGCATGCGACGCTCGAGACTTTGCTCTACTCTGAGGCGTTCATGTTCCGCTATCTGCTTGCGACCTTGCTTCTGCCATCACTGCTCTCTGCGCAGCACCCTGAACACCCGAAGCCACAGCCGACTCAACAGAAGCCGATGATGTCGATGATGATCGACCCACTTGGCGTTTCGATGGAACGCATGGGCTCGGGCACAACGTGGATTCCTGACGCCGTTTCCCTGCCCGCCCGACACGTCATGTCCGGTTCATGGCTCCTCATGCTGCATGGATTTGGGTTCGTGCAGTACGACAAGCAGGGTGGCCCACGAGGAGATGAGCAGTTCGGCTCGCTCAACTGGGCGATGCTCATGGCAAGCCGTGACTTGCTGGGCGGCCGGTTTCAGGCAAGAACGATGCTGAGCCTCGATCCCGCGACCGTGTCCAACCAAGGCTATCCGCTGCTGCTCCAAACCGGCGAGAGCTACAACGGCCAACCACTCCACGATCGTCAGCATCCGCATGATTTCTGGATGGAGCTGGCCGTGATGTATGAACGAGCGATCTCACACAGCCTCGGCGTGTCGGTGTACGCCGCGCCTTCAGGGGAGCCGGCGCTCGGCCCCGTCGCCTTCATGCACCGCCCTTCCGCGATGGATAACCTTGCCGCACCGCTGTCCCACCACTGGCAGGATGCGACCCACATCAGTTTTGGTGTTCTCACGGCTGGCGTCTTTGGACAACGCTGGAAGCTCGAGGGCTCGGCCTTCAACGGGCGCGAACCCGACGAGGAACGTTGGGGGTTCGATCCGATTCGTTTGGATTCCTACTCGGGACGATTCACCGTCAATCCCGATTCGGCGTGGAGCTTCTCCGCCGGATACGGATTCTTGAAGAGTCCCGAAGCACTGCGCCCCGCGGAGTCGATGCATCGAGTCACGGCGTCCGTTCTCCACGGCCGCAAGCTCGGCATGGACGGTCAGCTAGCCACCGCGCTGGTGTGGGGTGCCAATCGCCACGCGGGACGCACCACCCACGCCGTCCTTGGGGAGGCGGAGGCGATCATGAACCGCCGCAACACGGTGTTTGGGCGGCTGGAATTCGTCCAGAAGACCGCAGAGGAGCTGTTCTTGCCGCCCCTCGGCATCGCACCAGACTCCACGTTCAACATCACGGCCCTATCGGTCGGATACATTCGCGAAGTCAGTCGCACTCGCTGGGCGACAGTGGGCGTCGGATTTCAAGCAACGCTGAACGCAGTCCCCGCGGCACTCGAGACGTTTTACGGATCGCGCACGCCGGTAGGGGGAATGTTATTCGTACGTATGCGGCCGCTTCATGCTCCGCATGACAAGGCCACCTCCATGACGCCCATGCCCGGAATGCGGGAGCACAATCATGAATAGCTCATCTTCGATGACCGCGGTGGCCGCCATTGGTCTATTCGCATCAGCGATCGGTGGAGCGCAGTCCGTCAAATCGGACTACGGTGCGCAAAGGGACTCCGCGGCCGTTGTAGCAGTGGTCGACGGATACCACCGAGCGCTGTCAGACGGCGATACTCTGACCGCGTTGTCGCTCCTCGCAGCTGATGCGACGATCCTCGAGAGCGGTGATGTCGAAACGCGGGAAGAGTATCGGTCACATCACCTGCCAGCCGATATCGAGTTCGCACGGACCGTGCCGAGCGGGCGCGGGCCAGTGCGCGTGACGATACGAGGTGACGTGGCCTGGGCAGTCTCGACCAGCAGGACACACGGCGTCTACCGCGGCCGCACCATTGATTCGCAGGGCGCCGAGCTGATGGTTGTAACGCGAGAGGCAGGGGGCTGGAAGATTCGCGCGGTCCACTGGTCGTCCCACGCCGCCCGCCCATCACGGTAGTCAGCAGGCAATTGGTGGCCTACGCGGGCCGTTGGCGTCGTCCCAGGAGCTGAGCGTTCACCGCAACGATCACGGTCGAGACCGACATGAATACCGCGCCAAGGGCAGGCGAAAGCAAAATACCCGTAGCTCGATAGAGCACGCCGGCCGCGAGTGGGACGGCCACCGCATTGTATCCCGTCGCCCACCACAGATTCTGTACGATTTTGCGGTATGTCTCGCGCGCTAGCCCGACAATGGCCGGGACATCGCGCGGATCGGACCGCACGAGCACGATGTCCGCGGATTCGATCGCGATGTCGGTTCCGGCGCCGATCGCGATCCCCACATCAGCTTCAACGAGCGCCGGTGCGTCGTTTACGCCGTCGCCTACCATCGCGACCGTGAAGCCACGCGCTTTGACCTCCCGGATCTTCGCCGCCTTCTGATCCGGCAGCACTTCCGCGAAATACTCGTCGAGTCCCAACTCCTGGGCGACCCACCGCGCCACTGGTTGAGAATCGCCGGTGAGCATCATCGCCCGGATGCCCATTTGCTTCAGTCTCTGTAGCGCCTCGCGAGACTCAGGCCGAATGATATCGGCGAGCGCAATGGCTCCGACCACCTTTGCGTCCACCAAGACGTACACGACGGTCTTGCCCTGCTCCGCGACGCGCGCCACCCGTGCATCACTCACGGTCTGGTTGCGCTCCTTCAACCCGGGCTCACGACTGTCACCTCCACGCTTTCCACCATTCCCCGCGCACCTTTTCCCGGGATCGCGCTCACTTCGGCTGGCGCCGGATAGCTGATGCCTCGCTGCGTTGCGGCGCGCACGATTCCCGCGGCGATGGGGTGTTCGGAGCGACCCTCGATTGCGGCGGCCAATCGCAGAATGTCGGCCTCGCTGCGGCCGTTCAGAGAGACCACGTCCGTAACTCCGAAGCGTCCCTCAGTGAGCGTACCCGTCTTGTCGAAGACGACCGCGTCGAGCGCGCGTGCGCGCTCGAAGGCCGCGCGATCGCGGATCAGGAGTCCGTTCCGCGCCGAGATCGAGGTCGAAACGGCCACGACCAGGGGGACCGCAAGGCCGAGCGCGTGGGGACAGGTAATCACCATGACCGTCACCATGCGCTCGAGCGCGAAATCAAAGCTGCGTCCAACGCCGAGCCAGGCGACCAGCGTTGTTACTCCCGCGGCGATCGCGATCACCGTCAGCCACATCGCCGCGCGATCGGCGAGGTCTTGCGTGCGCGAGCGGGTCTGCTGGGCGCGGCGCACCAGCTCGATTACCTGCGCGAGATATGTCTCAGCGCCCGTTCGGGTGATGCGCAGCGTGATCGCTGCTTCCCCGTTTACTGCTCCACCGAGCACCGCATCACCGGGACTCCTCTCCACTGGCTGCGACTCGCCCGTCAGCAATGCCTGGTTGACGGTCGTCCGGCCCTCGGTGATTGCACCGTCCGCGGGAATCCTCTCGCCGGGTTTGACCAGCACCAGCTCATCCTGCCGAAGCTCCGTGACAGGGACGTCCTCGGTTGATCCGTCGGGGTGCAGCCGGTGCGCCTCGGCGGGAAGCAACCGCACCAGCTCCTCGAGCGCCCGTGATGCGCCCATCACCGAACGCATCTCGATCCAGTGGCCCAGCAGCATGATGTCGATGAGCGTCGCGGTTTCCCAGAAGAACACCGTGCCGCGCAGGCCAAAGACAACGGCGGTGCTGTAGAGATACGCCACGCTGATCGCGAGGCCGACGAGCGTCATCATCCCCGGCAACCTTTTTCGCAGCTCGGCCACGAGGCCCGTTAGGAACGGCCAACCGCCATAGAAGTAGATCGCCGATGCAAACACAAACTCGACGTAGCGCTCGCCCGGAAATGCCAAGACGTTCCGCAGGCCGAGGAAATGCTGGACCATCTCGGATGTCGCGAGTACGGGAAGGGTCAGCGCGAGGGAGACCCAGAAACGCCGCCGGAAGTCGGCGACCATGTCGCCGTGATCGTGGCCCTCGCGCGGCGCCGGCACCGCGCCGTGATGCATATGATCGTGCAGGTCGTGAGGAGTCATTGACGCGACGGGCACCTGACGGAGCCGTATGAACAGAACACGCAGCAGTCGCCGAAGGTAGTACAACACCGGAATCACCAGCAGCGTGAGCACCGTCGATGTCACCATCCCGCCCACCATCGGCGCTGCGATCCGCTTCATCACGCTGGCGCCCGGTCCGTGACTCCACAGCACCGGCACCAGGCCAAGCATGATGGCAAGTACCGTCATGAGCTTGGGCCGAACGCGGTTGACGGCTCCGTGTTCGATCGCGGTAACGAGCTCGCCGAGCGTCGGCCGCGCATTGGCCTTCACCACGTCTCGCCAGGCGTGATCGAGATAAATCAGCATGACGACACCCGTTTCAGCGGCGACGCCCGCGAGCGCGATAAACCCGACCGCAGCGGCGATCGACAGGTTGTATCCCAACACCCACATGATCCACACGCCACCCACGAGTGCGAACGGCAGTGACAACATCACGATGGCCGTCTCGGCAACGGTTCCGAACGTGAGGTAGAGCAGCAATGCGATGATGCCCAACGTCAGCGGCACGACAACCGCGAGCCGTGACCGCACGCGCTGGATCGCTTCGTACTGACCGCTCCACTGGAGGCGGTATCCAGTCTGCAGATTGACCTCGCGGGCCACGACCGCCCGCGCGTCACGCACGTAGCTACCCACATCGCGGCCCCGCACGTCGATCGACACCTGGTCGTACAGATACCCGCCCTCGCTCCGGATCATCGCCGGCCCAGCGCTGAACGCGATGCTGGCCACCTGCGCGAGCGGCACCTGCGGTCCGTCACCCCGACCGATGAGCAGGCGGCCAATGGCGTCCGGGCTGTCGCGAAAGTCTCGCGCGTACCGCACCTGCACGGAATAGCGCTCCCGCCCCTCCACTGTAGTGGTGATCTCTTCCCCTCCCAACGCGACACCGATCACCTCCTGCGCATCGCCCGTGCTGAGTCCGTAGCGCGCCAGGGCGTTGGCGTCCGGCCGGATGTCGAGATAGCGACCGCCGAGTGACCGCTCGGCGTACACACTCGCGCTTCCGGGAAGCGGCGCCAGCACGCGCTCGATATCCTGTCCAATCCGTTGAATGGTTTCGAGATCGGGTCCGAAAATCTTCACGGCGAGCGTCGTGCGCACGCCGGTGGACAGCATGTCCGTCCGGTTTTTGATCGGCATCGTCCACGTATTCACCGCACCCGTGATGCGGAGCACCTGATCCATATCCGCTATCAATAGGTCCTGTGTCATGCCCGATCGCCACTCGGACTCCGGCTTCAGGTTGACGACGGTCTCCACCATGGACATCGGTGCCCAATCCGTCGCGGTATTGGCTCGCCCAGCCTTGCCCCACACGGAAGCGACTTCGGGAAACGTCATGAGGATGCTGTCCTGCACACGCAGCAACCGCCGCTGCGTCGTGAGCGAGACACTCGGCAACGTGTTGGGCATGAACATGAGCGAACCTTCGTTCAGCGGCGGCATGAATTCGCTGCCGAGCCGAGCGAACGGGAGGAGGGTGAGCAGCAGCACCACGGCTGCCCCGCCGATCACCCACCATCGAGCTTTCAACGCCCAGTCGAGAACGGGTCGGTACAGACGGATCGCCCAGCGGTTCAATGGATTCTCCGCCTCAGCGCGGATCTTCCCTTTCAC
>WNFY01007043.1_pt1 | contig 16350 bp, 15 predicted proteins | sample 5400091 | NCBI WGS metagenome assembly WNFY01 (sample SAMN13153364, study PRJNA577476) | soil metagenome | isolation source: 60 cm soil or saprolite under grassland replicate 1 | place: USA:California | collected 2016-06-15
TTCCAGCTCATCGTCGACACCGGCTACCCCAACTACGCCAACGTGCTGACGGTCCGCGCCGACCAGAAGGCCAAGCTGGCGCCGTGCCTGCAGCGGCTGGTGCCGATCATCCAGCAGGGGCAGGTCGACTTCATGCGCAACCCCGGCGCGACCCTCGACCTCCTCGTGAAAGTGGACAACGCCTACAAGGGCGGGTTCGTCTACTCGCGTGGGCTGGCCGATTTCGCGGTCGCGCAGATGCGCCGGCTCGGCATCGTCGACAACGGCCACGACACCACCCTCGGCAACTTCGACACCGGCCGGGTGCAGCGGCTGATCAACATCGTGGTGCCGATCCTCAACGGCGAGAAGAAGCCGGTCAAGGCGAACCTGACCCCGACGGACGTGGTCACCAACGAGTTCACCGCAGCGTCGATCGGCCTCAGGTGAGCACGGCGGAAGGGCGGACTATGAAGCCAGCCTCGACGCCGACCCGCTCGTTCGACGCGTTCGCGGAGACCTTCGACCGGTTCGCCGAGCTCGTCGGAGCGCCGCTCGCCCAGTACGTGGAAGGCGCGCTGCCAGCGCACGGCGCCCGCGCGGTCGACCTCGGCTGTGGCACGGGCCGGCACGCCACCCTGCTCGCCAGCCGCTACCGCGAGGTGCTCGGCGTCGACGTGTCCGAGTCGATGCTCCAAGTCGCCCGCGCGCGACGCAACCTCCCCGGCATCACCTACCAGCAACGGGACCTGTGCACCCTGACGACCGCCGCCGACGGCCGCTTCGACCTGGTGTTCAGCGCCTACACCCTGCACCACGTCCCCGACCTCGACGCGACGCTGCAGCGCATCCGCGAGCTGGTCGCACCGGGCGGGCTGGTCGTGCTGATCGACAACGTCGCCCCACGACCCGCCGTGCCCCGCCGCTGGTTCGTCGGCGAAGCCGTCCGCCTGCTCTCGCTGGACCTGCTCAGGCGGCGGCGACCCCCGGCGGAGGCGTTCGAGGTGTTCCGGCTGAACACCAACCGGCAGTGGCTCGACCACCTCACCACCGACCGGTTCCTGGACCGGTCCGAGTTCGAGCGGCGCTACGGCCGCGCCTTCCCCGGCGCCCGGTTCACCAGCATGTACCGTGCCCACGCCCTGCGCTGGGACGCGCCAGGCCCTGGTGAAGAAGACTCCGAGGAGACCTGAGTTGAACGACTGGCCCGTCCCCCGCCGATCGGCGGGGGACGGGCCAGTCCGTGTCAGTGGCATGGCCAACCTCGAACGCTGATCGTGCCAGCTCCCACGGGCGAGACCGTGACCGGTGCGCTAGTCGGGCAGCAGGAGCAGCTTTCCGGTCGTGCGCCGGGCGGCGAGGTCGTCGTGGGCGCGGGCGGCACCGTCGAGCGGGTAGGTGCCGCCGACGCGGACATCGAGGTCGCCCTGGCTGATCCAGCCGAACAGATCGCCCGCGCGGCGCAGCAGCTCGTCACGGCGGGCGATGTGGTGCGCGAGGACCGGGCGGGTGATGAACAGCGAGCCGCCGGCGGCGAGACGCCGCAGCTCGAAGGGAGGCACCGGTCCGCTCGCCGCGCCGTACAAGACCATGTACCCGCGTGGGCGGAGGACCGCCAGGCTGTCGTCGAAGGTCGTCCGCCCGACGCCGTCGTACACGACCGCGGCGCCGGCCCCGTCGGTGACCTCGCGGACCACGGCGGGGAAGCTCTCGTAGCCGGTGACGTGGTGCGCTCCTGCCTGCCGGGCAAGGCCGGCCTTGTCCGCGGTTGACGTGGTGCCGATGACGGTGCCACCGCGCATCTTGACCATCTGGGTGAGCAGCCGCCCCACCCCGCCCGCCGCCGCGTGCACGACGACGGGATCGCCCTCGGTCACCGGGTAGGTGCTGCCCGACAGGTAGTGCGCGGTCATGCCCTGCAACATGACGGCCGCCGCGACCTGCAGCGCCACCCCGTCCGGCACGCGGACGGCGCGCTCGGCGGGAACGACCACCTGCTCGGCGTAGCTGCCAGGCACGCCCGTCCACGCAACCCGGTCGCCCTCGGCGAAGCCGGCGACGCCCGGCCCGACGGCGGCCACGGTGCCGGCGCCCTCGGCGCCCGGAACGTAGGGCAGGTCGCCGTCGGCATAGGGCGGTTCTCCCCGCCGCTGGTAGATATCCATGAAGTTGACGCCGGCCGCGGCGACATCGACGACGAGCTGGCCGGGCCCCGTCCGCGGGGCCTCACGGTCGCTCACCTCGAGGACCTCCGGTCCGCCGTGCCGCTTCACGACCACTGCGCGCATGTGCTCATCCTCCCCCCGGACCGGCGCACCGGTCCGGCCTGTACGGGGCCAGATCCAAACCGACGTCCCGGCCCAGTGCGAGGTCCGCGGCGACCGCTCCGACGTAGGGACCCAGAGTGAGCCCGACAGGGCCCAGCCCGGTCGCCACCACCAGACCTGCCACGCCGTCGACGCCGCCGAGCACCGGCAGCCCGTCCGGGGTCAGTGGGCGGAACCCCACGCGGACCTCCGCAACCGTCCCAGCAGCCAGACCGGGCGCCACCCCCAAGGCGTCACCGACGATCTTGCGCACACCCCCGACGGTCACCCGGTAGTCAAAGCCGGCGTCGGACTCTCTGGTCGCGCCGGCGACCACCCGCCCACCCGGAAACGCCAGCACGTAATGCTCACCGAGCGTACGGATGACCGGCCACGCCTCGGTGTCGCGACCCGGCAGATCGACGTGCAGGATCTGGCCACGCTGCGGGAACACCGGCAGCGCCACGCCGAGCGGCTGGCACAGCGCGGCCGACCAGGCGCCGGCGGCCACCACCACTGCGTCCGCGCCCAGGCGCTCACCGTTCACGGTCACCCCGGTGACCGTGGGCCCGGCCGTTGTCAAGGCCGCCGACCCCGAACGCCGGCTGGCGCCGTGCCCGGTCGCCGCACCCATCAGGGCGTTGCGCAACCTCCGGCCGTCGACCCGGGCGACGCCACCAGCCCAGAGCCCGGCCAGGTCCGACCGCAGCACCGGGAACAGCTCGGCCGGCTCGCCCGGTGCCAGCCGGCGGATCTCGCCAAGCCCCGACGTGCCCGGCTTCTCGCGCACCCGCATCCGACCACTCTGCCGCATCTCCCACGCGCCCTCCACACCGCGTCACGGCGAGCGGCTACATTTTGGTGTGGTCAGGTCACAAAGCAGCGGAGGTGCGACGCGGTGGTCGACCGGCGCGGGTTCCTGCGGAGCGGCGGCGGGGCCCTGCTCGCGGCGGGGCTGCTCGCGGCCTGCCACGGGTCGACGTCGAGACCGACCCCGAGGCCGACCCCGTCGGGCAGCACCGCCGGCGGGCCGCCGGCGACGTCCGGGCTCGACTGGCACGAGCTCGCGCGCGCCCTGGACGGCGACCTGGTGCTGCCGTCCGACCGGCGCTACGCGACCGCGAGGCGGCTGTTCGACCCGCGCTTCGACCGCGTCCGCCCCGCCGCCGTGGCGATGTGCCGGACCGTGGCCGACGTGCAGCGGTCCATCGCCTTCGCGCGCCGGCACAGCGTCCGGCTCGCGGCCCGCGGCGGCGGGCACAGCTACGCCGGCTACTCGACCTGCCCGGGCCTGGTCGTGGACGTGACCGGCCTCGACCGCGTGAGGGTCGACCGCGACGGCGGCACGGCGAGGGTCGGGGCCGGCGCGCGACTCGTCGACGTCTACGCCCGGCTCGCCGCGGTCGGCGTGGCGGTCCCCGCCGGCTCGTGCCCGACCGTCGGCATCGCCGGGCTGACGCTCGGCGGCGGCTACGGCGTGGTCAGCCGCAAGTACGGCCTCACCTGCGACGTGCTGGCCGCCGCCCAGGTCGTGACCGCCGACGGCCGGGTGCTCGACTGCGACGGCCAGCGCCACGCGGACCTGCTCTGGGCCTGCAGGGGCGGGGGCGGCGGCAACTTCGGCATCGTCACCGCCTTCACGTTCCGCACCCACCCGGTCGGCCCGGTGTCGCTGTTCACGCTGCGGTGGCCGTGGCCGGCGGCCGCGCAGGCGCTCGGCGCCTGGCAGTCCTGGGGCCCGGCAGCGCCGGACGAGCTCTTCTCGAACTGCCAGCTCCTGGCCGCCGAGAGCCAGGCGCCCGGGACGGAGCCCACGGTCAAGGTCAGCGGCGTGCACCTCGGCGGCCCGCAGCGGCTCCAGGCGCTGCTGGAACCGCTGCTGGCGGCGGTGCCCGCCCGGCCGGCGCGCCGCTTCGTCGGGCTCGCGTCCTCCTACCTGCACGCGATGCTCGTCGAGGCCGGCTGCGAGAGCCTCACCGTCGCGCAGTGCCACCTGCCGACCCAGCACCCGGAGGGGGTGCTGCGGCGGCAGCCGTTCCTGGCGGCCTCGGACTTCCTGACCGCACCGCTCTCCCCCGCCGGCGCTGCGGCAGTCGTGGACGCGGTCGAGCGGCGCCAGGCCGATCCGCGCCTGACCGGCGGCGGGGTCGCGTTCGACGCCTACGGCGGCGCGATCAACCGGGTCCCGCCCGCCGCGACCGCCTTCGTGCACCGCGGCACCCTCTGCTCCGTCCAGTACACCGCCTCGTGGGCCGAGGGCGAGCCCGCCGCTGTCGTCGACGCCAACGCCGCCTGGCTGCGCGGCCTCCACGCGGCGATGCGCCAGCACGTCAGCGGCTTCGCCTACCAGAACTACATCGACCCCGCCCTGGCCGACTGGAAACGGGCCTACTACGGCGACAACTACCCACGGCTCGTCCGGGTCAAGGCGGCCTACGACCCCGACGACGTCTTCCACTTCGCCCAGGGCATCCCGCCTCGCTGACCGCGGTGGCACGAGCCGTCGTCTTGCCGGCTGCTGTGGGGCGTGCTTGAGTCAACGGGTCTGGGAGGTGTCGCTCGGGAAGGCAGGACGTGCCGGTGGACCGGACCGGGTCGTCGCGGGCGAGTCGGCGGGTCGTGGCGGCCGGGCTGCTGGTGGCGCTTGCGGTGCTGGTTGCTATCGGTCGTGCGGAGCGGCAGGCCCTGAGCCCTCGGGTGACCGCGCCGGCGCCACTGGTGACCTCCGCGCCGACCACCACCATCCCGCCTGCCCCGGTGACAGCCAGGATCGGCATCGGCCGGGGCGCGGGGGCGGTTGCCGTCGGGGAGGGCGGGGTCTGGGCCTTGCGTGGCGGCAGCGTGGTCCGCGTGGATCCTCGCGGCGACCGGGTGACCGCCCGTATCCGTGTCGCCGCCGCCGCCGGGTTCTGGGACGGCAGGTTTGCGCTGGGGGCGGGTGCGCTGTGGGTCGGTGCGGGCGACCACGCCATCCGGGTCGATCCCGGGTCCGGGCGGGTCGGCCGGGTCCGGGCCGGTGCCTGGGCGGTCGGGCCCGATGGGCTGTGGTCGTGCCGGGCGCGGGCTGAAGGTGGACGGGGCAGCCTGGTCCGGGTGGACCCGCGGACGCTGGCCGAGACCGCCCGGGTCCCGGTGGCGGCCTGTCCGGCGGCGCTGGTGGCGGGGCGTGGGGTGGCGTGGGCGGTGGACGAGCGCGGCACGCGGGTGCTGCGCGTGGCCGCCGACGGGCGGGTGACTGCGATCGGCTTGCCGGTGGCGCCGTTCAGCCTGTCGCCCACGGGGCCGGTCCCGGTGGCGCTGGCGGTGGGCGAGGGGGCAGTGTGGGCGCTCAGCGACCGGGTGGAGTCGCCGACCCGGCTCGGCTCCACCGTCGGTCTCGGGTTGGTCAGGATCGACCCGGGCAGCGCGCGGGTCACCGGGGTGACGCCGCTTGCCGACCTCGAGGCCGCAGACCAGGCATTTGCGGTGGGCGCTGGCGGCGTGTGGGTCGTGGGGACTCCCGTAGGCCAGCGGGGGAGCCTCCCGGGTCGGTTCGTGGTCGACCGGGTCGACCCGCGCAGTGGCCGGCTGCTCGGCAGCTTCGCGGTCGGGGGGCTCGAGCTCGGCTTCGGGCCGCAGGTGGCCGTGGGGTTCGGTGCGCTGTGGCTCGCCGCCTTCGACAGCAGCGAGCTGCTGCGGATCGACCTCTCCCGAATGTAGCCCGGGCGACCCGGTCGGCCGCGACGGCTCCTTGGCCGACCCGTGGTGGAAATGAGTCCGCCCCCCGGCGGATCTAAGGCACCAGCCCGAGGTGGGACCACCCGCCTTAGACCTACCGTGACCTCAGTGAATACAGCGAAGGAGGCCATCATGACCACGACGCTTCTCGACTACAGCGCCCTGCTGGCCGAGCAGCGCATCGCGGACCTCCGCCGCGAGGCTGAGGCCGACCGCAAGGTGCGGGCCGCCCTTGCCGCCCGCCGCCGGAAGGGGGCCTGACGTGCCAGCGCTGCTGCTCCTCGCCGCCCTTATGATCCTCGCCCTCGTCGGTGGCTATTTCGGCGTCGACTCCCGCGACGGGGGCGACTGGTCACCGCCACGCCCGCGCGGTCGGTGAGCGCCGAGCTCCGCCAGCCGCTACGAGCCCCCGGGTGCCGGGGCGACCGCCTCGTCAAGGCCCAGTCGATGGGCGGTGGCGGCCGCCTCGACACGTGTGTGCACGCCGAGCTTGCCGAGGATGTTGCTGACGTGGACGCTGGCCGTCTTGCGGCTGATGAACAGCGCGTCGGCGATTTGCTGGTTCGAGCGGCCGGCGGCCACCAAGCGGAGCACCTCCAGCTCGCGCGGCGTGAGGCCGGCCGCCCCGCCGCCCACCGCCTCGCCGCGGCCGCTTCCGAGGTCGAGGCGGCCGCGGCGGGCGAGCGCGTCGACCTCAGACCGCAGCGGCTCGGCCTGGTCGCCGGCGACCCTGGCGCGCCCGGCCCGGTCGGCCTCGGCGGCCAGCCCTAGCGCGGCGGGCCAGATGGCGCTCAGCGCCCAGGGGTCGTCGGCCACGGCCAGCCCGGCCAGGTTGAGGCCGGTCAGCTCGCGGGCCTGGTCGAAGTCGCCCTGCCAGAGGGCGAGGTCGGCGCCGCAACCGCTGGCCAGGTAGGCGACCCAGGGGTCGTGGAAGAATGCCTTGAGTCGTGCGAACCGCTCACGGGCGGTGCCGCTGCCCCGGCCGACCTCGACGAGCAGCGCGGCGGCGGAGCGGCCGCCGGCCGCCGGGCTGCGGTCGTCGACCGCGGTGGCCAGGCGCTCGGCCTTGTCCCACGCGCCCATCGAGTAGTAAGCGATGCAACGCAGCACGCGGGCGTCGGCGCCGAACCCGCTCCAGCTCAGGCCGCTGCGCTCCGCCAGCGCCACGGCCTCGTCATAGGCGGAGCAGGCGCCGGCCAGGTCGCCGACGTCGTGCGCGAGCCCGCCGAGGTTGTACTGGGCGCGCAGCTCCACGAGCCGGTCACCGGCGGCGGTCGCGCGGCGGCGGGCGTCGTTGAGGAGCGACCGCGCCCGTTCGATGTCGTCATGGCGCTCGGCGAGCAGGGCGAGGTTGATCATGGCGCGCGCCTCGTCGACGGCGCTGCCCGCCGCTGTGGCCACGGCGAGCGCCTCGTCGCACCAGCGCCGCGCCTCGTCGTGCTCGTGCAGGTGCATGAGGGCCCGGCCGAGCTGCGCGGCGACCCGCGCCCGCAGCGGCGTCGGCGGGTCGGCCGGCACCAGCTCGACGGCACGGCGGCACGCGACCAGCATCAGACGGTGGGACTCGTCCGCGCTGTGGAACTCGAGCAGGTACTCGCCGAGGCGCTCGTTGGCCAGCGCCGCCCGCGACGGGTCCGCGCCGGCGTCGATCGCGGCCACGGCCTCCTGCGCCAGCTTCACGGCGTGACGGAACTCACCCGAGTGGCTGGCCGCCTCGGCGGCGCGCAGCAGCAGCTCGACCCGGTCCATGCCAGCGACCGCGGCGGCGCCGGGCACCTGGTCCCACAGCTCACAGGCGTGGTCGAGGTGGCGGAAGGCCTCGGCCGGAGCGGACATCGCCGTCGCGTCAGCCGCCGCCCGCACCTGGGCGGCCAAGGCGCCGGGCAGGTCGTGGCTGGCCAGCGCGTGGTAGGCCAGCTCTGCGGCTGAGCCGCCACCGTCGGCACCGGCCAGCAGGCGCGCGTAGGTCGCGTGGAGGCGGGTGCGCTCCCCCGGCAGCAGATCGCCGTACACGGCCTCCTGCAGCAGCGCGTGGCGGAACCGGTAGCTCTCCGTCGCCGGGTCGGCGACGAGGACCTGGCCGGCGATCGCCTCGCGCAGGCCCCGCTCCAGCTCGGGCTCTGGCAGGCCGGCGGCGGCGACCAGGAGCTGGTGGTCGACCCGGCGCCCCGCGACCGCGGCCACCTTGAGGACCTCCTGGGCAAGCTCGGAGAGGGCCTCGACGCGGCCCAGCAGCACATCGGCGAGCGCGTCGGGCAGCGCCACCTCCGCGCGGGCGGCGCCGGCGGCGACCAGCGCCTCGGCGAAGAAGGCGTTGCCCTCGGTGCGGGCCAGGATGCGGTCGACGACCACCGGCGGGACGACCCCGCCCGCCAGCGACTCCAGGTGCTCGACCAGCTCGGCGCGGGTGAACGGCCGCAGGTCGACGCGCTCGAGGTCGGGGACGCGGAGCAGCTCGGCGAGCAGCGGGCGCAGCGGGTGGCGCCGGTGCAGGTCGTCGGACCGGTAGCTGGCGACCAGGGCGATGCGGCCGGTCCGCAGGGTGCGGATCAGGAAGGCGACGAGGTCGCGGGTGGAGCGGTCGGCCCAGTGCAGGTCCTCGATGACCAGCAGCAGCGGCGCCAGCTCGGAGAGGCCAACGAGCAGCGACAGCACGCCGTCGAAAAGCTGCACCCGCTCGAACCCGTCGCCCGGCGGCACCACCGCGGCGCGGCCGTTGCCCGTCCGCGGCATCAGCAGGCCGAGGCCGGGGACCGCGGCGGCCAGCGGGCCGACCAGGTCGGACTCGCCGGGCCGGGCGCCGAGGTCGCGGAAGGCGTCCACGAAGGGGACGTAGGGCAGGCCGAGGTCGCCGGCCTCCATGCAGCCGCCGAGCAGCACGCGCGCGCCCTGCCGCTCGGCATGACCGGCGAGCTCGGCGAGCAGGCGGGTCTTGCCGACGCCGGCGTCGCCGGCGACCAGCGCGACCGCGGGCCAGCCCTTCTCGGCCCGGGCGAGCACGCCGAGCAGCCGGCCGAGCTCCTCGGAGCGGCCGACGAACACCGGGTTGGTAGCGGTTGCCATGCCTGCAAGTATGCCCGTGACACCCGACAGCAGGGAACACCGCCGGCCGAGGGCTGAATGGGTGGACGGCTACCGCGCCGCCGCCCCAGCACCCTGCTGTGCCTGCTCTGCGGCCACCTCGTCAACCCGTTCGGGCCGCACTGGCTCGTCCGGGACGCCGCTTACCAGGACGCCGACCTCGACGACCCCACGCCAACGTGCTCGGCCTGGTCGGCCTGCTCCACGACGCCGACTGCAAGGTGCTGTACGTGCTGGACGCCGAGCTTGCCGGCAGCACCATCCAGGAGGACTGATGCCACCACCACCACCACCACCGACCCCGCCCAGGACCCCGAGCAGGACCCCCGCCGGCCGCCTCCGCCGCCCGCGACTGGCCCGACCGGGCCATCGAGCTTGCCTCCGGCCTGACCGCCGTCTCCATGTTCGCCTACGGCGTCGCGCTGTCCTACGCGGTCTTGCACCGCATCGCCCGTGCCGCCGGCCCGTTCCCCTGGGCGGCGCACCTATGGCCGCTCGGCTTCGAGGCGTTCATGGCCTCCGCCGCCCTCAACGCCCTCGCCGAGCAGCGCACCCGCGCCCACCGGCCCGACTGGCGGCAGCGCGTCCCCTGGTACCCCTGGAGCCTCACCGCCACCACCGCCGACGGCTCCATCCTGCTCAACTGGTTCCACCCCGCGATCCCGCTGGACCCCCCGCCCGGCTGGCTGGTGTCGCTGGTCTACGGCCTGCCGCCGCTCGCCGCCGTGTTCGCCTGGCACCTGTTCCTGCAACGCCTCGCCCACCGCCGCCAGCAGCACCCCCAGCAGACCGAGCAGGACCCCGCCCGGCCCGGCCGGCTGCCCGCCGTCCGCCCGCTCGACCTCCGGCAGGACCCGGCCAGCGCCGACCCGCGCGGCACCGTCCGGGCGCTGCTGGCCCACGAGACGCCCCAGTCCCGCGTCAGTGCCGCCACCGTCCAGCAGGCAACCGGCCTGTCCCGGCTCAACGCCAAGCTCATCGAAGAGGCAGCCGAGGTCATCGGCGTCACCGTGCCATGCCACCGCGCCATGACCGACACGCTCGCCAGCGAGCTGGCCGACGTGCTCGAAGTCGTCTACGCCCTGGCCGCCGCCAACGGCATCGCCCGCCGCGACCTGGAGCAGGTCCGCCAGGACAAGCGCGACGCCCGCGGCGGCTTCACCCGCGGGACCCTCTGGCTCGACTCGGACGGCCCGGGCGGCACGCCATGAACCTCCGCCTGCACGGCACCCCCGCCGAGTGCCAGCGCGCCCTTGCGCGACTCGCCCAAGTGCTCACCGTCGTCGAGGTCAGCCCCACCTACCGCGACCGACCGCCGAGCCTGCTCGTCCGCGTCGACGTCCAGATCCGCCTGTAGCCCACCCTGCCCGAAGGCCACCCGGCCCCACCACGCCGGGTGGCCTTCTCGTTTGCCCGTGAGGTGACGAACCGATGGTCACCACCATCTACACCGACTGCGCGCACTGCGGCGCCACCTTCGGCCAGCCCTACGACCCCGGCCACCGCCGCCAGTACTGCTCCGGCCGCTGCCGCACCGCCGGCTACCGCGCCCGCCAGCGCCGCCAGCAGCAGGCCGACCGCGAGCGCCAGCAGAACGAAGAGCGCGCCCGCCGCCAGGCCCACGACGACGCCCGCCGTCAGCGGGAACGCGCCCGCCAGCGCGCCAGCCAGCCGCCCCCCCACGCCGGCACCGCCCGGCCCGGGACCTGGTGTGTTGCCCGCCTCTGGAAATGAGCACGAAGGCGACGCTCCAGATGGCCATGCACGCTACCGTCGAGTTGGCGTTCGATGGTCACCTCGTCGCTCCCCTGCGCACCTTGCCGGCCGACCACGCGATCCCACCGGCCGCCACGGCACGACCAGATGCCGCGCGATACCGTCCTGGCTCCGTGCGGCCCGGCACGGACAACGCCGCCACGACGGCGGCCGCGCGGCGCACTGCCGATCGCGTGGCGAGCCAGGATGGACGCGCCGGTCGCGGTGCTCGCCGATGCCTGCCGGCAGCGCGGTCAACGCCAGGGGACGAGCGTCACCGTCGCCGGCAGCCCAGCGCTCCCTGGGGCCTCGCCTTCCCGCTCACGCGGGCGTCGCACACCAACGCAGGGAGCCTTTCCGGTTATTCACAGCGTGTGGCAAGCTCCGCAGCCCTACCCCACCCGCCCCGAGGACGACCCCACCCGGCCCAAACTCCAGCACCGCGGAGGGTACGGCAACCCCTACGTCAAAAGGAGCCGCCTTCGGCGGCGATCAACCAATCAGCCGAACGGCTGCCGCATGGAGCGCTCGCAATTTCCGCGCACCTACGGCGCGCCGCCATCTTCGATGGCGATCCATTTCAACCATGCCGAGGTCTGTCACCTACGGTTCGTCACCGCCCGTAACGAACGGAACGTCACACTTCGCTTGCTCCGCTTGTGACGAACCGTACGTGACCTGAGTTGCCCGACTTGCTGTGACGATCCGTTCCGCACGCCTTGCTGTGACATCCGTTGGTGACCATCATGCTTGGGTTGCTGTGACGAACCGTTAGGCACGCCCCTCGCATGTGACGATCCGCTTGTGACCGGCCCGACCCGCTGAAGACGGGGAGCACCCCGGCCCCCGCCGGCCTCGGCCTGCGGCCTTCGACAACAACCCCCGCAAGTGACGATCCGTCCGTGACCACAGGGAGTTGGCCTGCCTGGTCTCCCCAGCGTAGTGCCACCCCGCCGGCTGCAAGGCCGGCCCGTTCCTCCCTCGCTGCGCTCGCTCCGGGCGGCCTTTCCGCCAGCGAGGACCCCGGCACTGAACAGGAGACGACCAGGCAGACCACCCTCCAGGAGGACTCCATGTCCGACTCGACCTACCCCTACTGGTCAAGCACCGGCCTCGATGACGACGAGATCGACACCCCCGGGACCACCGCAGCCATGCACCACGAGACCTGCACCTGCCGCGAGTGCCCCGAATGCTTCGAGTGCATCGATGCCGACTGGAACCTCAGCGTGTGCCGGAGCTGCACCATCCGCAGCTACCAGGACGCCTGGAGCTTGAGGGCGTAGTCGCCAAGCCGCCCGGCCGGGACCTCGCGCCCGGCCGGGCTACACCACTCCTCGTGGTCTCGCCGCCGAACCGGGCAACGATGCAGGTCAGCGGCGGCGTGGAGCAGCGCCCACTCAAGATGCCTGATTCGCCCCCCCTGGAGCCGGGTTGGCGGCGGAGCGATGCGGTACTCGCCAAGCTTGCGAACCGCGGGCTACGATGTTAAGTCCGCAACGCGACGGTGGGGACTGGTGTCATGCGCGCTCCGACAGCCGTGAGTAGACGATCTACCTACTTCTTCACCATGCCCTCATGGCTTGATGGGCCAGCACGGCTGTTCGACTTCTGGGGCGGACACGGCCGCTACAACTGGGGTTCCAGCTCCGAGGAGGGCAATGCGTACGCCATCGCTATGGACTGGTGGGCTGTCGGCGACGACATCGTTGCTGCAACGAACCAGATCGCCTCAGAGCTGCACCGCGACGAATAGTGGATCAGCAGCCGGAAGGCGATGAGGGCGCCGGTTCGGCGCCCTCGCCGCCGCATAGTCAGCCTTCCGTGTCGCCACGTCAGGTCGTGACCGTTCAGCAGACCGTCGAGGGCTTCACCGGTCCCATCCCGCCTCCACAGGTCCTGGGAGGCTACGAGGCGGTCTTGCCGGGTCTGGCCAATCGCATCGTTACGATGGCAGAACGGCAGTCGGAGCACCGTCAGAGCCTCGAACGACAGGTGGTCAGCGCGAACATCCGCCATGAGTGGCTGGGCTTATGGATCGGGGCTGCCGTCGCCGTGATCATGGTTGCTGCGGCTGTCATCGTAGCGATCGCCGGGCAGCCTGTTGTTGGGGGAGTAATCGGAGTCTTTGACGTTGTTGGCATCGTCACGGTGTTTGTGCTTCGCCAGCGAGCCCAGGAACGAGAACTAGAGGATAAGGCGAATCAGCCCTGAGCAGGCAGCAACCTGCTGGAACAGGGCGTAGGGACGAGGAGGGGGACCGGGGGAGGACACCTCCTCCCCCGGCATACTGGCCAACTAGATCGCCCCGAGGATCGTGGTGCAGGTGGGGCACCACTGCCCGGCCGGGACATGGCCAGCGTTCCGGCGAGGCCCGTCGGCCGGATCGTCACACGGCCGCCGAGACTGGCCCCATTACTGGCGGAGCTGTGGAGGCTCCCAGCCTGGAAAATCGCAGGTGGCACGGCGGTAAGGCTTCGATCCATGGTAAGGATCGCTTCAGTTTCTCAAAGTGAGCTTCTTGGCGAATTCGGTTTGCTCAGCCTTTGCCGCCATGGATGGTGTGCAAGCGCCGCGATCCACCGCTCAGGTCGACAGGCGGGCATCAGGCTTGTCGGCGGATCTGTAGCCTCCCGGTGTGAAAGGCGAGAGCACGAGGGGGACATGCCTGCCCGAGAGAGGGACGAGACGGCGACTGTGCGCCAACGGCTCGTGGTGTTATCCACGGCGCTGCGCGGCTTCGCCAACTGCGCAGAATCCTACGAGGGACTCCACCACTACTTGCCGGCCACAGGGTCGGTAGCGGCCCGAGAGATCGAGGCCGGCGGTTCACTAGCGACGGATACGCTGTCCGCCGCCGCCATGGTACTTGGCGGTGCTCAGGATCACGTCGTTGGGCTCCAGACCCTACTTGCCGCGCAGTCCAGCGTGTATGCCCCCCTGACGGTCGCGCGTGCGTTGCTTGAGGGAGCTGCCCGCGGCTGGTGGCTGCTTGATCCGGCCATCGACGGGAGCGAGCGCGCCTGCCGTGTCCTCACCGAGCGGCTGGCGAGCCTACATGAGGCTGCCAAGATCGAGCGAGTCATGACCGGCGGTGCCGCGCAAGCCACAACCGCTCGCATCGACCACGTCGCAGACCTCGCCCGCCGCCACAGCCTTCAGGTTCTCAATGACGATCGTGGGCGGCCAGTCGCCGTGGGCGCCCCGCGCCTGAGTGCAACCGCTCTTGTGGCGCGGCTGCTAGCGAGGCGAGACAGCGATATGGTGTTTGGAGAGGTAGCCTTCCGGGCGTGGTCAGGAGCAACGCATGGCATGCTCTGGAGTCTGACCACCGGGCTTGATCCGCTACCGGACCCTACTGGCCAGCACCAGTTCATCGCCTATCGGCGGATAACGCTCGATGATGTCGAGTCGTTGACCGCGATTGCGGCCATGGCGTTTGGGGAGGCGTTCAATCGCGAGGTCGAGGTGTACGGCTGGGATCGCCGGGAGTGGGACGCCTACGTACGGCAAGCCTTCGGAGACCTCCGGTCGTCTGCCCCGTCATCGTAGCCGTGCTGTGATCGCCGGCCGAGAGGATCAGGCGAGGTGTCCCAAAGGACCCGGGACACGGGTGGCCTCCCGGGTACGCGGGGACCCAGGAAGACATGCTATGTTGCCCGCCAGACGACAAGCTCCGTTGGCCGAGCGGAAGGGTCTGAACGGCAGCACATAACTTCGCCGGTTGAGGACTCGCGCAAGCTGCGAACCTGCTGATCAGCATGGCGATTCTCACCCATAGCTGATGAGGAAGAGGTCCGATCGTTCCCGAGGTGACCAACGGATCGTCACGCCGTAGTTGTGACGATCCGTCCGTAGCGCCTGCCTACTCATTGTCGAGCAGATCACCCATGTGGCGCGCCGCTGCCCGGTCCGCCTCGCTGACCTGATGTACGTAGATGCCGGTCACGGCGAGGCTGCCGTGCCCCATCCGCTCGCGGATCGTCTCGGTGGTTGCTACCGCGCCGAGCTGCGTGGCCATGAAGAGCCGGAACCCGTAGAGCGTGTAACCGTGGCCAAGCCCTTTGGCCAGCTCGCCGAACCGCCGCGTCATCGTGTCCACTCGGAAAGGCCGCCGTCCGGCCTCGTCCGCGCTGAAGACATAGGTGTCGGATGCCAGCTCGCCGCCCCACTCGCGCGCTGTAGCTTCTCGGCATGTCCGGTGCTCCCTAAGCAGGGTAACCGTTCGCTCGTCAAGAGCGATTGGACGGTCATCGCCGTGTCGGCTTTTGGTGCGCTTGCGCACGTAGCCGTCTGGTAGTCCCTTGGCATGCACCACGTTGTAACCAACGATCATCTTGCCGGCCTCAAGATCAAGGTCCTGCCACCACAACGCGCAGATCTCACCCGGCCGAAGGCCAGTCGTCGCCTCCAAGCGCAGGAACAGGTACAGTTCCGGATCTTGTCCCTCGGCGGCCTGGAGGGCTGTCCGCGCCTGCTCTTTGGTGGGCATCGGCCGTTCGGCGTTGTGTGGCGCTGGAGGCTTCACGAGCGCCGCAGGGTTGTAAGCAATCCAGCCATACCGCGCCGCGAGCCCGAGCGCGCCGGAGATGACCGCGTGTACGTCACGGAGGCGACTTGCGGACAACGGCTTCCCCGGCCTGCGGAGGCTCCCACTCTTGCGCAGTGCGGTGTAGAAGCGGTCCAACGTTGGAGGGTCGACCTGGGGTAACCGGAGTTTCCCGAGTCCAGGCTTGATCCTCGCCTCAGCGAGAGCGCGATAGCTCCGAATCGTGTGGGGCCCGATCGGCTTGCCGTTGTGCTCACGCCAGTCGAGGTAGAACTCGACCATCTCGCCCAATGTCTTCGCTGCCGTGCCCCGGTGACGCCCGGTCATGACCTCAGCCTTGAGTTTGGTCTCTTCCCTCTCCGCCTGTTTCCGGCTGCCCTTGACTTGCCGGCTGATCTGCCGTTGCCTCCCGGTCACTGGATCGATGCCCGCGTAGACGATGACCTGCCAACCATCGCGCCGCGCTCGGATCACCGCTCGTGCTCCTCTCGGTCAACGAGAATCGCCAATATCGTTGACCGAAGGCAAGAGGAATCAGCATCTTTGCTGGTGGATGAGAGCTGGCGCCGGGACTCGAACCCGGAACCTGGCGATTACAAGTCGCCTGCGCTGCCAGATTGCGCCACGCCAGCCGGATGTCGGACCTGCCGGTGCTGGGCCATCGTAGCTCAGACGCGTGCGCGGGCACGGCGGCGGCGGACCTCGAACAGGGCCAGGGCGCCGGCGACCGAGGCGTTGAGGCTCTCCACCTGGCCGCCCATGGGGATGCGGACCAGCAGGTCGCAGGTCTCGCGGACCAGCCGGTGCAGGCCCGCGCCCTCGCCGCCGACCACCACGCAGACCGGTTCGTCGGTCAGGTCGAGGTCGAACAGGCTGGCCTGCGCGCCGGCGTCCAGGCCGACGCACCACAGCCCGGAGGCGTGCAGGCGCTCCAGCGCGCGGGTGAGGTTGGGGACTTCCGCA
>WNFY01002829.1_pt1 | contig 16344 bp, 12 predicted proteins | sample 5400091 | NCBI WGS metagenome assembly WNFY01 (sample SAMN13153364, study PRJNA577476) | soil metagenome | isolation source: 60 cm soil or saprolite under grassland replicate 1 | place: USA:California | collected 2016-06-15
TCATGCAAGGCTGGGACTCGGTGATGGTGAAAGCCGATGTCGAGCTCGGCGGAACGGACCAGCTTTTTAATATTTTGATAGGGCGCGACTTCCAAAAAGAGGAAGGTCTGCCGCAGCAGGTCGTTTTTCTCCTTCCAATCCTAGAGGGCTTGGATGGCTCGAAAAAAATGAGCAAGAGTCTCGGCAATTTTGTTGCGATCAACGAGCCCGCTCCCGCCATGTTCGGGAAACTGATGAGCATTTCCGATGAGTTGATGGCGCGCTATTATCCATTGCTGCTTGGTCGTCCGCTGGCGAGCGACGCGCATCCGCTCGAAGCCAAAAAGCAACTCGCCTTCGAAATCGTGCAGACCTATCATTCGAGCGAGGTTGCGCAAAGAACGCTCGACGAATGGGACAGGCGCTTCAGTAAGCGCGATTTGGAACATGCCGATCTGCCTGCGTTCTCAGCAACTGAACAGGAGAGACTCGCAGCCGTCACCCTCGTTTCGAATGTTTATCGCGAAGTATTCAATCTTCAAAAGTCCCATAGCGAAGTCTCCCGCCTGATCAAACAGGGAAGCGTGGAACTCGATGGAGTAAAGATTCGCGACCCGAGGGCGACAATCACACTTGAGGCCGGTCAGGTGCTTCGCCTCGACAAGACGCATGCGGTGCGAATTGCCTAGCAAAAGAGCCACGAAGCGTTGGCCTCGTGGCTCTTCGAATTTTTCATTTCCTCAGGCTGCGGCCGTTTGCAGCATTGGCATGACGCGCTCGTGCTCAAGATAGCTTGCTGCGATGCCTTCGAAGTGCGCCCGGATGCTGCGCAGTTCGGCGGTTGCAAAACTATCGACGAACCGCAAGCGCCGATCCAGCCAGGCGAATAGCTTGTTACTAATCTCATAGTGGACGGCCAGCGTGACTTCAGTGCAGTTTGGGCGGATCTCGGCGAAATCGACAATTCCCATCACGTTGATATTTCCACCCACGGATTCAAACGCGTATTGATTGGGCGAGTCGCTTTCCACCGACAAAAGGACCGTGTGCGCCTCAAATCCAAGAGGGCCGCGAAAACTAAAATCGACTGTCTTAGACGAGGTAACGGTAGCCCTTGTCACCATCAGGAACTGCCGCCGATACGATTGGATGCTGGCCAGGCGAGCCCTGCACTCCCCCAACGGCTGACTCATATGTAAGGTTTTTTGTAAGAGCATAGGCATAAGTGTTTGTTGCCTTAAAACTTAAGCAATAGCGATGCCATCGCGTTTACCCAGCGGTACTAGCGGGAATGCCGCCTAATCGTGTTTAATTTGTTGACACCCTTGTATCTGGTCAACACGCTCAGCCTTCCTAGTTGAATCAATCATAAGTCGCCAGTCAGACGGCAATTCCCTCAGATTTTCACCCAATCCACTAAGCAATGGAACGCTGAGAACCTTCTGCAAAATATCGGCATTGGTCAGGGCGGCCACATCATCGGTCGCCCCCGCACCTGCGGGGTTTAGCATGACACCGGCGCAACGTAGGTTGTGCTGGAGAATGCTTCGCACCGTGAGTGCCGTGTGATTGAGACAACCGAGCCGGTTCTGCGCCACAACCAGAACTGGCAATCCCATCTCGACGGCCAAATCGCCCACGAAATAATCAGGTCGAATCGGTACGAGCCAGCCGCCAACGCCTTCCACGATGACATGCTCAACTCGATTCTGAAGCGCGCGAAAAGCAGCAAGGATCTGCTCGATGTCGATGTTCATCTCTTCCACGAGGCTGCCCACAATCGGCGCGGCCGGCGTCTTCAACCAGACAGGATTAACATCATCGATTGTCAGGCGGCCATTGCCGGCTGCCAGCAAAAGCTCTGCATCCCGACGGTCCCCGCAACAGATTGGCTTCATTCCGGCGCAGCTTGTTCCCGCGACGCGCAATAGACGCAAAAGCTGGAGGGCGGTGTGGGTCTTGCCTACGCCAGTATCTGTCCCGGTAACAAAAAGGCTCACGCGACCTGTCTGACAGCTGCCGGACGCTCGGATCCGGTTGTCCTGCGGCTCGCGCGGATTGTTTGCATCATCGACCGGAAAATCTTCGCGCCATCTGCGCTGCCCAGCCGCGCGTCTGAGGCGCGATCAGGGTGAGGCATTAAGCCAAATACGTTCCCCGCGCGATTGCAGATGCCGGCGATATTTTCAATCGAACCATTCGGATTCGCTTCGGGAACAATCCGGCCGTCCCTGTCCGAATAGCGCAAAATCACTTGCCGATTGGCGTTAAGCTCACGCAATGTCTCCGGGTCAGCAAAGAAACAACCTTCCCCATGAGCAACCGGCATCCGGAGCAGCGCGCCTTTCTGGCAACCATGTGTAAATGGCGAGTCATTCACTTCCACGCGCATGGTCACCATGTCGCAGACGAATCGCAGCGACCGGTTCCGCACCAGCGCTCCCGGCAACAGGCCCGCTTCGCACAATACTTGGAACCCATTACACGTGCCGAGCACCAGCTTGCCGTCGCGCGCGTCGCTGACTACCGCTCGCATGATGGGCGAGAAGCGAGCAATCGCGCCGCAACGAAGATAATCCCCATATGCGAATCCGCCCGGCAGCACGATCGCGTCAAAATCATCAAGCGAAGTTTCCTTGTGCCAGACGTATTCGGCCTGGAGCCCATCGAGACCATTAATCGCCGCGATACAATCCTGATCGCAATTTGAACCGGGAAATTGGATGACGGCGAATTTCATTGCTGTAGCCACAGATTAACACAGATTTTCACGGATTCCCGGCTTTGGAGTGCGGCGACGCGTCGCCGTTTTCAAAACATGTTCTTCGAGACCATCTCATAAATATGCAACGATATGCAATGTGACAATTTGGTAAGGCGCGACCAAAGCCTCGCCCTGAGCGGAGTCGAAGGGGCGCACCGCGCAAAGCGCTCTTCCCCATGCGTGCATTCGGTAGGGCGCGACCGCCGGGCGCGCCGAATGGATGGATAGCCTCCGGCTATTGCGGGCTCCTACCTCACGCTAAGGAAGCAATCGTATCAGCCAAAAATCCTGAAGTTCTACATCTTGGCCGCTCGCTGCTCAGCGTGATAATCATTTACCACGAGGCACGCATGAATGACGCCTGGAATCCACCCGAGCAAAGTCAAAAGGATACTGAGCAAAAAACTGGCGATACGACCAGTCATCAGCACCGCAAGTGGCGGCAGAACCACGCAGAAAAAATATCGCAGCGCTTTCATTTCTGATTTCTGACCTCTGACTTCTGTTCTCTGACTTCCGACCCCTGCAGCTCGTAATCTTCGATCACCGGATTCGACAACAGATCGCGGCAGAGCCCGTGCAATCGCGCTTCAAGTTCGCCATTCTGCCCATCGACATCGATCTCCATATATTTGCCGATCCTGACGCTGCGCACCTCCGGCATTCCCAAGTGGCGCATCACATCACGCACCGCGTTACCTTGCGGATCGAGCACTGCCGCCTTGGGCATCACGATGACCTTCACTTTCATCGCCTCATCATATCCGCTGAGGGACGGATTCGTCCAGTGGCGAATTTGCGGTGCACGGCGCAAACAAGTGCGTTGTATGCCGGTTGCCTGCTCTCGAACGCTTTTGGAGTTTCAGCAAGAAGGGTATTGCCTGCCGCGCCGGAGCCCGGCGAAGGCGGGTAGCGGGGCATCGTTGATCCCGGCCACCTGCTCTGCTCAGCTTGCTCAAAGCTTGCTCGCTGTGGCGAGCGGTGGGGCGGAGACTTTTGGAATTCGGAGTTTAGAGCGCGACCCCGATGCGCAATCCTAACTCATTCGGATTCGATGGACAACTTGCCGGTTAAGCCGAGGTCTTCCACGAGCTGCCGAATTTCGGATTCAAGGTGCGGCGCCGTCGCTGCGTCGATCGTAACGGAAAAGCCGACGTCCACGTTCAGGTCTTTTCCGCTTTTGAGTTTTGGAAGCAGTTTTGTTCCCAACCGATTCCAAATTTCTGGCGATATGTTCCCGACGATTCGAATTGTTTTGCTGGCCGCCACACCTTCTTTACCGGGCACCGGTTCGATTGTCGGTTCCACCAAGGGTTTTAGTTCCTGTGTGACGGGAGGTTCAACCTCCGGCCCAGCTCGTTCTTTAAGCGCTTTTGCTTTCGCTTTTGTCAGCAAAAACACGTTCGCGTCGAACATCACTTCGTCAGGAGCGATTGTTTCATCGAACCAAACGCGATCATAGGTGCCGTTGGGTTTCGCTCCAGAAGCGAGGCCAAACGTGCCGCTTCCGACGAACTCAACAATTTTGCCGCGCAGGACAGCGTCTGGATCGAGAAGTCGTGTCAGCGAACCGTTTAAGAAACTTTGGCGCAGGCTCGACAGAGGCCACGCGCCGGATTCTGATAACGCTCGCGGCCAATTGCGGTCCAAATAACCAGCCCCAACGGATTCGTTAAGAAGCGCCTGAGACCGCAGGGTAGTAATGATTCGTCCCGAAAGCGTTTCAGAACTGCTAGCGTGTCCTGCGCCCAGATCGATCGCGCGCACGCCATTGGTCTCATTCGCATCGGCTATGACAACGAAACGGTAGCCGCCCCAAACCTCATCCTTTGCAGCCTCTTCAGCATCCGTAACCTTCGCGGCGATCTCAGCGCGATCAGCGCGATCAAAATCCGAACCGAGCGTTCCTTCTGAAACCTCTCGCTGAACTCGTTTCCATGCCAGCCATAGCTCGGTCTTCTCTTGCAGATCGCGCGTGGGCTTTTTCATGCACCAAACGAGAGCGGCGGGATAGAGACGCGAAGATTTACCGCGCTGCTTGGTCCAGTCGGCAATCTGTTTCCGTCCAGTTTCGTCACCGCTCCACTCCGAATCTGGATCCGCAAGTATGATTGTTAATCTCGGTGAATCCGGAATCTCGTTCGCGTCTTTCGGAAATAGAATGATTGGGAGATTCGCTCCGCGCCGAAACTCATTCTCGACCAGTTTGCGGATTGCTGGCTTTACTTCGGTTTCTTCATCAAGCGAAGCGCGGCGATCACCGACAGCTTTTCGGATCGTGGCCTTGTGATAAATCTTCAGTCCATCCGAACCAACGCGACTGATAAAGAACGCTTTCGATTCAAGCGCATGTGCCGCGTTATCGACGGACGTCGTTTCGACAGTCGGCCCACCGATGGCGAAGCGAAGCTCCGGTGCGTGCGCGACCTTCTCAGTTTGACCACCGGAAGATTCGAATAAAATCGCCGCGCCGACGCGACGATGAATGTCGCGCAACGGTCCGGATGTATCGACATCGAGCACATGCGCGTGCGAGTGTATGCCTGCAATATCTGTTTCAATCGCGGCCGCAAGCCGCGGTTCGCCTAATTGGCCGAGAACTGTTGCGCGAAACTCCGCAACTTCGAGCGGAGCCGAGCCTAATGTGATTACAGGTTCGGTGCGCGCTTTTTGAAAATGCTCACGAGACGCCCACGATATCCACTGGGCAAACATGGCGAGCGTTCCGCGAGTTTGCTGATATTGCGCTAGCGCTTGCCACTTGCGCTGGAAGACCGAGAGCGTGGCCGGATGAAACGGATAACAATCTGCAAAGCGTTTTCGCAGAAAATCGCGGGACTTTGCCTCGGTCGTAGACACATCGACAGCTGTCCACTCCGGTGGAAGGTGCGCGCGTCGTTCGAAGCACCAATCGGCGTAAGCCTTTGCTACTTTGTTCCGGGCTTTTTCGTCGCCGAGATCTTCGAACAATCGGCGCCGGACGACTTCGCTGATCTCCGCCTCGTCATTTGAAATAAGATCCTTCGCCACGCGCCGCACCACTTTTGTGATCTTATCCTGCCACTCGCGGTCCCAATCGGTCATTTCGACCTGGCTACGCGGAAGACTGATTACGGCCGCGCCGCATGTTGTCCCTGTTGTGGCGACGGTCAGGTTCTGGATGAAGGCGTGGAACGGATCGGCGAGTTTGCGATGCCGGTTCACAAAGTTAAGAACTTCATCGCAAAGGATCAGAACTCTGCCGCCAGCAGCTTCGAAGACTTTGGCGAGCGTATCAGTTCCTGGCGGTGTTGTCTTCGATGCCGAACCAAGAGCGGCGACCCCCTTATCGCCTGCAAGTTGCCTGGCAATGTCGATCCAGGGTGTCTCGCTTCCATCTTGTGGGTCCCACGCGTTACCGACAAACACCGCAACCTTTGCATCGGGCGCAGCGCTTAGTCCTGCTTCGCGCAACACGTCAGTTACGCCAGGAAAGTTCGCCGCTTTTTTCCCGGATTTAACCAGATGATAAAGCGAAGTCAGCGTGTGCGTTTTGCCGCCGCCGAACTGCGTGATCAGCATCAAGACCGGAGGAGTATTCTCCGTTTTGCCATCCAGTCGCCGCATGACGATGCCGACGTGCTCGCGAAGAGCGCGTGTCCAGCAGGTGCGCGAGAAAAACTGTTGTGGATCGCGATAATCGAGCGGCGCCGTTCCCGCGACAACACGCTCCAGCGCGATCGCGAATTCATCCGGATTAAATGAACGGCCTTCGCGGACTTCTTTACGCAGGGTTACAACTTTATACCAAGGGTCTATTGAATTTATTTCGGGACAGCGAGCAGCATCGCATCGAGCAATCGTTTCTCCTCACTTTCCTTTGGGTAAAGCGCGGAGAGCGCATTGGCCAGACGAAGAAATTCCGGACTACGTTCTTGTTCGTTAGCGAGCATAGTGCGCAGCGCGTTGGCTTGACCGTTCGCTTGTAACAGCATCGCGGCGTGGACGCGATCCAAAGTCGTCGCGTCTCGATGACTGATCTCGGATGCGCGCGCGTTCGCGCGGCGACGACCGCGACCGGATCGAACGGTGGGTTCTTTTGTTTCGGGAAAAAGCGCGAGTTGCGCATCGCCGCCGCGCTGAATTTCTGATGCGGCGCTATGCACACCGTCCTCGCCAAAAAGCTGCATCGAGCGTTCACGCACCGGCAGCAATCGCACCACGCCTTTTTCCGTTTCAATGATACGGCCTTCCCAATCGGGGAGGCGGATACCTAGCGGCTGAGCGAAGCGGCGCACGACATCAAAAATGAGAGTTGGCCCCTTTTTCTTTTTCGTGCCGGCGCTTTCTGCTTCGTCCTCTTCCCTTGCTTCCTCTTCACCGTTTGCTCGCGCTGCGGAGTCAACACTCGTGCTTTGCAGTGTCCAGAGAAAGAGCGCGGTTAATCGCGCATCTTCTTCCAGTGCTCCGGCTGCACCGTTGCGCGCTCTGGCTTCTGCTGTTCCGAGAACCTGTTCAAGCGCGGAGCGACCGACCACTTCCCAAACTTTTTCTAGATACTCAGGTAGCGAAACTTCGCGACCATCGGCTGTTTCGACCTTTGAATATTGACTAAAGATTTCCAAGGCAGGCCCGATGCAGGCAAAGACAAGGTCTGCGCCTCGAACACCTTCGCCTTGTAATCGTTCCATCCAATCCCCAACGCGTTTTGGTAACGCGCGCAGTACTTTGTCCCAATCCCCGGTTTTGACCGCGCCGCGAGGGCGACAAACTAAATGGACACTCGCCGAAAGCGCTGCTGATTCTCTCGCACGAAGCCGATTAGGCATCTCAGTCGTGAGTGGCCAAGAGCCCGTGATTACCCAACCACTGCTAATCATTGCTGACAGCAGTGCTTCCCAACCCTCGGTTGTTTTGTGCGCGAATACGACAGCGGATATACCATCATCTTTGAGAACACGACGGCCATCAGCGAATGCACGTCCCATCGTTGTCTCGAAAAACTCGCGGTCTTTGTGTCGCTCACCAACAAGTTTTGCCTCGTCTTGGACTATTTCTTTTTCTTTTGGAGTCAGCGGGTTACTAGAATCAAATGGGTCGCGGAGCAACGGATGGTTTGGAAGAGCGCGCTTGAGCCAAACGAAAAAGAAATCAGAAAGATCGGAGTACGGGATTGCGTCATAATAGGGTGGATCAGTAAACCAAACGACCGCCGTGGCATCCGGAAGAGGTGACTGGCATGCATCGGCTAACTGCGCCTGCCCCTTACGTGCAAAGTGACTGCTAACCGACTCTACGCACTGCGCAACGACCCCTACTCCGTCATCAAAACTACCGGTTGACTGAGAGATCGCGACAGATTCCGCAAAATCCCACACCATCGACAATGTTTGCCGCCCGAAAATATGCTCGACCTTCTCTTGGTCTGCTTGGTACCGCCAAAGACAAAGAGACGAACTTCTGCTGGCCACGCGGTCGATTGCGAGCGCCAACAAGTCTGTAACCGTTGAACTCGCTTTCTTTTGAGTCGCGGTAATTAAGGAATGAAGTGCTAGCTTCTGCCGATAAGTAAACAGTTTGCCCCATTCATTCATTCCGTACTGTTGAACGCGAAAACCCAATGTCCCGACTGGCGGCAATGGCTCATCCGGGACGGCTCCTTTTGGCAGTTTCGCGACAACTTTTTGTGCCGCTAACACCACAGCATAATCTTGAGCGATAGGTAATCGGTATTGCCGACCCGACATTCCATCGTGGAGATTGACAATGGCGAGCAACGCTGCCCCGCCAATTCGGTTACCTTTGCCATCGAACTGGACATCTGCTCCCACCGTTTTGTGCTGCGAGCTGCGAACGCACACGAGGCGCAGGCAAAACAATATTGCAGCACGGGCAGGTCGCATTAGCGCGCGAGACAGTTCCTTTCGGCACAGACTCATCCGAACTCGGTTTGTAAATTTCAAATTCGACGCGCGGTGGACCGCTTTTGGGTCGAACAATATTGTATCGCAATGCTCGTTTGCGCTCCGGCTTTTTGCAGAGCCAGAACGACCGCACCAAAGGAATCTCGGCCCCGCAATTCGGCGATTCACATCTTACGGTGCGCGCCCACAGATATGCGATGGGGCGAGCGCCGTCAGGATCGACCGGATAATATTTGGCTAGTTCTTTCTCGGCCGCTTTCTTCACATCCGCGCCGACCCGTCGCAATTCGTCCGCCAATTCCGTTCCGTGGCGCGGGATGTCTTCTAGCATCACTTTCAAAATGAGACTGGCGACTGGATTCAGATCGCTGGCAAATGTCTCGCAACCGAGTCGCAGCGCTTCGAGCGGGATCGACCCACCACCCGCGAAAGGATCGACAACTAACGGTGTTTCTTCCGGGTGCGCCGCTTTAACCAGTCCGCGGCCGACTTCAAGGAATGTCGATCTTGCAGCGTTATCCCAGTCAGCGAAATCGCCGATGAATCGAAGCAGTGCGTGTTGCAACTCTTTATCGCTCGCGCCGGTTTTGCCCGGGAGTTTGCGCAGAAGCTCGCGTGCTTTCTTCTTGAAATCGTCAGGACAATGCTCGTCGCAGGGATCAGGCAAAAGCAGTCCGAGCAAGATTGCGCGACACGCCGCAAGTGGCCGCCGTGCCCACCACAGGTGCAGCGTCGAAGGATGCCCGTGGCGAATCGACTTCTCACGCGCCGAATGTTTGGAGACAACGGCGATTGGAAAATCGACTTCGGCAAGTCGTTTGCACTCTTTGGGGATCATTACAACGAGAGCATCCGCTCGAGATATTCGCCCAAGCGATCCCATTTATCGATCCAGACAAGACGCACGCCTAAATGACGGACCGAAGACTCGATCCAACGTTTTCTAACTTCGTCACCTGAATCGCGTTCAATCCAATAGTGTCCGTAAATCTCGCCCTCTTTCTCGCGGAACTCGCGTTCCGCACGTTTATTCGCATGAATCCATGCGAGCCAACGGCGTAGATTTTGGTCAGAAAACGAAAGGCCAATAAAGACCATTGAACGCAACACTGCAGTCCCAATAAAGAGCGAGGATTGCCATGAGAATGAACTGTTCGCGAGTTGCAGATATTCTCCTTCCGAGAACACGAGCTTCTCTGGCGAGGCGAGTTTGACGAAAAGCTTGAGACCTCCCTCCAATGGAAATAGGCCGTGGCAAAAGATAAATGGTATCCGGCCGGCCTCTCGGTACGAAATGCCCCGCGTAACACGGTCCAAAAGTCGGGTCCTCTTCAATTCGGACTGATCACGACATTTCTTAGCCTGTAAGCTGTGGATCAGAGTGTATAGCAGCGGCTCTGCATTGAATGAAAGAATCGCGGCGGGTTCTTTCGCGCTCTTAGCTACTGACACGATGACCTTTGCAATCTGCATGGCCGAAAGAGTCGGGTACTGCTTGTCCATGAATGCGCGAAAAGCGCGCCACTCGGTTCGATGCATCTGACCGGGCGAGGCGGTTGTTAGAGCTTTGTTGACGAGCGGCCATTGGGCGGCTGCCGCCTTCTTCAACTCATTGTAGAGAAGTTCCTGCAGAAGACGCGCAAAGTCATTATCATCCATTCTTAGGGCATCTTTCGATGCCTGGATCAGCGCGTCGTAGCTAAAGCTCTGACTCAGATCATCACGCAATGCCGAAGCATTTACGACTGATGAGTCTTTACTCATCAGCAGTCGGACGAGAGTTTTCCAGTCGGGAAACGGACCGCGTGACGTTCCTGCGCCGACGCATAGGGCCCAGCCATTAGTCTTCGCACGTTGTGCGAGAACACCCTCGCATTTGTGCCAGTCTAGACCTGGATCAGCCGCGGGCAGTCGTGAAAGACTGAGCGTTGTCGTCATGATTTACTCCCATAGCCGCTTTCGTCTTCCCGTATGCGACGGAAAGCGCGCTGGATCTTTAATCGGTGTTTCGAGCTTCGGCTCTGAGTCGCAGTTCGTGACGACGTAGAGCCAATAGCAATCCCGGCGATCCTCGGCGACACGGCGCTCGTTTGGTGTGAGCAGAACTGTTCCAGTCAAAGCGCCGATGCCTTTGATTTCGATCAACCGTAGTTCACCGGACTTCAGATCGAGGCTGGTAATGTCGTACCCGAGATTTTTCTTATGGACATCTTCCACCTGTCGGTTCTGTGCTTTTTCGTGCTCAATCACGACGCGCATCGCAGTCGCTTCTGTTATTGGATCGCTGCGGAGCCGGCGAACGTCGGGCGCTTCACGTTGTGGATGTGGCAGAACCAGAATGCTGGTGATCCGCTCAACGTTCTGGAGGGTCAGTGAGCGTTGTCGCTCCAGTTCGTCCCTGCGCTGTTCTCGTCGTGTGAGAAGTTTGGCATGACGTTCTTCGGCTTGAGCGAGACGGCCCTCCGAGCCGACAACATTTTGCTCTGTCTCAGTTGCCGCTCGGCCGATTTCTTCATCCGTTTTCTGTAACAATTCAGTGAGCGAAAGTTCGACGTGCGCCGCGATGCGATTCAATTCGTCCAACCGCTCGGCTCGGACCTCGTCCAAAAGCGGCGCGAGGCACTTTTCGTTCAGCCACCCCACGCATTCGAACGCGTAGGTGACCGGCGGAATGCTTTCTGGCAATTTGGCTGGTGTGAAATCTCCAAGGACGCTTGGATCTTGTGCTTTCGGTTCTCCCTCAGCGGTCAACTCGACTGCAAACAGCCGCTCGTGGATGACGTTGGCGAGTCCATCGACAATTCGCGCACGATAAAAGTCGATCCGAGCGGGTGTTTCGTGGCTCAGTGAGTGGAAGCACGCGCCTCTCCCGAGGCTCTCCTGCGCTTGAGAAAACGTGTGTCGCCGTAAAGATTCAAATAAAGGGTGGCCGGGTGTGACCCATTCGAGATTTTTTGTTTCAGCCATCTGCCGATCGGTCGAAAATCGCGGATATTTAGTCGCGAGAGCCGGTAATTTCCAAGTCGGCTCGCTTTGATAGCGCCGGAGGACGTGCGGCGTGCGAATTGCCTCAAACGTATGTGGCGAAGATGCGATTGGGCTAAGCGTTAACGGAACGTAGGGTGCGGAGTCCGCCATAAAACGGGCGATAGTTTCTGGTACAACGCGCCGTTCCTGCGCGCGAGCGCGTCTTTCGATCAGCATGCTGAGATTCAAAGTGCGTGAAGCGAGACCTTCGAGGGCGTTTTCGCAAATCGCGCGAAAATGGTTTTCATCGACATTCTTTAGGAGACGATCTTCCAAATCGGCATCACCCATTTTGCCAGCGTAGTAATCGCGAAGGACACGTTCGATTTGTGCAGCCGGAAGAATTTCGCCAACGACATTGAAAACGGCGTCATCGTCGAGCGCGTTGCGAATTTCCTGTAGCTTCTCAAGAAGGCGCTGAAGGATGCGCCCTTCAATCGTGTTCGTCGCGACGAAGTTGAAGATCAAACAATCCTTCGTCTGACCGTAGCGATGAATCCGACCCATTCGCTGCTCAAGGCGGTTGGGATTCCAGGGGATGTCATAGTTAAAGAGAACGTGACAGCTCTGGAGATTGATTCCCTCGCCAGCGGCTTCGGTGGCGACCAGCACTTGGATTGCGCCGTCTTTGAATTGCTGTTCGGAAAAGAGGCGGGTGTTCGGTTCGTCGCGTGAACCCGATTTCATGCCCCCATGAATCGTAGCGACACTGAAACCCCAGTCCTTCAGCTTCCCGACTAAGTAGTCGAGGGTGTCGCGGTACTCGGTAAAGATAAGTAACCGCTTGTCACGTTCCCCGAAGAAGCCTTCCTCGTTCAAGAGGTCTTTCAACCGCGTGAGTTTTGCCTCGCCGTCGCTGCCGGAGGTTTCTTCAACGGCTTTGGCTTTTTCTGCGAGGCGCTCCAACTCCTCAATTTTTGACGGACTTGATCAGCATTGCCCGCCAGAGTGATGGCTTCGAGCATCTGTTCGAGCCGATCGCGTTCGCTTTCTTCCATTTCCTCTAACTCAGATGGATCAGGCAGGTCTGGCGGCGCGATTCGGGCAAGCTCTTGTGCGTTCTCTAGGTCGACGGTCAATCGTCTCGCTCGGTTTTCAAGCGAATGACGCAGTGCATACGTGCTGGATGCAAGTCGTCGCTGATAGAGCGACATTAGGAATCCAACCGCGCGGGCACGGGGGTCGTCTGTCTGCGCAGCCGCCCGAGCGCTCTGCTGTTTCACAAATCGCGTTACTTCGCAATAAAGCTTGAACTCTGCACCATCGATATTGAAATCAACTGTGTGGGGGATTCGCTTCGTGAAAATCTTCCGAGCGACCCAACTTCCGTCCGGCAGTTGCTCCGGGAAGTAAACCATCGCTTCCTTCGTTCGCCGCAAATAGAACGGAGCGTGCTGCTCCTTAATCGCCTGCTTGATTGATTTCACGTCCGCGTAGACATCGGCATCGAGAAGTTGGAGGAACAAACTGAAATTCGCTGGGTCTCCTTTGTGAGGAGTTGCCGTCAGCAACAGCATGTGGTCGGTGCTGTCTCGCAATAGTTCTCCGAGTGCATAGCGAGCGGTTTTGCGGGCCGGGGGCGTCCAGGACATTCGATGTGCTTCATCGACCACGACTAAATCCCAGTGAACTTGCCGTAGCCCTGCCAGAATGTCTGGACGTTTCGCTAGGTCGAGGGATGTAATGACCCGCTGCTGCTCCATCCACTGATTCATCCCGAATTGATCGCGAATATCTGCGCCCTTCATGACGACGAATTTTTCGTCGAACTTTTCTTTAAGCTCGCGCTGCCATTGGAATGCAAGATTGGCTGGGCAGACGACGAGAATACGTTCGGTAAGGCCACGTAGTTTCAGTTCCCGAATCAACAGGCCAGCCATTATCGTCTTGCCGGCGCCCGCATCGTCAGCGAGGAGAAATCTTACGCGCGCGAGCTTGAGGAGGTAATCGTATATCGCCTCGAGCTGATGCGGTAACGGATCGACTCGTGAGATCGACAGTGCGAAATAGGGATCAAACTCGTACGCGATGCCAAGCGAATAAGCTTGGAGACCAAGTCGCACTAATTTGCCATCGCCGTCGTATGAGGCAGCAGTTTCAAGAATCGTTAGCGCCTCAATTTCAGTCCGCGTGAGCCGAACTGATCGAAACCGTTCCGATTTCGTCCCGACAAGTCCCGCGACCATAGCGCCATTGCCATCGTCGCGCACCGTCTCAACACGCATTGGCTCATTGAAGAGAGCGCCTGTGAGAATCTGGCCGCTCCTGACGCGCGCCGTCATCTTCGGTTCAGAGGAAGCCATTGTGAGACGAGACCCTAGCCGAACCTTTCTCCGATGAGAAGCACGCCTTTGCGATTTTTCGCTTCCACGCACTGGAACGCTTGGGTGTGATGAGATGATAAGGCAACAGCACGCGGCTGGCCCTACACATGCACGCTATACGCCTCGCGGTCACGCGCGTGCTGGCGATTACATGCCGGATCAACGATCCCAACTACCCGCCTTTGTCCCGCAGTTGCGGGGCTAGAGAGCGGTAGGCACTTCTCGAACAACGTTGCTGGGCTTTTTATCCTCGCGCAATCCGAGGAAGACGGGTGCGCGGGTCCATTGATTCGTTCGCCGCACGCGAACTTACCCGCTGCCAGCGCGGGCTTGACCGTCTATGTCGCGGCGTCCCCGCTCGCTCCATTCGGCTGGCACCTCGCGGCCTCGTGACAAGTTAGTTTTCTTTTATCACGCTGCGAGGATTCTTATCCTCTCTTAACCCTAAAAAGACTGGTGCGCGCAGCTTTCCGTCACGAGTCCACTCGGCGAACTTGACTTCGGCGACAAACTTCGGATTTACCCAATGCATTTTGCGCATCATCGAAGGGGTGATTCCCTGCGTCCACTGCCCATGGTGTTTTGAAGGAAGATCGACAAAGGGACAGTCGTCGCGCTCTTCGGCCCGGAATTTCTTGTGCAATATCGACAACGATTTCACAGTGAAGCCGGCGCCGACTTTGCCGGCAAAAACCAACTTTTTGTTATCGTAGTAACCAACCAGAATTGCGCCGAAATGTTTGCGCGATCCTTGCGGCGGCGTGTATCCGCCAATGACGAATTCCTGTTCGTTGACGCATTTGAGCTTGATCCATGCGCCGCTTCTGCGTCCCGGTTCATAAATGGAGCTGCGCCGCTTGCCGATAATCCCTTCCAAGCCCCGGCGCTTCACTTCTGCGAGCAGTTGTTTTGCGTCTCCACCGATCGCGCCTGAATAGCGGATCGGCGAGCCGCGGTCAGCGCCCGCGGCTACAGCGGCGCAGAGTTGCTCGAGCGCATTCTTCCGCGCCTCCAATGGGAGCCCGATCAAGCTTTTGCCGTCGAGCTGGAGCAGATCGAATGCGTAGAAATAAATGGGACTCGTTCGCCCTTCCATCTCGCGCGCCTGCAGAAGTTGAAACGAGGAACGTCCCTCCTCGTCGAGCGCAACCACTTCGCCATCGATCACGCATTCGCGCGCCAGCAAATTCCGTATCGCCTCAACGATTTCCGGGAATCGTCCGGCCAATTCATTTTTGTTTCGGGAAAATAGTGAAACGTTGCTTCCGTTCTTGATCGCGATCAGTCGGATACCGTCGAATTTGAGTTCGTAAATCCAGTCACCTGAGGCGGGCGGCTGCTCGACCAACCGCGCCTTCATCGGCTCGATGAAGCGCGCTTTAGCGGAAGGCAAATCGGGTAGGGCGCGACCGCCGGGCGCGCCACGAATGTTCTCAGAAGTAATTCGTCGGCCCGCCCGGCCCGCCTTCGCCTTGGACGGGCTCGGCCGTGGCGAGCGGTCGCGCCTTACCCCGGAATCGCTTTGTTTATGGCCGCCTACCTCTTTTTTTTTAATCGCCGTTCTGATGCGCGCTCTGAATTTCGACGTCGCACTTGCATCTTTTTCCTCGCGATTGGACTCCCATTCGGCATCGCGAGCTTGCGCGACTTGCTCCATGGTGCGTCCCGTCTTGACCGACTGGTCTTCGAGCCGTTTTGATATCGGCTTCGCGTCGCTTCCTGTCTTCAAGATCAACCACTGATTTTTGGCTTCATCCCGCCCGCGAATCCGCACGAGGGTCCATTCTCCTTTTGCTTTCTCTCCTTCGAGAACAAGATGCAGTTTCCCCTCCCGCACCGATTTCAGCGGTTGCTCGCCATAAACGAAATATTTTCCGCGGTCCCAAACCATCACCGTGCCGCCGCCGTATTGTCCCTCCGGGATAATCCCCTCGAAAGTCGCGTACTCGACCGGATGATCTTCCACTTCCACGGCGAGATGCTTTTCGCCCTGCTTCCATGGAAGTCCCTTCGGCACGGCCCAGGATTTCAAAACGCCTTCCATTTGGAGCCGGAAATCGTAGTGCAACCGCCTGGCATCGTGTTTCTGAATGACGAACCGGGATGCGCCTCGCACCGCTTTGGGCAGCGGTTTGCCGCCTTTTGGTTCGGCTGTTTTTCCAAAATCGCGCTTCGCTTTGTACTCGGCCAGTCCCATTGGTTTAAATTTAGCGACGGTCATGGACCGCCGCTACAGCAAAGCACCCGAAAGCTTTCGGGGTCGCCGCAGAACAGTTATGTCTCGCCTGGAATTGGCTCGCCCACGAGGTAGCGGGTGAAGCGCCGGATCACGATGTTCTCGCCCAGT
>WNFY01002832.1_pt1 | contig 16337 bp, 13 predicted proteins | sample 5400091 | NCBI WGS metagenome assembly WNFY01 (sample SAMN13153364, study PRJNA577476) | soil metagenome | isolation source: 60 cm soil or saprolite under grassland replicate 1 | place: USA:California | collected 2016-06-15
GCGACCGTCGCGGCAAACCGGAAGTTCTGTTCGACGAGCAGGATCGTGAAGCCCTGCGCTTTCAACTCGGCGATCGTGCGGCCGATCTGCTGGACGATGACCGGCGCCAGGCCCTCCGTGGGCTCGTCGAGCAACAGGAGGCGCGCGCCCGTGCGCAGGATGCGGCCGATCGCCAACATCTGCTGCTCGCCGCCGGATAGCTTCGTCCCCTGGCTCCTGATTCGCTCCTTGAGGTTCGGGAAGAGCTCGTAGATGCGCTCGACGGACAGTCCGCCGTCGCGCACTACGGGCGGCAGCAGCAGGTTCTCTTCGACGTTGAGCGAGGCGAAGATTCCGCGCTCCTCGGGACACCACGCGAGCCCGAGCCGCGCGATCTTGTTCGACGCGAGCCGTGTGGTCTCCGCGCCGCCGAACGCGATCCTGCCCTCGCGGCGGGGGACCACCCCCATGATCGACTTCAGCGTCGTCGTCTTGCCCGCGCCGTTGCGGCCGAGCAGCGTGACCACTTCGCCAGCGGCGACGTCGAAGGTCACGCCGTGCAGGACATGCGACTCGCCATACCACGCATTCAAATCGCGGACGGCAAGAAGCGGCGCTTGCGCTGCGTTGGCACCGGCCGAGGCGGGATTTACGCGCTCGTCAGGCATGGGCGGTTCCCAGGTACGCTTCGATCACGTCGGGATGCTTCGAAACGTGCGCGTAGTCGCCCTCGGCCAGCACCTCGCCTCGAGCGAGCACCGTGATGCGATCGGATAGCGTCGAGACGACGGACAGATTGTGCTCGACCATCAGCACCGTGCGGTTGGCGGCCACGCGCTTGATCAGGGCGGCGATCCGTTCGACGTCCTCGTGCGTCATGCCCGCGGTCGGCTCGTCCAGCAGCATCATCTCGGGCTCGAGTGCGAGTGTCGTCGCGATCTCGAGCGCGCGTTTGCGTCCGTAAGCGAGCTCGCCCGCGTGCGTCCGCGTGAACTCGGTGAGCCCGACGGCCTCGATCAGCTCGCGGGCGCGATCGTCGTGGCGCGCAAGCGCGCGGTCGGAACGCCAGAAATCGAACGAATGGCCGTGATGCCGCTGCAACGCGATGCGGACGTTCTCGAGCACCGTCAGGTTCGGGAACACCGCCGAGATCTGGAACGAGCGCACGAGACCCTTGCGCGCGATCATCGCCGGGCGGGTGCCGGTGATCTCCTCGCCCTTGTAGAAAATGTGGCCGCGCGTAGGCGTGAGGAAATGCGTGAGCAGGTTGAAGCACGTGGTCTTGCCGGCGCCGTTGGGACCGATCAGCGCATGGATCGTCCCGCGACGAACGGCGAGGCTCACGTCCTTGACCGCGACGAAGCCCTTGAATTCCTTCGTGAGCGCGCGTGTCTCGAGTATCGTGTCGTCCGCCATCCGGCGCGCCGGCGCGTCCGGCGCCAGGCCCTCCTCCCAAGCCATGGGCGGCCATTATGCGAAACGCCCGCGCGAATGGCAATGGGAATCATCGTGGGCTCGCGTCGGAGGGTGCAGCGGATCGTTCGCCGCGGCGGGGGCTTTTAGTATTCGATGCGCGCGAGATAGGTCTTCTGCGAAGCTTCGCGCGCTTCGCCGAGGGTCCGGATGCCTTGCTGGGCGAGGAGCGGGATCATCCGCAGGAACACTTCCGCCGTCATCATGGCGTCGCCGAGCGCCGTGTGCCGGCCGATCGCGCTTACCCCCATGCGTTCGGCAATCACCTCGAGCCGGTGGGCGTCGAAATCCGGATGGATCACCGCAGACAGGAGCAGCGTGTCCAGCACCGGCTGCGTGAACCGGACTCCGGTCGCCTCTTCCTTGAGGCGGAGGAAGCGCATGTCGAACGCGGCATTGTGCGCGAGCAGCACCGTATCCGCGCAGAACTGGTGAAAGGCCGGGAGCACCTTGACGATCGTCGGCTGATTCTCGAGCATCGACATGTCGATGCCGGTGATCTTGGTCGCTTCCGGCGACATGGCGCGCCCGGGATCGACGAGCTGCTCGAAGACCTCGTGCTCGAGCAGCCGTCCGTTCACGATTCGCACGGCGCCGATCGAGACGATCTCGTCGCCGGTCGACGGATTGAGTCCCGTGGTCTCGGTGTCGAAGACGGTATACGCGAGCGCGGCGAGCGGCCGGCTGTCCTGCTCGGGCGTCTGGCCCGGCTGGTGAAACAAGTCGAAATCGTAGAACTCGGGACGGCTCTCGGCAGGAATCGGAACGCTCCACGTCGTCTCTTCCGGCTTGGTGACCGGAATCGCCACGCGGAAATATTCGCGCTGCGACGGCTTGTGGATCTGGTACCAGATCTCGGCGTTGTGGCGCTCGACGATCTCCTTCAAGGTCAGCGGGCACGCCTCGCCCCCCATCTCCAGCGAATCCGTCTGCCAGGTCGTCGTGGTCTCGAAGCCCAGGGGCGCGCCGGTCCAGATCAGGTCGAGATGCGCGAGCGAGCTTTCCCTCTCCAGGCCGAAGCGAACCTCGCGTACGCCGAACTCCTCGTGCAGGCGCGCGGCGAGATAGGTGAGCGCCTGCATCATCGAATAGCTGTCGACGTTGAGCCAGATCGACTCGTCGACGGTCTCGAGCTTGGTCGGCATTGCCAGCCGGCTCTCGATCCGCCGCCGCACCGCCGCGATCAGGTCGGCGCCGCGCATGTCCTCGAGCGGCCATTCGGTGCGCATCGAATCGGCGAACTCGTCGACGGTCCGGTCGAGATTCTCCGACAGCGCTCGCGCTTCCTCGCCGATGATGCCGATGAACCGGTTGCGCGCCTGCTGATCCATCTCCGGGAACGACGCGATCGTTTCGACGGCGGCGCGCATGCTGGCGAGCGAGGCGCGCGTCCCCTGCGTCAGCGTCTGCAACAGGAGGTCGCGCCGGTTGCCGGTCTCGATCCGCCGCGTGATGTTGTCGAGCATCAGGACGAACCCGCTGATGCCGTCGGCGCCGCTGTCGGGGGAAGCGTCCGGCGCGGGACCCCTGACCGGCGCCATCTGCACGCGCACGAGCTGGCCGGCCGGCGTGGCCGTGACGAAATTGGCGACGGGATTGCGCGTGCCCTGGCGCTGTCGGTCGTGGATGCTCTCGAGCGCATGGACAATGAGGTTGCGGTCGAAAATGGCGAAGACGGACCGTCCGAGTCCGCACAGACTGTGCGCCTTTCCGGGCGACGCGCCGGCATCGAGCGGCGTGCGCAGCAACTGCATCGCGCGCGCGTTGTAGAGCAGGATGCGGCCCTCGATGTTGCACATGATCACGCTCTGCGCCAGCTCCGACATCAGCGCCGCGAGACGGTTTCGTTCCTGCTCGATCCGGGCGTTCGCCTCGCGCACGCGCGTCGCGACATCCCGCTGCAGCGATTCGTTGGCGTCGGCGAGCCGGTTGACGTTCTCGGCGATCCTTCTTATCTCCGTAGAACCCCGGGATGGCGCGCGGTGCGCCGGATTCGCGGCGAGCATGATGCGCACGTCTTCGGCGAGCTTCCGCGGCGCGGCGACGTAGCGCCGCAGCAATGTCCGCAGCAGGAACGCGAGCGGAAACAGGAGGAGCAGCGAGACCACGACGACGCTCGCCGCGCGGTCGCGAATGGTTGCGGCGATGAGCGCGCGCTCCTCGTCGGTGAGGTCGACGCCGACGAGCAACACCGTTGCCCCGACGACGGCGAGGATCAGGCCCCACGCCGCGGCGAGGACGAGAATGAACCGGATGCGGTCGGACATTCCCTTATTCGCCCAGCATCGCGCCGACCCTCGCGAGCAGGTCCTTGGTCGAGAACGGCTTGGTCACATAGGCATCGGCTCCAACCGCCATTCCCTTCGTCACCTCGACGTCGCGCCCCTTGGCCGAGAGCATGATGATCTTGATGTCCTGCCACGCGGGATTCTCGCGCACCTTCTGACACAGGTCGTAACCACTCATGCGCGGCATCATCACGTCGAGCAGGATCAGATCGGGCTCGAATTCGGTGACGGCGCGCAACGCGTCCTCGCCCGTGCCGACAACCTTGACGATGTAGCCGCGCTGCCGCATCAGGAACTCGAGCGAAGCAACGATATTGGGCTCGTCGTCGGCGATCAGGATCTTCTTGCTCATTCCCTAGTCCTCCGCCGATGCTGCACTTGCCAAAGCTTTCCACTCCATCAGGAACCCCCCACCGCCGTGACCGGCAACACATGCGCAGCCACCGCTTTTGCAACCGGCAATTCGAAGATGAAGCTCGCCCCTTTGCCGGGCTCGCTTTGCACCCACAACCGGCCGCCGAGGTGCTCGATGATCTGCCGGCTGATCGGCAGCCCGAGACCGGTGCCCTGCGGTTTCTCGGTCATCGTGTTCCCGGCCTGGCGGAATTTCTCGAAAATGATCGCCTGGTTTTCGGCGCTGATTCCGGGCCCGTTGTCGGTGACACCGACGCGAACCGTATCGGCCGTCGCGGAGAGATCGACAGTTACGCGACCCTCGTCCGGCTTGACGAATTTCGCGGCGTTCGACAGGAGATTGATCAACACCTGCACGAGACGATCGCGGTCGGCGGTGACCTGCGGCACGCGCTCGGAGAGCCGGGCCTCGAGGCCGACGTTCTTGGCTCGGAAGAGCTGTCCGGTCGCGGCGATCGAATCTGCGACGACCGCCTTCAGATCGAGCTCGGAGACATGCCATTCGGCGCGGCCCGATTCCAGCTTGGCCAGATCAAGCACCTGGTTGATGAGCCGCGTCAGGCGTTCGCTTTCCTGGATGATGATGGTGAGGAACTTCTGCCGCTCGGCGCCGTCGAGCTCGGGGTTGTCGTGCAGGATCTCGGAGAAGGCGCGGATCGAGGTGAGCGGCGTGCGCAGCTCGTGCGTGACCGTCGAAATGAAATCGTCTTTCAGCCGATCGAGCTCCTGCAAGCGTTCGTTGGCGGCGCGGAGCTCGTCGGTCGCCGCGATCAGCTCGCGCGACTTCTGCTGCAACTCGTGGCTGTAGGCGATGACTTGCGAAGCTTCGTCCAGCATCGAGCGCACTTCCTCGATCGACAGCACGTCCTCCTTGACCGTCGAGGCGACCATGATGCGCGCGGACGCGCCGCCGATGGCACCGGCGAGCGCCGTTTCGGCGAACTGGACCAGGCCGGCATCGGCCGGCATCGCTGCTGCGGTTGCGAAACCGCGCCGCTGCGCGTAGCCGGCCACCGCCGCGTTTGCCCGCTCGGCGCCGAGGAAGCGCGCGAGCAAGGCCTGCAGATCGGGAAGCGATGCGGTGCCTTTCCACGGATGGACGTCGAGGCCCTCGCCTTCACGCCGGAACACGTCGACGAAGCGCGCCGCCTGCGTCTGCTCGGCAACGCTCTGCCGCGTCAGCACCGAAAACACGACGTACGCGCCGACGTTCGCGATCATGCTCCACAGCATGGCGTGCGTGATGTCGTTCAGCCCGTCGAGCCCGAACAGCGCGTAGGGCTTCAGGAGCGCGATCCCGAAAGGTCCGTGTTCCAGAAAGCCGATCGGCAGCCAGCCCGACTTCGCAAACGACGGCAGCAGCAGCGTATAGAGCCAGACGATGAATCCCGCCGTGAGTCCCGCGAGCGCGCCGGCGCGCGTCGCCCCTTTCCAGTAGATGCCGCCGATGACCGCCGGGGCGAACTGCGCGACCGCGGCGAACGAGATCAGTCCGATCGCCACGAGCGCGTAGGCTTCGCCGGCGAGCCGGAAGTAGAGATACCCGAGCAGGATGACGGCGATGATTGCGCCGCGACGGATGCCGAGCAGCAATCCGGTGAGGTTTTTCCGCTCGGCCAGGCGCATCGAACGCATCCGCAGGAGGACGGGCATGACGAGGTCGTTGCACACCATCGTCGACAGCGCAATGGTCTCGACGATCACCATGCCCGTCGCGGCGGACAGCCCGCCGATGAACACCAGGAGCGCGAGCAGCTCCTGCTTCTGCGCCATCGGCAACGTCAGCACGAACGTGTCGGGATCCACCCGAGCCGAGGGAAAATGCATGACGCCGCCGAAGGCCACCGGCACCACGAACAGGTTCATCGCGAGCATGTACAGCGGAAAAAGCCAGATCGCCTTGCCCACGTGGCTCTCGTTCACGTTCTCGACCACGGCGACCTGGAATTGCCGCGGCAGGAACATGATCGCAAGCATCGACAGTACGGTGAGCCAGGCCCAGCTCGTGTAGCTGCCCGCGGGCCCACCGAGCGGTGCGAACAGCGTCGCGAGTCGCGCGTTCGCCGCGGCGCGCACGAAAATATCGGCGAGGCCATTGTAGAGCCCGTAGGTGACGAACACGCCGACGGCGAGGAAGGCGATGAGCTTCACCAGCGACTCGAACGCGATCGCCGCGACCAGGCCTTCGTGGCGCTCGGACGCATCGAGATGGCGCGTGCCGAACAGGATCGTGAAAACGGCGAGAAGCAGCGCCATCCAGAACGCGGTGTCGGCAAGGACCGGTACCGCCGCATGCGTCGCGGTGGCGACGTCCGGATACTGGACCAGGATCGTGAAGCTGTGCGAGACGGCCTTCAATTGCAGAGCGATGTAGGGGACCACACCGATGACCGCGATGATCGTGACGAGCCCGGCCAGGAGCGCGCTCTTGCCGTAACGCGAAGAAATGAAATCGGCGAGTGACGTGATGCGGTTGGTCTTGCTGATGCGGATCATCTTGCGGATGACGAGCCACCACAGCGCCATCAGGATCGTCGGTCCGATGTAGATCGGCAGGAAGCCCACGCCGTCGGACGCGGCGCGCCCGACGCTGCCGTAGAACGTCCACGCGGTCGCATACACGGCGAGCGACAGCGAGTAGATATACGGATTGGCGATGATCGAGCGCCCCTGGTCCGCCCGCTGGTCGCCCCAGTAGGCGATCGCGAACAGGACGCCCAGGTAGGCGAGCGCGACGGGGATGATGACCCAGCTCTGGAGCATGGCGGCGCCGCGATCGACTGCGCTAGGTCGAGCGCTCGACCGTGAGGGCGAGGAGCCCGATCAGACCTGCCCACGCGATGAAGATGTACGCGTAGAGCACCGGAATGCCAAAGGCCTCCGCTGCGCCGTTGAATAACGCGAGCAGCGGATAATTGAACAGCAGCATCCCGAGCAGGAACAGAGCGACGAGGCGCTGGCTCGTGATCGTCGAACGATTCATCGGTCGCACTCCTCCGCGGCGGGCAATGGCCTCATGGTATCAAGAAGCATGGTGCATTCAGGGCCCCTCCGGCGTCTTTGGTCACCGGACGCAGCAGGCGCATTGCTTCGGACGTCGCCTAGAGTCGGTACGTCATGCGCAGCCGCTCCTGCAGCTGCTTCGCCTGCCGGAACGCCTCTTTCAACATCCGCTGATCGATCTCGTTAAGCGCATAGGGGTCGACGCGATTGGGATTGCCGAGCGTGCTCGGCCGGTCCTGCCCGCGCAGCCGCAGAAGCTGCAGGAACTGAAATGCTTCGACTGTTGCATCGACGTGCCGCGGCGTGACATGCAGCTCGTCGCCGGCGAGCCGCAACCGTGCGGCGGTCCCCGTGTCGGCGATGCCGTGGGCAAGCGCGAAGACGCGCGCGCAGTCGACGAACAGGCGCGTGCCCCGCGTCTTGAGATCGATCGTTCCCTTGACCCCGGGATCGTCGTCGACGGCAAATGCGCGGATCAGCCCCACGGGCGGCTCGACCGAAAGCGCGTTCTGGACCATGAGCCGCAGAAATACGGGATTCGCCTGCGTATAGCCGAACAGCCACGCGCGCAGGGCATCGCCAAGCGCCCTGTTGCCGTAGAGCGCGCGAAAGTCGAACACGATGTTCGCGTTGAGCAGTGCTTCCGGCGTCGGCGCGCGCAGCCAGGTGAGAAACTTGGCCTTCCACTCCTCGGTCGACAGGCAAAGCTCGGGATTGCCGGCCATCACGTTGCCCGAGCAGAGCGGGAATCCCAGCGCGTCGAGACCGGCGTTGACCTCGCGCGCGAACGCGAGCAACCGGTCGCGCCGTCGCGCCGCCTCGATCGCGTCGGCCGCGGCAAAAAGAAGCGCATTGTCCTGGTCGGTCGCGAACGTCTGCTCGCCACGCCCTTCGCTGCCGAGCGCAAGCCAGCACCAGTCGATATCGCCAAGATCGTGGCGCGCGAGCACGAGCTCGATCGCGCGGCGGGTCAACGCGTCGTTGAGCGAGGCGATCGTGCGTGTCACCGGCTCGGCGCCCACGCCCTGCGCCAGCAGGTTCTGCGCCAGCCGGCGGATGTCGTCGCCGGCACGCTTCAGCTTTGCGATCGTGTCCGCGGCATTGAGCTCCTCGTTGACCTGCCGCATCGACACCCGCTGCAGCGCGAAGAGGTCGCGCTCGTTGATCACGCCCGAGAGGCGGCCGTTGTCGACGACGGCGAGCTGGCGGATGCCGCGCGCGGCCATCACATGCATGCCCTCCGCAGCCATGGCCGACGCCGGCAGCGTGACGACCGGCGTGGTCATGACGTCGGCGAGCGGTGTTTCCAGCGGACGCTCGCGCAGCACGACGCGCCGCAGCAGGTCGACGAGCGTGAAGATCCCGATCGGCGCGCCCGCGCCATCGAGCGCGATGATCGTGCGGACCTTCGCGTCGGCCATTTTCTGCGCCGCCTCGCGCAGCGTCGCGTTCGCCGGGCAGGCGACAGGTGGATTGCGCACGAGCTCGGCCAGCGTCCGCGTCAACGTCTGCTGCTCCGCTGCGCGCTGGCTGTATTGGCTGTACAGGCTCTCGAGCGATTGCTTCAGCGTCTCGGTGATCGCCTGCGTGCAGTAGCGCTCGAATTCCGGCGATCGCTGCCGGAGCTCGAGGAAGTCCGCGCGCGCGAGCAAAAGACATTCGGTCTCCTGCAGCGCGGAAAAAAGGCGGGTCGTCGTGCCACCGGCCGAGAGCGCGCCGACCGGGAAGAGCTCGCCCGGACCGAGCGTGCGCTCGGGATCATGCTGCGTATTGTCCGGGCGGCTGCCCACGACCCCGCGCTCGATGATGTGCAAGTTCGCGACCGGCCCGCTGTGCGTGGCGAGGATCGTCGCGTCCTTCGCGAAGTGCGCGTGCGTGAGCCGCGGCACGAGAAACGCGAGCGCCGCATCGCTCATCGCGTCGAACGGCGGGTAGCGGCGCAGGAAGTCGATCGTCGCCTCGACGGTGACTGACGGGGTCGTGGTCACGTTCGTCTGTCGGCTCGGAAATTCGGTCTGGATCAACGCTGCAAGCAAAAACCCCCGCGCGAAAGGCGGGGGTCGTTGCCTTGCATTGTCACGTTTCGTTTCAGTGGGCGGCGGCCTTCGCGGCGAGGATGCCGGTGTTCTGCCGCACGTAGAGCTCGTCCCACATGTCGTCGGCTCGTTTGTCGCGATAGAGGAGCGAGCCGATGATGACGGCGAGGAAGCCGAGCGGAATCGAATACAGCCCCGGATTGCGCAATTCGAACCACGGCTTCTCGAGACCCACGAGGCTCGTGTCGTCGCCCTTGAACTTGTCGAGATTCGCTTGCGCCGCGGCAACGCCCTTGTCGACTCCCGCGATCGCCTTCGCGACCTTCGCTTTGGCTGCATCGTCGGGCGCGGCCGCGAGGTCGGCCTCGAGCTTGGGCTTCGTTATCGCAGCGCCGTCGACCACCTTCTGCGCCGCCGCCTTGACCGCCTTCGGGTAGGTCATGTTCGGCGACACCAGCACGAGGCCGATTGCGGTCAGCGTGCCGACGATCATGCCCAGCACGATCCCGCCCGTATTGCAACGCTTCCAGAACAGCGTCAGGAGCACGCACGGGAAGTTCGCCGAGGAAGCGACCGCAAACGCGAGGGCCACAAGGTGCGCGACATTCTGGCCCTTCGCGGCAATGCCGATCGTGATCGCCATCGCGCCGACGATCACCGTTGCGACCCGCGCCGCCTTGACCTGCTCCTGCGGCGTGACGTGCTCGGCCCGGATTACGCCGACGTAGAGGTCGTGCGCCATCGCCGAAGCCGCCGCGAGCACGAGGCCTGCGACGACCGCGACGATCGTCGCGAAGGCCACCGCGGCGACGAACGCGAGGAACAGGTTGCCGAGCATCGAGTCGGCGCCGCCGCCCACCCACTGCGCGAGCAGCGGGCCGGCCATGTTGCCGCCCGGGTCCACCGCGCGGATGTTCGCCGGACCGACATTCATCGCCGCGCCCATGCCGAGGAACAGCGTCAGCACGTAGAAGCCACCGATGATCGCCATCGCCCAGATCACCGACTTGCGGGCATCCTGGGCTGTCGGCACCGTGAAGAAGCGCATCAGGATGTGCGGCATGCCGGCGGTCCCGAACACCAGCGCCATGCCGAGCGAGATCTGGTCGATCGGGCTCTTGAGATACAGCCCCGGCTCGAGGAAGCGCTGGCCGAGCTGCTCTGGGGTCATGTTCTTCGCCGCATCACCCAGCAGCGCCGCCACTTGCGCCTGCACCTTCGCGTCGCCGATGACCGCGGTCAGGAACGCGGGGAGGCTGAAGCCATACGGCGTCCAGACGAACATCACGAGCAGGATCGACGCGGTGACGAGCAGGATCGCCTTGATGATCTGCACCCAGGTCGTCGCCACCATCCCGCCGAACAGCACGTAGCCCAGCATCAGGATGCCGACGACGATCACCGAGATTTCGTAATCGATGCCGATCAGCGTCTTCACCAGCACGCCGCCGCCGACCATTTGTGCGGTCAGGTAGAACGTCGAGACGGTGATCGTCGACAAGGCGCCGACGACGCGCACCTTCTTCGGGTCGTTGCGATAGGCGAGGATGTCCGACAGCGTGTATTTGCCGATGTTGCGGCAGGGCTCGGCGATCACCAGCAGCACGGTGATGTAGGCGACGAGCCAGCCCACCGAGTACATGAAGCCGTCGTAGCCGTAGAGCGAGATCAGGCCCGCGATGCCGAGGAACGACGCCGCCGACAGGTAGTCGCCGGCGATCGCCCAGCCGTTCTGCAGCCCTGACACGCCACCCCCCGCGACGTAGAAGTCCGAGGCGGTCTTGACGCGCTTTGCCGCGACGTACGTAACGTACATCGTGACCGAAATGATGGCGCCGAATACGACGAAGGTGAGCCAGCGGAACTTGTCCGGCACGGCGCCCTGCGCCAATGCAGGCGTGGCGATCGCGAACAGCGACAGTAAGCCGGCGAAAATTGCGAAGCGACGGGTGTTCATTTGCGTCCTCCCAGCTTCTTCTCGACGTCCTGGACGATGGCCGATGCTTCGGCATCGAATACCGCGTTCGCATGATGCGAGTAGTACCAGGCGAGTCCCCACGCGACGATGAACTCCGACAGCGCGAAGAGAATGCCGACGTTGACCGGCCCCCAGATCTTGATCTTGAACAGGTCCTGGAAATACGCCGCGCCGACGGGCAACAGGAAGTAGTAGATCATCGAGAAGACCATCAGCCCCCAGAGGAAGGTCGTCTTTTTCCGATGCAATGCCTGAAACCTGGGATCCTCGTCGATCGCCTTCCAGTTCACCTGCGCCGTGTCCGCCATGTTTCCCCCGTGGAAGTTAGCCGTCGCCCGCCGCGTCTCCGGCTGCGCGGCGCGGGACCCCGCATTCCCTCACGATTTCCCCGCGCCCTGATTGATGCAGATCAACCCACGAAGGGAATCGGGAGCGAAGCCGGTCGTACTCTTGTATAAGATATAAGACCAGCGTCCCAGCCCCCATTCTACGCCCCAAACCGGTCGCGGGGCGCATGCGCCACGTCCGGCGCCCGTCAATCGTTCCACCGCGGCTTGCGCTTCTCGACGAACGCCCCGACGCCCTCCTGCGCCTCGTCAGCCAGCATGCAGCGCGTGATCTCGGCGCTTGCCGCCGCGTAGGCGTCCCCGAGCTTGCGTTCGAGCTGGTCGTAGAAGAATCGCTTGCCGGCCGCGATCACCGCGCGCGGCTTGTCCATCATCTGCCGCGCAAGTGCATCGACTTCGGCATCGAGGCGGTCTGCCGGCGCGACCCGATTGACGAGCCCCCAATTCAGCGCTGTCGCAGCGTCGATGAACTCGCCGGTGATGAGCATCTCGAAGGCGCGTTTCTGCGCAATGTTGCGCGACACCGGGACGCCTGGCGTCGCGCAGAACAGCCCGTAATTGATCCCCGACGTCGCGAACCGTGCGCCCTCCTCGGCCACGGCGAGATCGCACGCCGCGACGATCTGGCACCCGGCGGCAGTTGCAATGCCGTGGACTCGGGCGATCACCGGCTGCGGAATCCGCCGCAGCGTCAGCATCACGTCGCAGCAGCGCCGGAACAGGTCGCCGACGAACGCCTCGTTCGAGTTGGCGAGCAGCTCCTTCAGGTCGTGCCCGGGACAGAACGCCCGACCCGCACCCGCGATCACGACGACGCGCACCGAAGGATCGTTCGCGAGCGCGTCGAGCGCCGCCTGCAGCGCCGTCAGCATCGCGCCATTGATCGCGTTGAACTGCGCCGGGCGATTCAGCGTGAGCGTGGCTATGCCGCCGGCATCCGCGCGCAGGATCAACGGCTGCACCGCAGATTCGAGCGGAGCATTCATGCTGGCCTCCTTGGCGTTCATCCGATCGCGCTCGACGACTTGGCCTTTTCGCGCAATACGAATTTCTGGATCTTCCCGGTCGAGGTCTTCGGCAGGTCGCCGAACAGCACTTTCTTCGGCGCCTTGAACCGCGCGAGATGCTGCTGGCAATGCGCGATCAGCTCGGCTTCGGTCGTCGTCGCGCCCGGCTTCAGCTCGACGAACGCGCACGGCGTCTCACCCCATTTCGGATCCGGCTGCGCGACGACCGCCGCCGCGAGCACCGCCGGGTGCCGGTACAGCGTGTCCTCGACTTCGAGCGAGCTGATGTTCTCGCCGCCCGAAATGATGATGTCCTTGCTGCGGTCCTTGATCTTCACGTAGCCGTCCGGCTGCATCACGGCCAGGTCGCCCGAGTGGAACCAGTCGCCGACGAACGCTTCCTCGGTCGCCTGGCGGTTCTTGAGATAGCCCTTCATTGTGATGTTGCCGCGGAACATGATCTCGCCCATCGTCTCGCCGTCCCACGGCACCGGCTCCATCGTGTCCGGATCCATCACCGTCATGCCTTCCTCGACGGTGTAGCGGACGCCCTGGCGACCGTTGCGCTCGGTCCGCGCGCCGATGTCGAGCGCGTCCCATTCGGCGTGCTTCGCGCAGACCGCCGCGGGACCGTAGGTCTCGGTGAGTCCGTAGACGTGGGTGATGTCGAAGCCGATGCGCTCCATTCCCTCGATCACCGCGGCCGGCGGCGCTGCGCCGGCGACGAGACAGTGGACGACGTGGTCGATGCCCTCCTTGTCACGCGCTGGCGCATTGATGAGCATCAGGTGGACGATCGGCGCGCCGCAGTAATGCGTGACCTTGTGCGTGCGAATCGCGTCGAGAACGAGCGTCGCGTCGACCTTGCGCAGGCAAACGTTGACACCGGCGTTCGCCGCCATCGTCCACGGAAAACACCAGCCGTTGCAGTGGAACATCGGCAGCGTCCACAGATAGACGGCGTGCCGGGGCATCCCCCAATCGATGATATTGGACAGCGCGTTGAGATAAGCGCCGCGATGGTGGTAGACCACACCCTTCGGATTCCCCGTCGTGCCGGACGTGTAGTTGAGCGAGATCGCGTTCCACTCGTCGGCGGGGTGCGCCCACTGGAATTCGGGATCGCCGGCCGCGATGAACGTCTCGTAGTCGCTTCCACCCAGCCGTTTTCCACCCGGCCCCAGCGGATCGTCGATGTCGACGACGAGGGGCTTCGTCGTGCAAAGCGCAAGCGCCTTCTCGACCGTCGGGGCGAATTCGGTGTCGGTGATCAGCACCTTGGCCCCGCCATGCTGCAGCATGAAGGCGATTGCCTCCACATCGAGCCGCGTATTGAGCGTGTTGAGCACACCGCCCGTCATCGGTACGCCGAAGTGCGCCTCGAACATCTCGGGCGTATTCGCCGCCATCAGCGCGACGGTGTCACCGACGCCGATTCCGGCGTTCACCAGCGCCGAGGCGAGGCGGCGACAGCGCGCGTAGCTTTCCGCCCAGGTGTAGCGCCGGTCACCGTGGACCACCGCCAGGTGCCGCGGGTACGTATACGCAGTGCGCGCGATGAGCGACAACGGCGTCAGCGGCGTGTAATTGGCGGCGTTGCGGTCGAGATCGCGTTCGAACGGATTCGGGCTGGGCATGGCAGCGATGCGTCGTGAAGTGGGGCCGATGCCGAATGATACGTCGGCGCGTTCCGCGCTGCTTGCCGCATGGGGCGGCATCTCGTATGCTGCCCCGCGACGGCGACGCCGAATGCCGCTTCACGCCAAAAGACATGGGACACCGACTTTCCAAGATCGTCACCAAGACCGGCGATGACGGCACGACCGGGCTTGGCGACGGCGCACGCGTCGCCAAGGATTCGGCGCGGGTCCAGGCGATCGGTGAAGTCGACGAGCTCAACTCGGCGCTGGGCGTGCTGCTCGCGGAGGAGCTGCCCGAGAGCGTCCGCGAAACGCTGGTCGTCGCCCAGCACGATCTGTTCGACCTCGGTGGCGAGCTCTCGATTCCCGGCTATGCAGCGGTCACCGATGCGCACGTCGGGCGACTCGAAGACGCGGTGGCGCGCTTCAATGACGATCTTGCGCCGCTCAAGGAATTCATCCTGCCGGGAGGGGTGCGGTCCGCCGCGCTGGCGCACGCCGCGCGTACGGTTTGCCGCCGCGCCGAGCGAGCGATTGTCCATCTCGCCGCGACAGCCCCGGTGAACGACCCCGCCCGCCGCTACCTGAATCGCCTGTCGGACCTCTTGTTCGTCCTCGCCCGCGTGCTCAATCGTGCGGCGGGACGAACCGACGTGCTCTGGCAGAAGAACCGGAGCTGCGGCGCCTGAAGGCGCTCGCGCTGCCCATCACACGCCCGCGCGCTGATGGCCGAGCCGACGATTTCCGAGCGCAGCGCCCGTCTCGCCGGACTCCTCGCCCGCACGGCGCTTGCCGACCAGGTCGCATTCGCCGAGCTCTACCGGCAGACGTCGGCGCATCTGTACGCGGTTGCCCTGCGTATCTTGAGAGAACCGGCCATGGCCGAGGAGACGTTGCAGGAGGCGTTCGTCAGCGTATGGCACCACGCGGGCGGCTACTCGCCCGCCAAAAGCCAGCCCCAGACCTGGCTCGCGAGCATCGTCCGCAACCGCTGTCTCGACCGGTTGCGCCGGCGCGAGCCCGACACCGTGACCCTGACGCGCGACGACGACGACCCCGAGATCGACCTGCCGGCCGAGGGCCGAACGCCCGTCGAGATGCTGCTCGCCGCCGCCGAGGCAAAATCGGTGCGCGACTGTGTCGACGGACTGGAAGGTGGACAAAAGCAGGCGATTGCCCTCGCGTTCTACCAGGGCCTGAGCCACGCGGAGGTCGCGCTTCACCTCGGGCAGCCCCTCGGCACAGTCAAATCCTGGGTGCGGCGCGGGCTCGCCCGCCTCAAGGAATGCCTCGACCACGCAGGATTTGTCCTTTGACGCGCCGCCCATGAATCTCTCCCGCCCCGACCGCGCCGCCCGCCTCGATGCGCTCGCTGCCCAATACGCGCTCGGGACGTTATCGCCGCGCGCGCGCCGGCGACTCGACCGCGTCGCGCAGCGCGATGCGACGGTCGCGGCCGCGCTGAAGGCGTGGGAATGGCGGCTCGCTGCGCTGGCGGAAGGAATGCCGGGTATCACGCCGGCACCGCGTGTCTGGGAAGGGGTCCGTACGCGGCTCGGGCTGGACGCGGGAACCGCAGCGGCAACTTTGGCTTCGACCCGTCCGGCGACGCCTTGGTGGGCGAGCCTGTCGCTGTGGCGCGGCCTTGCGCTGGCAGGCTTCGCGCTCGCCTTCGCCTTGGGGGTGACATTGCTTGCGCCGCGCGGCGAACGCCCGCAGGAAATGATCGTCGCCGTCCTCGCCGGACCCGATGCAAAGCCCGTGTTGCTGGCGTCCGCCGATCGTGGCGGCCGCTATCTCACCGTCAAAGCGCTCGCCCCGGTCCCGATTGCCGCCGATCGCGCGCTCGAGCTGTGGGCGTTGCCCGAGGGAAAGAATCCGCGGTCGCTCGGCGTCATCCCGGCGTCAGGCATCACGCGTGTCGCGCTGGCGGCGCCGGCGGGCGTCGCGTTCCAAGCCGTTCCGGCGCTGGCCGTGAGCCTTGAACCCTCGGGCGGCTCTCCGACCGGTAAGCCGACCGGGCCCGTGCTTTATACGGGCGGCGTCCAGCAGCTCTACTGAGCCGCGTCCGCCGGGCGCACGTCGCCCTTATCCGACGTTCCCGGGTGACGAAAGGAAAGGGCCGGACACGAACGTCCGGCCCTTCCGCGGCACCCGGTCGGCTGGGAACCG